>ENA-OPCE01000191-OPCE01000191.1-human-gut-metagenome-genome-assembly--contig:-NODE-191-length-59022-cov-10.543355_pt1 | contig 59022 bp, 56 predicted proteins | sample MGYA00241247_ERZ501474 | MGnify/ENA primary metagenome ERZ501474 (study PRJEB25962, sample SAMEA2042572) | human gut metagenome | biome: human gut; feature: human-associated habitat; material: faeces... | reverse complement strand
GAGGAGAAGCTGAAGGTGCTGATCGTGGAGATGAAGGCGGAGATTGTGGAAGCACAGCGGCTGATGGAACTGGGTGAAGGTGATGGGCGACCGCCGGAAAGGAAGGTAGCTGAGGGAAGATAATGAAAGAAGTGCTGCTCTGGGCAATTACCCAGAGCAGCACTTGTGCATGAGCATTTTCGCTTAAGATTCGTATGTAGTATGTTTGAAATCATTAATTACAGAATCAAATTCAGAATTGCTCATTTTGATATACATTTTAGGGATATATTCATGAAGAAACTTACAAATCCGCTTGTATGAGAGTCCGCAAAGACGTATAACTTTTATGCGATGCATAAGTTTGACTTTTTTACTTTGTGGTTCTTTAAAGCTCATTCTCAAAAAGAGAATTTCATATTTTGAATAAACCGCAAAACAATATGCAATAGGTAAGTAGAGTACAGATAAGACTATAGGGAGTATGAAACCGATGGCAATATCAATGAACTGGGTATTCCCTATTGCATCAATAGCGGCTTTTACTGTAAACGCTAACACCGAAAATCCGACAATCGCAACTATGGCATCAATTAGTTTTTTTATGCTGCGGTATTCATCCTTCCCGGCCATTAGTTGTAAAAGAGTAAAAAACAATAAAATTGGCTGTAGTATTAGTTCTACAGCAAGAGGAAAAGTAAAAGTGCCTGTAATGAATTCTACAAGAGCAGTAAATTTAAAGTTATCAATCAAAATATTCCTGAAGTAATGGTCTTCTAATTTGTTAGCAACTGAATTAAAACAAGTTGGAATGCCAACGAACAGGACCCAAAAAGTGATGTCTTTAACATATATCCAATTCCAAAATGGAAGAAGTTTACATATCCATACGAATATAATAGCCATTGTCACTATAAAAATAAAAGGAACAATCAGTTTTATGTGGCAAGCAGCTTTAATCACTGGAAGAAAAACGGACTTTCCCTTCTTAATGAGAACATATATCAGAAAAACAATACTGTAAATAATAACTGAAACTTCACGTGTAGTAAAAATCCACATTGTATGCCACCTCTTTATCAGGTATTACAATCTTATAGTAGCATATTCTGCCTTGGTCGTGAAGTCATATTCTTCAGCTTAAATGTGCGTATGGAAAAGCGTGTTCATTACGCCGCAATAGACAAAGAATAAGAAAATCCCTCTGAAATCAACGATTTCAGAGGGATTTTGGCCCGAGTGAGGTGACTTGAACACCCAACCTCGACATCCCAAATGTCGCGCCCTACCAGTTGAGCCACACCCGGATATTCAATTTCTGCCATGATACCACGGCGAGGGAGAAAATCAAAGATTTTTCTGTCTGTGGTCATTCCTGTGGTCAAAACCGCTTTTGTGCCGTTTTCTGCAATCGGGGAAAATCCCGCAAATGCAGGTGTCACAAGGCTTTGCGGCGTTTCGCCTTGCCCCGTCCCGGATACCGCCACGGCACTCCCAAAGCAGGCGCGCTACCAACTGCGCTACACCCGGTTATTTCGTTATTTTATCCGGCTGGTCGTATTCTCCCCCAAAACAAGCGCCCTACCAATTGGACCACTCCCGGATGCCTGTAGGGCATTATACACCATCCGTGGGGAAAAAGCAACCAGAAAATACGTATCCACGGACTAAAAAGAAAAGTATGAATTACAAAATCACCGGAATGCCAGGATTGCCTTGACAGGATTCTCTAAATGGTCTATAGTTAACCTGCCTGTATAGCGAAGGGGAGGTTTGCATGAAAAAGAGAAAGTTAACCGGATTTGAGCTGGTCTGGTATCTGGGCGTTTTTGGCTTTTTGCTTGTTTGGTTTACACAAATCCATCCACTGGTGGTTTACGACGCGGATGACTGGACTTATCTTGCTTATGTACGCAGCGCAACACCGATTTGGGGTGACTGGAACCCGGCAAAGGTGTTTCCGGAAACGGTTATGCCGTTTTTTTCTACGGTTGCCGTCTATACGCTGATGCCGCTGCTGGGAGACTATATCCTGGCTCAGACGGTGATGCATGCTCTGGTAGTCAGCATTTCTATCACAGTTTATGTGTTTTGCTTTGCAGAGCTGGTGAAGCGTGTGCTGCCTGTAAAGACGTCGGGTGCGGTTTCTGCCTCCACTTTGTTTTTGCTGCTTCATTTCCTGATTTTCCGAAGCCGGCAGCAGGACAACAGTTATCTGTTTTTTTGTTTCGATCTGAATTGCTACTATAATTACCTGATTCCCGGTCTGCTGAATGCGTCGCTTGTGATGTATATGCTGAATAACCCCGGCTTCGACGCTTTTCTTGCCGGAGGAAGTCCAGCAAAAAAGGGAATATTTTATCTGGTTCTATACTATGCGATTTTCTCCAATTTGACGACCAGCGGTATTCTGGCGGCATTTGCCGGCAGCTGCATGTTGATATCCATAATCCGGAAAGGGAAGCCTTTCCGGTTGGGACAGTTTGTCCGTGAGAATGCGCTGTACCTTGGTATTCTCCTGGCATGGCTGGTCAGCGCGATATTTGAGTTGAGCGGCGGAAGAGCTACATCCAGCGAATGGAACGGATCGTTTGCGTGGAAATTAAAATACACGCTTTATGGATTGAAGGAAGTGGCCTTGGGGTGCAATCCGGTTTTTTGGTGCGTCAGCGTCGGCTGCGTTATTGCGGCAATTGCCGCGTTGGTGGTATCCCGAGGGAAAAATAAGGTAGACCCCTGGCTGTCCGGTGTCTGCATCGTTGCGGCGGCTGCCATACTGGTGTATACGCTGTTTCTGTGTGCCGCAGTTTCGCCCAGCTATATTTACCGCAGCGAGTATTTGTTCGAGTTCTGCTTCTTCGGTTTGATGATCGTTTCTCTCTGCTTTGCGTACCTTCTTTCGGTCTGGCCAAAGCTGTTTTTCTTTACTCCGTTGGCGCTGTGTATCCTGGTTTCCCAAATCAATACCAGAGGCGCGACGTTCCAGGAATCGACGGTGGAGAATCTGGATCCGAAGATTTGCGCGGAAATCAGCCGGGACATTATTGATCAGTATGTTCAGGCAGATCAGGCAGGGCAGAAGCAGATGCTGCTTTATGTCCCGGTTCATACGGAAGACCCCGATACACAGGATAACTGGCCGCACAGTGTGGTTCTTCTCCCCAGGATAACCAATACGCTGTACGAGCATGGAATCATCAGCTACCCCATCGATATTACGGTGGTTCCCAGCACGGAAATGAATGAAAAGTACCACCTGGAGATTCCGCAGGGAGAATGATTTCTCTGCACATATGAAAAGTGACCGGCTGCTGTAAGCCGGTCATTTTTCGTATGTACGCAGGTTATTTCCTGGTTTCAATATTGGTTTGCGCGACCAGATAAATGGGGCGACGCTTGGTCTCCAGATAGGTTTTGGCAAGATACTGCCCCAATATGCCAATCCCCAGCATTTGAATACCGCTGAGCAGAAGGATAATGCACACAAGCGACGGCCAGCCGGCAGTGGGGTCGCCAAAGGCCAGGGTTCTTATGATAATGACGACAATCATCACCAGAGCCAAGACGCAGCACAAAAGACCCAGCACCGAGGACAAAACGAGCGGCGCCGTGGAAAAAGCGATAATTCCCTGAATCGCGTACAGCATCAGCGACCAGAAGCTCCATTTGGTTTCTCCTGCGGCTCGTTCGATGTTTTCATATTCCAACCACTTCTTCCGATAGCCGATCCAGCCGAAGATACCCTTGGAAAAGCGGTTGTATTCTCCCATGGAGAGAATCGCGTCGACCACCTTTCGGTTCATCATCTGGTAATCCCGGGCGCCGTCTACGATGTCGGCGTCAGAGATCTTGTTGATAATTTTATAGAACAGCCTGGCAAAGAAGGAACGAAGGGGCGGCTCGCCCTTCCGGGTGACACGACGGGAACCGACGCTGTCGTAGCCTTCCTCGGTGATCGCTCGGTACATTTCAGGCAGCAGGGACGGCGGATCCTGAAGATCCGCATCCATGATGACGACATAATCTCCGGTGGCGTTTTCCAGCCCCGCGTAAATTCCGGCTTCTTTTCCAAAATTCCGGGAGAAGGAGATGTATTTTACCCGGCTGTCCTTCTGAGCAAAAGACTGCACTTTCCCTAACGTATTGTCCCGGGAACCGTCGTCAATGAATAAGAATTCAAATTCCGTGTCAGGAAACTCTTTTGCCACGGCGGTGATGGCGCTGTAAAACAGATCAAGAACAGGTTCTTCGTTGTAGCACGGGACGGCTACCGTTATCTTATCCATTTGCACTTATCCCTCCTCTTATGTCGTTTTAACTGAACGTGCTAAGCGTCGCTTCCACTGCACCGGCCGCTGTAGGAGCCACATCAGGGGAAAGCCCCAACGGGTGTGCAGGTGGCGGCATAGCCAATCCAGAATCGCACCCACCCAGCCGGTTTGACGGGTCATGTGGGCGTGAGCCAGCGTACACTGCGGGGGACGATGGAAGGGATACAGTCCCTTTTGACGCAGCTGACGCAATACGGCAGCGGCATCCCTGCGGGGAAGGGTAGCGGCTTCGTACAGGGCGAACCATAAAAAGACCATCAGCTTGTCGGCGGTGGTGGAGTCCTGTTTGCCGCTGCGGTAGTAATTCAGAAGAATTTCCGCAATACGCACGAAGGAACGGATTTTCCTGCGGCGATTTTCCATGCTGACAACCGTTTCGGCGGAGCCGGAATGCTCCCGGTAGCAGTACAGCGCCAGCTTGATTTCGGCACTTTTCGGGGCGTAAAGACCCACCTCGTACATGAACAGGCCGTCCTCGCCGTGGGTCAGCTCGGGATAGCGGAAATTCAGACCATTTTTCAGCAAAAACTCCCTGCGCAAAAGATTTCTCCACACGACGGAATCATACCAGGGGGAATTGATGGGCAGCTTCCTTTGACGGGACAGGGCAATTTCCTCGTCGGTCAGGCAGTCGGTGAACTGGTAGCCGCCCACGATCAGACGGTCACATGCGGTTTCCGCTGTTTTGTCCCGCAGGGAGCCAAGGATGTTGGGCAGCAGAAAATCGTCCGCGTCCACAAACCAGATGTAATCGCCCTGCGCAGCCGACAGGCCGGCGTTGCGTGCCGAGACGACACCGCCGTTCTCCTTGTCAATCACGCGGATATTGCCGTGCTGCGCCGCGTACTGCCTCAGAATTTCCGGGCTGGTATCCATGGAGCCGTCGTTGACGCAGATGATCTCGTAGTCGGAAATATCCTGCGCCAGCAGCGAATTTAAGCATTCGGGAAGATACTGCGCCGCATTGTAAACGGGAACCACAAAGCTGAGAAACATCCCATACGCCCCCTTTTTCTGCCATTATATCCCGGTTTATCGGAAAATGCAACAAAGCATCAGAAAAAGTTTGCAGTTTTTCCCGGGGTGCGCTATAATGGCGGAAACAACGCTGCGCCGTGAGCGGCGAAGGGGAGTGCTTTATGAAAAAATCCGGTCTTTCCCAGGAAACGCTGAAAATCATTGCCTGCGTCACCATGCTGATCGACCATGTGGGCGCAACCGTGGTGGAGTCGCAGTTTTTTGTGACGCCATTCGACGGAATCTACTATCTGTACTTTGCCATGCGGATCATTGGCCGGGTGGCGTTTCCGATTTACTGCTTTCTGCTGGCCGAGGGGGCGCATTACACCCATGACCCACGAAGATATGCCCTCCGGCTGTTTGTCGGCGCGCTGCTGTCGGAGCCGGGATTTGACTTTGCCCTGTTCGGCGGGTGGACCTGGCAACATCAGAGCGTGATGGTGACGCTGCTTCTGGGCTTCGGAATGGTGGCGCTGATGAAGAAATGCCCCAAATGCTGGATAAAGCTGCTGGCAGCCGTGCCGTTTTTTTTCGCGGCGGAGTGGCTGAAAACGGATTACGGCGGATACGGTGTGGCCATAGTCGCGCTGTTCTGGCTGACCCGGGAGCTTCCCAATCGCCGGATGATACAGCTTGCGGGGCTGGCGGCGCTGTGTCTGATGATGAACAGTGTGGCGATCTCCTTTGGCGTCATTCAGATTCCCATAGAGCTGTTTGCCCTGCTTGCCATGATTCCCATTTGCCTGTACTCCGGCCGGAAAGCCACTGGAAGCCGGGCGGTGCAGCTGGGATTCTACCTGTTCTACCCCGTACATCTGGCAGTGCTTGCGGTAATCATGAAGCTCTGCTTCGGAGGCTGATGCGTTATGAAAATCCCACGGTTTCCCGAGATGCGGTATCCTTTTAGGGCAGCACCGCACAATTCGGCAAGAAGGCGGCTGAGCTCGAAGACGCAATTGTGCAGTGCTGCCTTAGGCATAGAAAGAGGTGAGTGCGTTGACTGAGCAAAGGCTCTTTTCCAATCAAAAGCTGATACGTCTGATCATCCCTTTGGTCGTCGAGCAGGCGCTGACCATTCTGGTGGGCATGTGCGACGGTGTGATGGTTTCCTCCGTGGGAGAGGCGGCGATTTCCGGCGTTTCTCTGGTGGATATGATCAACAACGTGATTCTGGTGCTGTTCGCCGCGCTGGCCACCGGCGGCGCGGTGGTCACCAGCCAGCTCTTGGGGGCGCGGCAGGGGGAAAAGGCACGGCAGAGCGCCGGTCAGCTGGTGCTGATGTCGGCGGTTCTGGGTATTGCCGCGGCGGCGCTGTGCCTTGTGTTCGCAAAAAATCTGATGCGCCTGTTCTTTGGCTCCATCGACGACGACGTGATGGCGGCGGGGCTTACCTATCTGCGCATTACAGCATTGAGCTTCCCATTCATCGCGCTGTATAACGCAGGCGCGGCGATTTTCCGCAGCGTGGGCAACAGCAAGGTGTCCATGCAGGTGAGCCTCCTGATGAACGGCATCAATGTGGTGGGCAACGCCATCTGCATTTTCGTGCTGAAAATGGGCGTGGCCGGTGTTGCCGTCCCTACGGTGGTTTCCCGGTGCGTGGCGGCGGTGGTCATTTTGCTTCTCGCGGCGAACCCTAAGCAGGAGCTGTGCCTGAAATGGGGCGCGATCTGTCGGGCGGACGGTAAAATGATAGGCAGCATCTTAAGAATCGGCGTTCCAAACGCCTGCGAAAACAGCTTTTTCCAGCTGGGACGGCTGATCGTGGTGAGCATGATTGCCCTGTTCGGCACGGTGCAGACCTCCGCCAACGCGGTGGCAAACACCCTGGACGGCATGGGCATCATCGTTGGGCAGGCCATGGGGCTTGCCATGGTGACGGTGGTCGGCCAGTGCGTGGGCGCGGGCGACCCGAAGCAGGTCAGGCACTATGTGAAAAAGCTTATGCTATGGTCGTATCTGTCCATGGCGGTGTGCAATGTCCTGATCATTGTGTTTGTAGAAGATCTGATTTCTCTTTACAGCTCCCTGTCGCCCGAGACGGTGGAGCTGACGAAGACGCTGGTCATTATTCATGAGAGCTGCGCTGTTGCTTTGTGGTCGGCGTCCTTCGTCCTGCCAAACGCCTTGCGGGCGGCCAACGACGTGCGGTTCACCATGCTCGTGGGTATCGGGTCAATGATCGCCTTCCGCATCCTCGGCTCCTGGATTCTGTGCGTGCAGATGGGATGGGGCGCGATTGGCGTCTGGGTCGCCATGATTCTGGACTGGGTATGCCGGACTGCGTTCTTTGTGACCCGGATGATTTCGGGAAAATGGCAGAGCAAATATACCCCCTCATGACGCGTTTCGCCGCCGATGGAAACCCATCGGCGGCGCTTCTGTGTCACGGATTTTCGGCAAAATCCGGCATAATCTCAAACCGGCGCTGTTCTCCGTGCCAGGGGAAGCGGATGCAGCAGGAAAACAGCATAGGCTCCGTGCGTTCATCCCGGGAGCCGTACTTGTGGTCGCCCACCAGAGGATACCCACGGGAGGCAAACTGCACCCGTATCTGGTGGCTCCGTCCGGTGTGCAGACGGACGCGGACGAGACTGCATTCCCCGGCGGAAAGACGGATGAATTCCAGCCGCGCTTTTTTGACGCCTGAGCGTTCCCGATTTACCACGTAAACCTTGTTTTTTCGGCTGTCCTTCCACAGAAGGTTTTCCCAGTCACCGGACTCCGGGGGAAGCCCATGAACCATGGCCACGTATTCCTTCACCATAGCGCCGTCCTGCACGGCCCTGGACAGGGTTGCGGCGGCTTGCTTTGTGCGGGCGTAGACCATGACCCCGCCCACATTTTTGTCCAGGCGGTGGACAGGGAAAATTTCCCCGCCCAGCACCTTTTTCAGCTCTGCGGGAACCTGGGCTTCGGAATCCAATCCAACGGGCTTGACGCAGACGGCCAGGTCATGATCGTAAAATAAAATTTCCATTTGGGAGCCTCCTTCGGTTCAGCTGACGGTGACGCTACTATAGCACAGTTTTCCGGATTCCGAAAGGGAGACGCTTGAATTTCCCGTAAAATCATGTATAATGAACGGAGAAACGGAGGTTTTTGACATGACGACACAAGATTATCGGGAAAAATCAGCGTTGACAATTTTCCTGAGCTATTTCAGGAATCATAGACGGCTGTTTGCCGTTGACGTGACCTGCGCCGTGGGCATTGCGGCGATCGACCTGCTGTTCCCGATGGTAACCAGAAGCGCCCTGTATGACATGCTGCCAAATCAGATGTACCGCACGTTCTTCACGATCATGGCCATTGTGGCGGTGTGCTATATTCTGCGCTCGTTCCTGAATTACGTCGTCGCCTATTACGGGCATACCTTCGGCATCCGGGTAGAGGCGGACATCCGCCGTGACCTGTTCCGGCATATGCAGGAGCTGAGCGTGGATTTCTATGACCGTAACCGTACCGGTAAGCTGATGTCGCGGCTGACCTCCGACCTGTTCGAGCTGACGGAGCTTGCCCACCACGGCCCGGAGGACTTGATTACCTCCATGCTGACCATTCTGGGGGCGCTGATCGTGATGGCGTCCATTCGCTGGCAGCTTGCCGTGATTGTTGCGCTGACCATCCCAATTTTTCTGGCGGTGGCAATGGCCATGCGCGGCCGGATGGGGCGGGCATCCGCCGTGGCAAAGGAGAAGATCGGCCATATCAATCAGGAGATCGAGAGCAGCCTGTCCGGCGTCCGCACGGCCAAGGCATTTGCCAACGAAAGTGTAGAAACTGCCCGGTTTGATGCCGCAAACGCCGCTTTCAGGGTCTCCAAGCGGGATTTTTACAAAGCGATGGGCATGTTCAGCAGCAGCGTGGAGTTCTTCCTGTGCAGCCTGAACGTCATTATCATCGGTTTTGGCGGCTTTTATGTCATGGAGGGGGAAATGGACTACCGTGACCTGCTGACGTTCTGCCTGTATATTTCTTCCTTCGTCAACCCCATGCGCAAGCTCTCCAGCTTCTCCGAGACATTCGCCAACGGCTTTGCGGGACTGAAGCGCTTTGTGGACGTCATGCGCACCGAACCTACCGTGCAGGATAAGCCCAACGCAAGAGAGCTGAAAAACGTCCGGGGCGAAATCAGGGTTGACCATGTTTCCTTCGCCTATGACAGCGATCTGCCGGTGCTTCACGACGTGAATCTGACCGTCGCTCCCGGGGAGACGGTCGCCATTGTCGGCCCCTCCGGCGGCGGCAAGTCCACGCTGTGCCAGCTGATCCCCCGGTTTTACGACGTCAGCTCCGGCTCCATTTCCATTGACGGTCAGGACATCCGGGACGTGACCCAGCGAAGCATTCACGAAAATATCGGCATTGTCCAGCAGGATGTGTTCCTGTTCGCCGATACCATTCTGGAAAACATCCGCTACGGCAAGCCCGACGCCACCATGGAGCAGGTCGTTGACGCGGCCAAAAAGGCGGAGATTTTCGACGACATTCAGGCCATGCCCGATGGCTTCAACACCTACGTGGGCGAGCGGGGAACCCTTCTCTCCGGCGGGCAGAAGCAGCGGATCGCCATCGCCCGTATCTTCCTGAAAAACCCGCCCATTCTGATTCTGGACGAGGCCACCTCCGCGCTGGACTCCGTGACGGAGGCAAAAATCCAGCACGATTTTGACAAGCTTGCGGCAGGCCGGACGACGCTGGTCATCGCCCACCGCTTAAGCACCATCCGCAACGCCGACCGCATCATCTCGATTTCCGACGGCGTCATCACGGAATGCGGCACCCACGACGAGCTGCTCAGGAAGGGCGGCATTTATGCCGAGCTGTATAAGACGCAGAATGCACTGGCGTTGGAGACGCTCAGGCAGTAAACGAGCCGGAAGGATAGAAGCCCATTTTCAACATGCTCAGAAATGCAATCACAGATTGCCTAAATGTAAACCGCATGTGGTTTACTTTCGGGAGGGGTGAACTAAAATGGAGACAGAAACCGCAAGAAACTTACTGGCGAAACTGGTTTCTCTGAGAAAGCAAAAAGGGATAACACAGATGGAACTGGCAGAGAAACTGAATGTTTCCCGTCAGGCGATATCCCGATGGGAGGTCGGCTTGGCAGTACCAACGACAGATAATCTGAAAGTTTTAAGTGAGCTGTACGGCGTATCTATTGATTATCTGTTGAATGACGCGGCGGAGAATGTCAGCAAGCAAAATGAGGTAAAGCAAGATCAATCGTCAGCCAGTGAAACGGAAGAGAAAAACGGATTCCGCAACCGCAGGAGATTGTACATTGGCGCTGCGATTGGCTTGGTGCTGATGGCGATTATTTTAGCAGTGGTGGTGACTGCTATTGCTACAGCGAAAAATTCAAAAGGAGAACAAAGTCAAGTCATGCCAATAACGGATTTGACAGTTGCAGAGGAAGACAACTATACAACGTATACGTTCTCCTTCGAATAATCCCATTTGAAAGGGGGTGATGAATATGCGGGTGAAAAGAATAATCTGTATGGTTTTGGCTTGCGTTGCGATTGTGGGAGCAGTTTCAGTGCCTGCAAGTGCGGCCGAAATTGAAATCACTGCCCTTGAAAATTTTACAGACAAATTGATCGCCCCCTTTGCAACAAGATCGTTCAATATGAGCATTCCTGCAAAATCCAAGGTAATAGCGAACAGCAGCTTTCCTTTGGCTGCGTGGGAAACGGTTACCATTAAGGCATCCTATTCTCCTTTTTCTGCAAGCGTAGATTTTGGATTGGTTGATTCTCAGGGAACGTTCTATTACTTCAATGTGACCGATGGAAGCGTGGATAAGACCATACAGGTTGAAGAAAGTGGGGACTATACGCTCCAGATACGGAACAACTCTAATGTAGAAGTAAAGGTGTCTGGCTTTGTGAACTACTGATAAAAGGAAGGTTTGCTATGAAGAAATTATTTGCTTTGGCGTTGACTCTTGTTTTGGTGTTCTCCGTATCCGTCTCTGCCTTTGCGAGTGAAACAAGTGAAGATGATACAGCCTATTTTACTGTTGACGAGCAGCAAATGCTTGAAAACATAAATCCTGTATTTACAACGATGCCGGAAGTCCTTGAATTGAAGAAACAGGGGCGCCTGAATGAATTGACGACAGCAATCGAAGAAGCGTATACATCAAGATACGCTTCAGAGAAGGAAGACTATACTAAGTCTATTGAAAACTGGGGTTTAGCCCTTGATATGACAGTTGAAGAACTGGCTGACGTTGCTCAGAGCTACTTGGATGAAAATTATGATGGCATTCAAAACGAAAGTGCAGCATTTCAGGATTTGGTTAAAGAAATGTTCCAGGGAGACAGTTATCCGCTAATGCTTATGACTGAGGAAGACCCTGATTTTGGCGCACTGTATCTCTATATGTGTATATACTATGACGAAAATATAAGCGACGAAACATGGGACTTTACGAATGCTGTAGAGCAGCCCCTGCAAAGTGCCACGGCGGAGAAAACATTGGAGCAGGTCTTTGAAAATGACTTTGACCGAGATTTTCAGGAAACCGTAACCATGGAGGTGGTGCATGAGGTGGCAGAGAATGCTTCCGTGATGCGCGCACCCGAGAACCCATTGGATGGAAGTGCTATTCAGACTTATGCAAAAACGTGGGCAACCACGTACAATACGGATTCATATGTAACACAGCCGTCTAGTTCTGGGGACTGCACGAATTTTGCTTCTCAGTGTTTGTATGCCGGCGGACTTCCTAAGACGTATAATACTTCGGACCAGACTGCCAACGGGTATGTGAGTACGACTTCAAGATGGTTTTATTTTAACAATTCATCCAGTTCGGAGTATAGTGCATCAACTTCGTGGGTTAGAGTTGTTGATCTATATAGTTACCTCTCGCCTAAATACGCTGTTTTTGAGACGTCGGATGGAACGACAATGAGCAGATATCTGAATAAAGGATTCTTGTTGCAGGGGAAGCCGATCATTGGCCGCTATAACCACAGTGTCATTGTTACAAAGGATTCTAATGGAAATCTGTGCTATTGCGGACATAGTTACGACAGATTAGACGAACCCATCAGCACATTTTATAATGGCTACAATAAATTCCGGGTAGTACAGACGTATTAAATTACAAACGTTGATACTTCCGAACTCCTGAGAAGGATAGTGGAACCGAAAAAATAAGGCTCGCATGTTGCAATATTTAGCAATGCGTGTTTATCCATAACGATACCCCTCTCGTGTAGGCTTGCTGTCCTGCACGAGAGGGAGTTTTGTCTGTTGCTTATTTTACCGGTTCAGCTCAGCTCAAGGCGTTTTTTCTTTATTTCCTGTCCGAACTGCCCGTCCTTTGCGTCTTATAGAGCAGAAGGGCCTTTCACAGAAGCGGGATGCCCCGGGATAGACCCGGGCTTCCCAAGGAGGAACAGCATGAACGATGAACAGATTCTGGACTTGTATTTTGCCAGAGATGAACAGGCGGTGGCGGAAACCGACCGGAAATACGGCGGCTATTGCTTCACCCTCGCCAATTCCATCCTGCACAGCGATCAGGACGCGGAGGAAACCGTGAGCGATACATATTTAAGAGCATGGAACACCATCCCGCCCAAGCGTCCGGGCATCTTCAAAATGTTCCTCGCCAAAATCACCCGGAACCTCGCCTTTTCCCGCTGGCGGAGCATGAACGCCGAGAAGCGGGGCGGCGGGGAGATGACACTGGTGCTGGAAGAGCTGGACGACTGTATTGCCGCGCCCGGCTGTGTGGGGGATGGGATGGACGCCAAGGAGCTGGCCAAGGCCATCCGGGCGTTCCTGAACACCCTCCCGGCGCGGGAGCAGGACATTTTTCTGCGGCGGTACTTCTTCGTGGAGGAAAGCGGCGTGATTGCCCAGCGGTACGGCATGAAGCCTGCCACGGTGCTGCGCACCCTTTCCCGCACCAGGCAGAAGCTCAAAAATTATCTGATACAGGAGGGCTATACGGTATGAAAGCGGAAGAACTGTTTCTCGCCATCGGCGAGGTGGAATCCAGCCGCCTGACGCGCAGTGAGCTGACGGCTGCCAGACCCTCCGGTCAAAGGGAACAGGAGGAACCTCAAATGAAGAAAAGAAACGTTTCCCGGATTCTCCGGAATCTGCTGGTGGCGGCGCTGATCGTAAGTCTGCTGGCAGTGACGGCCTACGCGGTGGCGGGCTTTGTGATCTTCGACAGCCCCCAGAACATGATATCCGGTCTGTTCGGCGACAAAACGGGCTATGACCACAAGGATGTGACGCATTTTACAGACCCGGAAAAGCCCGGCGAGGTCTACGACATCCCGGCCTATGACCGGGTGCCGGTGGACGAAAGCGTGGCGGCGTCCGAGGCGGTGCCGCTGGTCAGCCCCGTGGGGCAGAGCATTTCCTGGGAGGGCTACACCCTGACGGTGGATGCCAATATGTACGATCAGGTGACCAAATGCGGCGTGCTGACCTACACTTTGGAGAATCCCGACGGCATTGCCGACTATGCATTACAGGAGAACGGTGAAATTTATTTCCCGGAGGGGGAAATCCTGGACATCAATCAGTACGGCTACAGCTATATTATTCCCGATCAGTCCACGGACACCAAGCTGACGGCGGCGTATTACTACCGGCTGGACAACCCGGAAAGCACCGATCTGGTGCTGAGCTTCACCCAGTGGGCGCCGATCCGTCTGTCGGATTATAAGGAACTGTGGAAACAGACCAAGGAGCAGGTCAAGCAGGAGTTCAGCGAGGACGAGGTGATAGAGCATCTGAAGCAGGCGCTGGGCGACGAATACGAGGAAGTGGCGTCTGGGGTTTCCCGTGAGGAAATCGTGGATACCGGATATGAGAGACTTGTGTACGAGCGGCTGGATGGGCGGTTTGACTGCCCGGAGAAGATCACGATCCCCGAAAAAGCGTTGGGAGAAATGAGCAATCTGACGCTGGCGGACGGGAATATCAAGGTTTCGCCCATTGCCATCTGCGTGGATACCAGAGAAATGCAGGACTATCCAGAAAGATGCATTGGACGGGTGAAGATTTCCTTCAAGGACGGCACGGAGTACGTGGTTATGGACGAGAATGTTGCCAACCATATGTTTGCGGTAGGATACACCGACCGTGACGTCACCCTGATGTTCAACCGCATGATCGACGTGAACGAGATCGCGTCCGTCATTCTGGACGGCGATGTTGAGTTTCGGGTGTCGTAAATAGCAGTATGCCCCCTCCCAGCCGGGAGGGGGCATTGCTGCGTGAATCATTCCGGGGCGGTCAGGAATTGGGAGATGCCATGCAGCTCCTGATATAAGCCGACGGCGCGGGTGACGCCCAGTGCTTCTCCTTTGGCCAGCAGGGCGTTCAGGTCTTCCGGAGTGCGGAACAGGGTGAAGCGGGCGCTGTCCGCGTCTGTGTGGATTTGGTAGTGGCAGTGCAGCTTTTCGTCCCGGTGTCCGCCTAAAAGCTGCGCCGCCGGGGGCAGGGGAGCTGTGGTGGCTCCTGCGGGTGTCAGGGTAATGGCTTCGCCGTCCAACGCCAGCTCCAGCCAGATTTCCCGGCCATTCCACGGGGCAAGATAATCGGCAAGACTTACATCCGGCGGCACGGGCGGCAGAAAGACCGGACAGGTCAGCCCCCGCCCGTAAAGCGCGGACACGCCCACGGGGCAGGGGAGGGCTTCGAACAGCCGCTCCGCCAAGAGACCTGATTCCTCATACCCCGGCCGCTGGAAATCCAGCAGAACGCCGCTGCATTTAAGCGCATCCAACCGGGGGCGCAGCTGGGCGGCGATGGTTTCGGCGTCATGCCCATGGATGGGGGTGATGTCGTCCAGAATCACCATGGAGCAGGGGGGCAGTGCCTTCGGCAGATTGGAAAGCCCCGTGGAATAGGGAGAAAAATGACAGGCCATCCAGGCAGTTTTCGACGGAAGCGTCTCGGTTCCCCGGATTTCCGCCGCTGTCATGGCAAGAAACGGACGAATCGCCATGGACAAATCCTCCTTTCCGTGCTATAATGGGGCGCAGAGTGCGGAGTATGCTCCGCTCTACGATCACTATACGAACCACGGGAGGATATTATGCCCTTTTCTCTACTTCCCAAGATCATCGCAAACCACCTCACCGACATAACGCCGGAGCTGCTCCACGCCCGGGACATCCGGCTGCTGATGCTGGATTTTGACAATACCATTGTACCCTACACCACCGACGTCCCCACGGCGGAGATGACGGCGTGGCTGAACCGGATGAAGCAGACGGACATCACCGTGTGCATCGTCTCCAACAGCCGCAAGGAGCGGGTGCCCCGCTTTTGTCAGGAGCACGGCCTGGACTGCATCACCCACGCGAAGAAGCCCTTTTCCAAGGGCATCCGGGAGTGTCTGGCGAAATATGACATCCCGGCAAAGAACGCCGCGCTGGTGGGCGATCAAATCTACACCGATACCCTTGGCGCGAACTGCGTCGGCGTGACCTCCATTCTGGTCAGCGCCATCAACAATCACAATTTCTGGCTGAAGGCACGTCACGTGCTGGAACTGCCATTTATTTTACCTGCAAAGAAAAGGAGAATGTAACCATGAAAAATCTCGACAAGTATCTGACCCTGCTGGACGGGGAAGTGGACGGCCTGCTGCTGACCTCCCGCTACAGCCGCCATTACGGCGCGGAATTCGACATCGCCGAGGGTGTCGCCATCGTCACCAAGAAGGGCTGCCGCTACTTCACCGACAGCCGCTACATCGAGTCCGCCGAGAAGAACCTCAAGGGCTTTGAGGTTCTGGAGGTGAACCGGGAGAACAGCTACATCCAGCGCCTGAACACGGCCATTGCCGATTTCGGCGTGACCGCCCTTGGCTATGAGGAGCATTATCTCACAGCAGAGGAGTATTTCCACTACGACGAGAAGCTGAACGCCAAGCTGGTGCCCTTCCACAAGCCCATCTACGCCTTCCGCGGCACCAAGGAGGACTGGGAGCTGGAGCTGATGCGCAAGGCGCAGGCCATCACCGACAGAGCCTTTGCCGAGGTCATCACCCGCATCAAGCCCGGCATGACCGAGCTGGAGCTTCAGGCGGAGCTGATCTACTGCATGTACAAGAACGGCGGCACCGGTCTGGCCTTTGACCCCATTGTGGTATCCGGCCCCAATACCAGCCTGCCCCACGGCGTCGCCGGGGAACGGGTCATTCAGAAGGGCGACTTCGTCACCATGGACTTTGGCGCGTCCTACATGGGCTACTGCTCCGACATGACCCGTACCGTGGCCGTGGGCTATGCCACCGACGAGATGAAGCACGTGTACGATACCGTTCTCAAGGCGCAGCTGACCGCCATCGCCGCCACGAAGGCCGGCGTTCCCGGCAAGGAGATCGATGGTACCGCCCGGAAGGTCATTACCGACGCCGGCTACGGCGAATACTTCGGCCACGGCTACGGCCACAGTCTGGGTCTGGAAATCCATGAGAATCCCAGCCCCAACGCCAGCAACGTTGAGCCGCTGCCCGCAGGTGTCGTCTGCTCCGCCGAACCCGGCATCTATCTGCCCGGAAAATTCGGCGTTCGCATCGAGGATGTAACCGTTATCACGGAAGAAGGCTGCGAGGATATTACCGGAAGCCCCAAGAACCTGATTATTATCTGATTATTCGGGTTTGCTTCCTCTTTTTACGAAAATGGTATAGCGTGAGCAGTTAAGGAGAATAGGGTGCAAGAACCACTGATTTCTGTTATCGTGCCTGTCTATAATGCAGAAAAGTATATCGAAAAGTGTGTTGCCAGTATCCGCACGCAGACCTATCGGAATTTGGAGATTATTCTGGTGGATGATGGGTCTTGCGACAGAAGCGGGGAGCTGTGCGAAGCCTTTGCTTTGGAGGATTCCAGAATTGCCGTGATTCGTAAAGAGAACGACGGCGTGGGGCCAGCCAGAAACGCTGGATTGGATGCTATGCATGGCGATTATGTTGGATTTGTGGACGCGGACGATTGGATTGACCCGGAAATATATGAAGTCCTGCTGCAAAGAATGATAGCGGAAAATGCGCAGATTTCCTGCTGTGGCACGGCAATTGTTACAGGGGAGAAAATCACAGGATATTTTAACCCTGATATGGACGTCCAGTTTACAGCTGGTGGTACCGATGCTCAGTCGGAACTGATTCGTTGCAGCTGCATAACCAATGCGATGTGGGATAAATTATATTCTGCTGAAATGTTTGATGGGCTACGGCAGAAAAACGTGTATATGGAAGATATGGCTATGCAGCATCTGCTTGTCGCAAGGGCAAAGCGGGTAACCTACACGGCACGGCCGATGTATTACTGGTATCAGTCGGAAAACAGTATTACACGTGGGCATTTTACAACGCGCTTCTTTGAATGGATTACCAGCACCAAGGAACGGCTGGCTTTTTATCAGGAGCATTTCCCGGCGTGTGTCCCGGAGGCCTACAATCAGTATATCGGTCTTTGTATGGATATGCTTCTCATCACCTGGAAGATGCCGGAGTGGAAGGAACTGAATAAAGAGCTTGTCCAGAGAATCGCTGCGCCTCTTACAGGTAATTATGGCGATGATATGGGAAGAATTACGAAACTTAAGCGGCTTCTGGTCAAAATTCACCCCCAACTGTTTATCTGGCTAAACCCGTTTTTTGAGAAGCTCAAGGCGCGGCAGGGATAGAAGACAGGAAGCGATTTCTGCATGCAGAAACAATCGCTTCTACACGTTTGATTAAGCTGTGACGGAGAAGGCAAAGAAGAATCCGGATAGGGCGCAATTTTTATTGGATTTCCCTATTGAAAAGTCGATTTTTTTAGGCTATAATACATGTGTAAAATTCTTGCATACACAATTTGCTTTTCCAAGGGAAGGCATCATAGGAGGAAATAGAAAATGATTTCTGCAGGCGAATTTAGAAACGGCGTTACCTTTGATATGGACGGTAAGGTTATGCAGGTCGTGGAGTTCCAGCACGTCAAGCCCGGTAAGGGTGCGGCGTTTGTCCGTGTGAAGATGAAGAACGTCATCACCGGCGCTGTCACCGAGACCAGCTTCAACCCCACCGCCAAGTTCCCCACCGCGTTCGTTGAGCGCAAGAAGATGGAGTATTCCTATAATGACGGCGCCCTGTACTACTTCATGGATCAGGAGACCTATGAGCTGGAGCCCATCGATGCTTCCGCTCTGGACGATTCCTTCAAGTTCGTCAAGGAGAACGACGTCTGCACCATTATGAGCTACAAGGGCAAGGTGTTCGGCGTGGAAGTTCCCAACTTTGCCGACCTGGTGGTCACCAAGACTGAGCCCGGTTTCGCCGGCAACACCGCAACCAACGTCACCAAGCCCGCTACCGTGGAGACCGGCGCTGAGGTGAAGGTGCCTCTCTTCATCAACGAGGGCGACAAGATTCAGATCGACACCCGCACCGGCGAGTACCTGGGTCGCTCCAAGGCTTAATCCATAAAAGCAGGGGATGTTTTTCGCCCCAATTACGTGTAAAGGAGGATCATTATGACGATTTCCGAAAAGTCCGCCTACCTCAAGGGTCTGATGGAGGGCATGAACCTGAACACCGAGTCCAACGAGGGCAAGATGATCGCCGCCATCGTCGACCTGCTGGGAGACATGGCCAAGCGCGTCACCGACATCGAGGAAACCACCATTGCCATTTCCGACGAGCTGGATGAGATCGAGGAAGACCTGGACGCCATCGAGGACTTCATCATGGATGAGGACGATGATGACGACGAGGATTACGACGACGAAGACGAGTGGGATGACGACGAGGATTCCGACGAGGGCTTCGAGTTCGGCGACGAGGAGACCACCATTTATGAGGCGGAATGCCCCAGCTGCGGCGAAGTGGTCGACTTTGACGAGGAGACGCTGGAAAAGGGAAGCATCGTCTGCCCCAACTGCGGCGAGACGCTGGAGTTTTCTCTGGAAGACGAAGAAGAGTGATTTGAAGCTTGAAAACCCAGCCTGAGAAATCTCCGGCTGGGTTTTGCCATAGAGGGGGAAAAGAACGATGCCCGACAGCACGATCACCGAAAAAACCCGGGGCTTCATCACGATTGCTACAGGCGAAGAGAAATATTACCGTTTCGCGGTCAATTTACTGATGTCCTATAGGCTGTATTGCCCCAATCCCATGCCGTTTGCAATCATGTGCGACCAGGAAAATACGTATACCGCTGAATTTGACCAGGCAGTATTGTTCAGAAAGTCTGAGCATCCCTATTTTGATAAATTTGAGCTACTAAAGCTGGCACCCTATGATGAAACAATTTTCATCGACGCCGACTGTCTCGCCTATGGTGATTTGAATGAATTCTGGGCGTACTTTGCGGGGGGGGGGGGGCTTCACCGCTCCCGGAATGAACTTCCCCATTGATGATAAAGGCGGACTGTTTCAGAGGGACGAAATAGGGCAGTATCGGGACAGAGTATTCTGGAAACCGAGTATTCACGGTGGGCTGTATTTTATTCGCAAAGGAACGCAGTGCGATGCCATCTACAAGGACTGCCAAAACATCGCAAAGCACTATGATGCATATCGATGGCCGGATTACTGCGCACCATACGCCGACGAACCTGTCCTCTGTCTCGCCATGGCGGCGAATGGCTGCCGGGCCTTGGATGCGGATCCTCGCAACTACGGTATTCCCTGGGAAGTAACGGAGATGGACTGTGATATTCTCACTGGAAAATGTTCATACGCGACCGAGTGGCATCCCAGGATAGAACACGGAAGAATGATTCATTGGTCTGTACGGTATTGCGGGAAGCCGCTATATCGCTTTGAGGTGGAAAAGCTCAATCTGATGCTGAAACATCATTCTCGTCCACCTCATGGATCAGAAGGATTTACGCTATGGGAGAAGCTGTTGTATGTTTGCAAGCTGCGCCTGTACGGGATGCGCGCATGGGAGCTGATGACTCGGATTGTGAGAAAGCTTGCCAGAATTTTAACGCGGAAGGATAACCGATAAATCCCTTCGCAACCAATATGAAAACTGTCATGGCCAAAGCCATGACAGTTTTCATATTCTCGCATGTTAATCTTAGGCAGCATGACGGCAGATGGCTCGCATCCAGCACAGGGACAGAGCGCATCATGCTTCCCGGTAGCGGATAAAATCCAGGGTCAGATAGTCCAGGTACACCTGCTTGTCCGGTGTTTTGCCCATGGTGACGCGGTGGCAGTTGACCTCCCAGACGGGGAAGTTGTCCAGCTCGCTCTTTTTGATCTCAAAAACGTGGTTCCAGCTTCGGCCTTCCAGATAGGGGGTGTCCTGCTGGACGCGGATGAGTTCCAGACGGCGGAACGTGTAGGTGGGAAAGGCGTTCTTGACGATGGTCTCGAAAAGAAGCTCCGCGTCTCGGACGCTGCCCAGTTCAAAGGTGCTGCGAATCATTGCGCCATAGTCTTGCATACTCAATAACCTCCTTACAGCTTGCTGTATGCCTTGTCCAGAAATCTCTGACTGTTGATGACCACGCGCTGGTGGGTGCCGTGGCCGATCTCACCGGCTTCGTCGAAAGCACGGACGGCAAAGGTGACGACCTTTCCCTCCACGGCGGTGACCTCGGCCTCCGCCCGGACTTCCAGCCCCACCGGTGTTGCGGAAATGTGTTCAATGTTCAGCGCGGTGCCGACGGTGGTCTGGCCTTCCGCCAGCCCTTCCGCCACGGCGTCGCACGCCGCGCCCTCCATCAGCGCGACCATGCAGGGGGTGGCGTAGACCAGCAGATCGCCGGAGCCGACCTCCTTGGCGGTATCCTCCCGCTCACAGAGGATTTCGGCCACGCCCTTCATGCCAACGGTAATTCCCATAGGGTATCACGACCTTTCTACAATTTAATAATACTCTAACTTCCGGAAGGTGTCAACGAAAAAGGTTGCTATTTTCCGAAAGGTTTTGTATAATAGCCGCAAGTATAAGGCAACACCGCACAATTGCGTCTGCGGCCTTCGGCGGATCTTTCGTCCCAATCCCGCGGTTTGAAAAACTTGAAATACATACAGTATTCCTGCGTTTTCCAAACCTTGGCTTGTGACAAAATCTCTCGCCGAAAGCTCTTGCCGAATTGTGCGGCGCTGCCATAAAAACGAGGTGACCGAAATGGTTGTGAGCGACAAATTGAATCTGACGATGCTCTGCGATTTTTACGAGCTGACCATGGGCGCGGGGTATTTTGCCAACGGCTATGCCGACCGCATAACGTATTTTGACCTGTTTTTCCGCCGCTGCCCCGACGGGGGCGGGTTTGCCATCGCGGCCGGTCTGGAGCAGATCGTCCAGTATATTCAGAAGCTGCATTTTGACACGGAGGATATCGCGTACTTGCGGGGGCGGAAGTGCTTCAGCGAGGATTTTCTGAACTATCTGGCCAATTTCAAGTTTACCGGTGATATCTGGGCGGTGCCGGAGGGAACGCCCGTTTTTCCCCGGGAGCCGATCATCACCGTCCGCGCGCCTGCCATTCAGGCGCAGCTTGTTGAGACGTATCTGCTGCTGTGCGTGAACCATCAGAGCCTGATTGCCACCAAGGCCAACCGTGTTGTGCGTGCCGCCGAGGGTCGCACGGTGCTGGAATTCGGTTCCCGCCGGGCGCAGGGGGCGGACGCTGCCATCCTGGGCGCGAGAGCCGCGTATATCGGCGGCTGCCACGGCACCGCCTGCACCATTTCCGACCAGCTCTACGGCGTCCATGCGGGCGGCACCATGGCTCACGCCTGGGTGCAGATGTTTGACAGTGAGTACGAGGCGTTCAAGGCCTACGTGCAGATGTTCCCCCACAACGCAACCTTGCTGGTGGACACCTACAACACCCTGAAATCCGGCGTTCCCAACGCCATCCGGGCGTTCAACGAAGTCCTCAAGCCCATGGGCATCACGAAGTGCGGCATCCGTCTGGACTCCGGCGACCTGGCCTATCTGACCCGGGAAGCCCGGAAAATGCTGGACGAGGCCGGATGGACGGACTGCAAGATTTCCGTGTCCAATTCTCTGGATGAATACATCATCCGGGACATTCTCCGGCAGGGCGCGCAGATCGACATGTTCGGCGTGGGCGAACGGCTCATCACCGCAAAGAGTGAGCCGGTATTCGGCGGCGTGTACAAGCTGGCTGCCATCGAGGAGCCGGACGGCACGGTGGTTCCCAAGATCAAAATTTCCGAAAACGTGGAGAAAATCACCAATCCCCACCACAAGAAGCTGTACCGTTTCTACGCCAAGGACACCGGCAAGGCCATTGCCGACTATCTGACGGTTTACGACGAGGTGGTGGACGACAGCAAAGACATGACGATCTTCGACCCGGACGCCACCTGGAAGACCAAGAGGGTCTACAATTTCACGGCCAGAGAATTGCAGGTTCCCGTTTTTAAGGACGGCAAGCTGGTTTACAAGCTGCCAAGCCTGGAAGAAATCCGCGCCTACTGCCTTGCCCAGGTGGACACTCTGTGGGATGAGGTCAAGCGCTTCGACAATCCCCAGACCTACTTTGTTGACCTGAGCCAGAAGCTCTGGGACATCAAGTATAGCCTGCTGAAGTCCAATGGCAAGTAAGCGGACGCCTGCCTCGTCCGTGGCGCTGGGCGGGGTGCTTGCGGCGCTGGCGGTGGTCGTCATGAGCCTGGGGACGATCATCCCCATCGCAACCTATGTCTGCCCTATGCTCTGTGCGCTGCTTCTGCAAGCCGTGCTGAAAACCTGCGGCGTCCGCATTGCCTGGGCGTGGTACGGCGCGGTGGCGATTTTGTCGCTGCTGCTTGCGCCGGACAAGGAAGCCGCGGCAGTATTCGCGTTTCTGGGCTACTATCCCATCGTCAAGCCACGGCTGGACAAGACGCGGCTTCGCTGGCTGTGGAAAGGGCTGCTGTTCAACGTGTCCGTGGCGGTAATGTACTGGCTGCTGCTGGGGGTGTTCGGACTTACCCAGGTCACGGAGGATTTTGAAGAAATCGGCGCGGTTATGCTGATTATCCTCCTGATTCTGGGGAACGTGACCTTCTTTCTGCTGGATAAGCTGCTGGGAAAGCGGCTTGGAAAGCGAAAGTAGGGGGGGACGCGGAATGTGGTATCTGTACATTCTGCAATGCGGCGACGGCTCGCTCTACACCGGCATCACGACGGACGTGGAGAAGCGGCTGGAAGCCCACCGCAGCGGAAAGGGCGCGAAATACACCCGGGGCAGATTGCCGTTGAAACTGAAATACCGGGAAGGCTGCGGCACCCACTCCGACGCCCTGAAGCGGGAATTGGAGATCAAGCATCTTTCCCGGGAGGAAAAGCTGGCGCTGATCGGGGATACGGAATAATGATTACGCCCTGCGGGCTGCTCAGAGCTTTCAAAAGCCTGAACTCCCCGCAGGGCGTTGTTTTTGATGTGTCAGATATTTCCGGCGGCGGTGACGAAGTCCACGCCCCACAGGACGATGCGCAGAATGCCGCAGGCGGCCAGATGGGCGGGGTAGTAGGCGTAGAACAGCTTGCCCATGCCCTTCCAGGAGCCGCGCTCACCGTTGTACAGCCGCAGCAGCGGGATGGTCAGACAGGTGCCTAGCTGAACCAGCGCGTAAACCCGGTCAATAAAGAAGAAATAAACCAGCGCGTAGAGAAGTGTCCAGAACATCATCCAGAGCATCTGCTTGCGGAAATTGCCCCGGTAGGTGCCGATGTACAAAATCGCCATGGAAGCGATGCAGCTCCAATCGGAGGGGAAGGTGATGACGCAGACCAGCAGGATGATGACGGTCTTCTGCCACGATTTCAGCTTGTCGCTGCCGTTGACGCACAGCAGCACCAGCCCCCAGGCCAGCGACCAGGCCACACTGGTCTGGTTAAACACCGAGTTGCGGAAGGGAATAAAGGAAATGCCGAAGCAGAAATTGTACGCGAAATGAGAAATGAGCGCCAGCAGGAACAGCCGCCCGGCGTATTTTTTGACATCGTGGGTGTAGTGGTAGCCCTCCGCGACAAAATACCACATAATGGGCGCGGTGAGCCTGCCGACGATATGTGCCAGCATCACCCACCAGACCCGGGAATATCCCGGACAGATCGTCCAGACCAGATGGTCGAGGGTCATGGCGGCAATGGCAATGAGCTTCAGCTGATTGGAGTTAAGCGCTGCCTTTTTCATGAAATTCCGCCCCTTTCGGTCATTTTCCATATTCCTGTCAAAATTATATCATCCTGCCCAATGAAAAGCAAGCCCTCCGGAAAATATCCGGAGGGCTTGGCAGCCGATTACATATCGTAAATTCCCATAATCAGGATACCGGCGAAGGTGACCAGAATGCAGGTGTAGTGCTTCCAGCTCAGCTTCTCCTTCAGGAACAGGCGGCTCCACAGGACGGAAGCCATGCAGTAGGAAGCAATGATGGGGGCGGCCAGGGCGGACTCGCCGCTGGCAAGGGCATAGATGTAAGCCAGCTGACCAGCAGTTTCAAAGGCCGCGCCGACATACTTGGGACCTTCCGCCTTGGGCAGCAGCCTCTGCTTCTTGATGACGACGGTGTAGATGAAGCTGACGATGCCCGCGACCAGAAAGGTCAGCTCGTAGGCGACGTTGGCGGAATCCTCGTTCAGGGTTTCCAGCACCAGATCGTCGGCGAAGGTTCCCGCCGCGTCCAGAATGCAGTAGGCAATGGGCAGAGCCAGAGCCAGCCAGGATTTTGCGTACTTGTAATTGGAAGCCTCCTGCCGGGCGGCGCGAAGCTCGTCGTCCTCGTTGGCCTCCACAAAGCCCAGACCGATGACACCGGCGCAGGCCAGGAAGATGGCAATGTACTGGGCAGCAGCCATTTTTTCGGCGGTGCCGCTGACAATGGCAATGATGGCCACAAGCGCGCCGCTGGCGTTGCAGATGGGGGAGGAGATGGACAGCTCAATGTAGCGAAGGCCAACATAGCCCAGGGTCATGGAGCCGATGTACAGCAGGGAGACGGGCAGGTACGTCCAGATGACCTGCCAGGAAATCTCTACGCCGCCGACGAAAATCTCAAAGGCGGCATGAATGCCCATGATCACGCCGACAGCCGTGACCATTTTATACTGACTGTATTTGTCGGATGCGTCCCGGCAGCCGATCTTGGAAAAGAAATCGGAACCGGACCAGCACAGCAAAGCAATAATGGAAAACCAAAACCAACTCATTTCTCTACCTCAATTTCTAATTTATAATGTTACCAATCCGGCATCCGCCATTTTTTGCAGGCTCATAAGAATGCCGATCTTGGCATGGTTCCAGGTCAGACCGCCCTGGAAATACACGGCGTAGGGCGGACGGATGGGACCGTCCGCGGAAAGCTCGATGGAGCTGCCCTGAACAAAGGCACCGGCGGCCATAATGACCTTGTCGTTGTAGCCGGGCATGTCGGAGGGGTAGGGGGTGGCGAAGGAATCCACGGGAGCCGCCGCCTGAATGCCCTTGCAGAAAGCGACCATGCCCGCTTCGCTGCCCAGCTCCACCGCCTGAATAATGTCGTGGCGGCTTTCCTCCGCGCCGGGGACGCAGCGGAAGCCCAGCGGCTGATACAGATTGGCGGCGAAAATCGCGCCCTTTTCCGCGCCTGCCACCACCGTGGGGGCGAGGAAGAAGCCCTGATACAGCGCCGGCATCAGTCCCAGGTTCGCGCCCACCTCCTGCCCCAGACCGGGAGCGGAAAGCCGGTAGGCGCACCGGTCAACGCACGTTTTCGTGCCGCAGATATAGCCGCCGATGGGCGCAAGACCGCCGCCGGGGTTCTTGATCAGGCTGCCAACGGTCATGTCCGCGCCTACGTCGGAGGGTTCGATGGTTTCCACAAACTCGCCGTAGCAGTTGTCCACCATGACGGTAACGTCTGGCTTGACATTTTTGCAGAAGGCAATCAGCTCACCGATCTGCCTGACGGAGAAGGTGGGGCGGGTGGCGTAGCCCTTGGAGCGCTGAATGGTGATGAGCTTCGTCTTTTCGTTGATGGCCTTACGGATGCCGTCATAGTCAAAGCTGCCGTCGGGGAGCAGGTCTACCTGCCGGTAAGCAACGCCGTATTCCGCCAGAGAGCAGGGGCTTTCCCGGATGCCGATGACCTCCTGCAAGGTGTCGTAGGGCATACCCACAGGGGAGAGCAGCTCGTCACCGGGCAGAAGATTGGCGCTGAGGGCAATGGTGAGGGCGTGGGTGCCGCAGGTAATCTGGGGGCGCACCAGCGCGGCCTCGGTGTGGAACACATCGGCATAAACCCGCTCCAGATTGTCCCGGCCAAAATCGTCATAGCCGTAGCCGGTGGTAGCGGCGAAGCAGGCGGCGGAGACCCGGTTTTTCTGCATCGCCCACAGCACCTTGGCCTGATTGTGTTCCGCAACCTGGTCAATGGCGGCGAAGCGGTCTTTCAGCTTCTCCAGCGTCCGCTCGCCATAGTCATATACCGCAGGGGAGATCCCCATGGTTTCGTAAAGCTCCAATAATTCGTCCATATTCAATCCTCTTTTTTCACATTGTTCAGTAGTTCGTCTGCCAGATTGTTGAGAACGTCCGGGCGGGACACGATCAGCCCCGTTTCCGCCTCGCCAAGAATGAGAAGGGTGTCGCCGGGCTTGATGCCGAACAGCTCCCGTGCCTCCTTGGGAATGACGATCTGCCCCCGATCGCCTACTTTTGCGGTGCCGAAGACCCGCTGCTGATTGATTTTACCGAGGACATGCTTGCCTCCGGGCATAAAACCGCCTCCAATCACATTTTTCATACTTTTCACACCGGCTGATTATACAAAAAACCGCCCCGGTTGTCAATACCGGGACGGAAGAATTTGGGCGTAAGGCAGCACCGCGCAATTGCGTCTGCGGGTCACAGCGAATCTTTTGCGCCAGCTCGGCAGTTTCCAAACCGGGAAATATTGCGCAACCGTTGCCAGCGCAAGCTGGCTTACGGATGCGGCATACCCCTTGCGGGTACATGCAGTATTCCTCCGGTTTGGAAACTTTGATCCGGCACAAAATCTTCTGCTGTGCCTCCTTGCCGAATTGCGCGGCGCTGCCTTAAAGTGCGGCGGCATCCTGCGCGGCACAGTATTCTTTTAACAGACAGGGAATCTCCCGGACGCTGTTTTCCACAAAGGCGTCCATTTCCGCTTCTGTCAGGTAAGGGTATTCCCGATCCAGATGGTCGTTTTCCTGAAGATAGAAGCCGGTAATGTACTGACGGCGGTTGTCAAAGGCGTCAGGGGCGAACTCCTCCATGTAGGAATTGACGAAGCCCACCGCCCCCAGATAGACCCGGAAGGCGCGGAAGCCGGGATGGTCGCGGAGGTATTTGTAGTCCAGATCGTACCAGTCCTCCTTCAGCTTCCAGATAAAGCCCTCGGGGTCACGGGCGCGCTCCTCGGAAAACCGAATCTTGGAGGGGTCGTAGATGTCCCGCACCCAGAGAACGTCGGTGATCAGGTGGACGAGATACCCGAGATAAAAGGAATATTGGGCAGAATCGTAGGTTTTCTGCTGAACTGGGGCAAAATATTTGGCGGCGAAGCGCTCCGGACATGCCTTTTCACCGCCTGCCTTGAAGTGGGAAACCGTGGTGCTGGGCGAGAACTGCGACCAGTCCGCATTGGGAACGCCGCTGTCCGGGGCGACGTTGCCCACGATGAATTCCACCGGGGAAAGCCCCGGCATTGCATCCAGCAGCCTGTCCGCGATCCGCAGATGAACCATCCATGACGCCATAGTTTAGTCCCTTCTCCTGCGGCCGTTTCCGCCGAAGATCACCAGCAGGCGCAGAAGCTGTGCCAGCGCGGTGGCAGTGGCGGCGACGTAGGTCAGCGCGGCGGCGATGAGGGTTTTCCTTGCGCCCTTCTGCTCTTCCTCCGTCAGAAGGCCGCCCTCGTCAATGGCGACCAGGGCGCGGTGACTGGCGTTGAATTCCACGGGCAGGGTCACCAGCTGGAACACCAGGGACAGGCCGAAGCAGGCAATGCCCAGGTACACGAAGAAATAGGAAACATCCGCCGCGTAGGACAGCAGCAGGCCGATGAGAATCAGCGGCATGGCAAGCTTGGAGCCGATGTTGGTGACGGGGATGATGGCGGCTCTCAGCTTGATGGGGGCGTAGCTCTGGGCGTACTGCACCGCGTGTCCGGCCTCGTGGCAGGCCACGCCGATGGCGGCGGTGGAGGTGTTGTCATACACCCCGTCGGACAGGCGGATGACGTTGGTTCTGGGATCGTAATGGTCGGTCAGGTTCCCGCTGATGCGCTCAATGCGCACGCCGGAAACCCCGTTGGCGGACAGCACCCGCTGGGCGGCTTCGGCACCGGTAAGGCGGCGGGAGGAATACTGCCGGGAGTATTTCCGGAAGGTGGAATTGACGTTGGCGCTTGCCCAGAGGGAAAGCAGCACGCAGGGAAGAACCAGGACAACATATGTCCAGTCAAAATAATAGTAGGGCATAACGAACCTCCTGACGGGATTTTGTGCTTTCTGTTATTATATCCCAACCGCAGAAAAATGGCAAGGCCGGAAGGGGAGAGCGACCGTGAGATTTTTGTGAATTTTTGTCGGGAGCAGAAGAAAAAGGGGATTATTCACAAATTATTCATACTGGGAGGGACGAATGCTGGTATACTTTCCATAGAGTTTTATGGGGGTGGGAAAATGAAGGATCCTGTCAAACGGCGGTACTTCTACCTGATGCTGTCCATATTCGGCGGTGTCGGTCTGAGTATTGTGCTGTTTTTTGTCGTTTACCGCTTTCGGGGCGTGGGCGATGCGCTGAATAAGCTGGGAAGCATCCTGGCGCCCTTTGCCTACGGCGGCGTTGTGGCGTATCTGCTGCGGCCAATGTGCAATTTGTACGAGTCGCTGTTTCAGAAGCATCTGCCGAAAAAGCTGCAAAAGCTGTCCAACGGACTGGCGGTGGGTCTCAGCATGATTTCCGGTATTCTGATTGTGTATGCGCTGATTATCATGATCGCGCCCCAGCTGTTTTCCAGCATTCAGACCCTGTGGCTCAGCCTTCCCGATAAGATTTCCAAGCTGTATGCCTGGGCGATGGCGACCTTTGGAGAGAACGAGAAGCTGGTGTCCCTGTTCAACACCATCTACAACACCGTGAACACCGACCTGCAAAACTGGGCGAACAACACCCTTGCGCCCTATGTTTCCAGCGTGGTGAGCATTGTCTCCGGCGTGGGCAGCAGCGTGTGGAAGGTGCTGATGTTCCTGTACAATCTGCTGATCGGCCTGATTGTGGCGGTGTATCTCCTGTACAGCAGAAAGAAGTTTGCCCGGCAGAGCGTTCTGATTATCCGCAGCGCCCTGAAGCCCAAGTGGGCGGAGCTGCTGCTGAATGAGGTCGCGTTCATTGACCGGATGTTCGGCGGATTTATTGACGGGAAAATTCTGGATTCCGCCATCATTGGCGTGCTGTGCTATATCGGCTGCACGATTTTCCGCTTTCCAAACGCGCTGCTGGTTTCCGCCGTCGTGGGCATCACCAATGTGATTCCCTTCTTTGGCCCCATCATCGGCGCGGTTCCCTCCACGCTGCTGATTTTGATTGAAAGCCCCATCAAGGCGCTTTGGTTCGTGATCTTTGTTCTGGCGTTGCAGCAGTTGGACGGCAACGTTATCGGGCCGAAGATTCTGGGCGACCGCACGGGTCTGTCCAGCTTCTGGGTGCTGTTTACCATTATCCTCTTCGGCGGATTGTGGGGCGTTTTCGGCATGGTGATCGGCGTGCCGCTGTTTGCGGTCATTTACGACACCGTGAAGAAGCTGGTTCGCCGTGGTCTGGACAGAAAGGGACAGATCGAGATTTGGGAGCAGTACAAGGCCGACTATCCCGACGAAGAACCGAAGAAAACCTGATAAAATTTCACAACGCCGCCGTGAAGTGCCACGGCGGCGTTTTTGTGAGATAATGGTGGAAATCCGGGACAAGCTGTGGTATACTGATACAAATACGCTTTTGGGGGAAGAATATGAATTACGCGACGATCAAGAACTGCGACATTGCCAACGGCCCCGGCGTGCGGGTGAGTCTGTTTGTCTCCGGCTGCACCCATCACTGCCCCGGCTGCTTTAACGAGGTGGCCTGGGATTTTGGCTACGGCGAACCCTTTACCCAGCAGACCATTGACTTAATTCTGGACATGCTCCGGCCGGACTACATCCGGGGGCTGACGCTGCTGGGGGGAGAACCCTTTGAGCCGCAAAACCAGGGGGCGATTGTGGAGCTGCTTCGGCAGATCAAACGGGAAATGCCCCGGAAAAGCATCTGGGCGTTCTCCGGCTACCTGTTTGAAAAGGACATTCTGTCCGGCCGACTGGGGGATACCCGGGAATACTTGAGCTATCTGGATGTTCTGGTGGACGGCCCCTTTGTGGAGGCGAAGAAAAATCTGTCCCTGCGATTCCGGGGTTCGGAAAACCAGCGGCTTATCGACGTCCCCGCGTCTCTGGCCGCGGGAAAAACCGTCCTCTGGGAGGACTGGCAGGGAGAAAAGAGAGGTATGAAAGGATGAACCCAATCCATGTGAAAATCCTTCGCAGCGGGGCAAAGCTCCCCACCTACGGCACCGCCGGAGCGGCGGGGGCTGACCTGTACGCCTGTATCGACGCGCCAGTGACCGTCCGGCCGGGGGAGACGGTGTTCATCCCCACGGGTATCGCGCTGGAGGTTCCCCAGGGCTGCGCGGGGCTGGTATACGCCCGCAGCGGCCTTGCCTGCAAGCGGGGTCTGGCACCTGCCAACAAGGTTGGCGTGGTGGACAGCGACTACCGGGGGGAGATCAATGTGGTTCTCCACAACCACGGAAGCGCCCCCCAGACCATCGAAAACGGCGAACGTGTCGCCCAGCTCCTGATCACGCCGGTGTTCCAGCCGGCCTATGAAATCGCCGAGGCTCTGACGGATACGGCCAGAAATGCGGGAGGATTCGGTTCCACCGGTAAATAATTGGCGTTTCTTATAAAATTGCGTACGGTGTATGTAAAATTTATGCAAATTTTGTCACTGTACTTTTCCGGTATCTTTTTTTATAATGATATTATGCCTGTTTATGGCGACTACAGAAGAGATTTTAGGAGTTTCATATGGAGATTTTAAGTGCCATCGTGCAGCTTCTGGGCGGGCTTGCCCTGTTCCTGTACGGCATCGAGCTGATGGGCGACGGCCTGAAAAACAGCTCCGGCGCCGCACTGAAACGCGTGCTGGAAAAGGTCACCGGAAATGTCGTGATGGGCGTATTCACAGGCGCGCTGGTCACTGCTGTGATCCAAAGCTCCACCGCTACCATCGTTCTGACGGTCGCCCTGATCGGCGCAGGCGTGCTGAACCTGAAACAGGCCGTGTCCATCGTCATGGGCGCCAATATCGGCACCACCGTCACGGCGCAGATCATCCGCCTCGGCTCCATTCAGTCCGACGGAAGCTGGCTGCTGTGGCTGTTTGACACGGATACGTTAGCGCCCATTGCCCTGATCATCGGCATTGTGCTGCTGATGTTCATCAAATCCAAGCGCTCCAACACCATCGGCGATATCTGCATCGGCTTCGGTATCCTGTTTGTGGGACTGAATCTGATGACCAGCGGCGTGGAACCCCTTGTGGGAACGGATGCGTTTGTCTCTTTTGTGCGATTCCTGAACAATCCGCTGTTCGGCATTCTCTTTGGCCTTGTCCTGACGGTCATTGTGCAAAGCTCGTCGGCGACGGTGGGTATGCTTCAGACGGTGGCCTCCGTGCCGGGGGCGGGAATCACCTTTGCCATGGCCTATCCGGTCATCATGGGTATTAACCTGGGTACCTGCGTCACCACGGCTATGGTCTGCTCCATCGGCTCCTCCAAGGACGCCAAGCGGACGGGCGTAGTTCACATTGCCTTCAATACCATCGGAACGATCCTGTTCCTGCTTTTGATGACCGTTCTGCGGAAGCTGTCTGTGTTCTCCTCGGAATTCTGGGTGCGCAGTGTGGACAGCGGAAACATTGCGAATTTCCAGACGGTGTTCAACCTGGTCACGGCTATTGTGCTGGTTCCCTTTGCGGATCAACTGGTGAAGCTGTCCATGATCATCGTCAGGGACGACAAGCAGAAGCAGCTGCGCCACCCCGAGCTGCACACCCTGGACGAAAAGCTTTACAATTCTCCCGCCCTTGCCGTGTCCGTCGCCATCAAGGCGGTGTCGGACGTGGGTACGCTGGCGAAAACCAACTTTGAAAAGGGCTGCCGGATGCTGGAAAAGTATGATCCCGCCGTTGCCGGCGAGATCGACGTGGACGAGGATTGCATCGACGAGTTCACGGACAGGGCAGACCGGTTCTTCATTGGCCTGTCCAAGGCGGTGGAAACGGAATGGGACGACCGTCAGCTGGATATGCTGATGCAGACGGTTCCCAACTTCGAGCGTATCGGCGACTACGCCACCAATCTGGTAGAGCTGGCTCAGCGGCTGGTTGCGGACAACGCGGCCTTCTCCGACATGGCGCAGCGGGAATTGAAGCTGATTTTTGATGCCGTCAACGAAATCCTGACCATTACCGTAGACGCCTTCGCCAAGGGCGACAATGAAGCCGCCAAGCGGATTGAGCCGCTGGAGGAAACCATCGACGACATGGTGATGATTCTCCGGGATCGCCACACCAAGCGCCTGAAGAGCGGCGCCTGCTCCGTGGGCAGCGGCCTGGTGTTCATGGAGACGCTGACCTACCTGGAGCGTGCCTCCGACCAGTGTTCCTCCATCGCCGTGATGATGCTGGCGCGAAACAACGAGAGCATCCTGCAAAACCATTACGATTATCTCCGGGAAATCCACGCAGGCAACGACGCGGTTTACCTTGCGGAAAAGGAACGCCGCCGCGAGCAGTATATCAAACCGCTGAAAGAAACACATTAAATTTGGAAAATCCCCGAAAGCAGAAGCTTTCGGGGATTTTTGCATCATGTTTAGCTGGGTCGGAAGGGAATCAACCGCAGAGCTTTGCCTGTTCCGCCGCGACACTGGCTTCGCAGCTACGCATGGCGAGGATGGTTTTCTCCATCAGTTCCTCCAGCGTCCAGCCCAGACGGTCGGCGCCGGTCTGGATCACGTCCCGGGAGCAGCCGGCGGCAAACTTCTTGTCCTTGTATTTCTTTTTCAGACTGCTGACCTCCATGTCCGTGACGCTCTTGCTGGGGCGCATCCGGGCGGCCGCGCCGATCAGGCCGGTCAGCTCGTCGGCAGCAAAGAGAATCTTTTCCATTTCATGGGTCGGCTCCACGTCGCAGCACAGGCCGTAGCCGTGAGAGCAGATGGCGTGAACCATCTCCGGGCTGGCGTTGATCTCGGCCAGCAGCTCCGGCGCTTTGACGCAGTGCTGCTCGGGGTAGCGTTCAAAGTCCACGTCGTGGAGAAGACCGCACAGACCCCAGAAGTCCGCGTCCTCGCCCTCCTGCTGCGCATACCAGCGCATAACGCCCTCAACGGTCAGGGCGTGGAGAATGTGAAACGGCTCCTGATTGTATTTTTGCAGCAGCGCAAGCGCCTGCTCCCGTGTTACTTCCATAAAAATACCTCCTCCGATACTGTTTTCTGATTAAAAGCTTAATTAAAATCAGAAAGGCACCGCCTGACGGCGTTGCCCGTTTTGTGATTTGTAAAGGAAAAATCACAAAAACGTCTCATAGAACTCCATGCCCGAAGGGCAGGGAGTTCAGTATAAGAAGTTTGCAATCATTCTACGTCTGCCTGTGGGATTTGTCAATGAGAAAATCCGACAGGCTTTTCTCAATCTTTTAGCCCCGGCTTCGCTTTCGTGAAGCCGGGGCTGTGGTTTTGCTTGAAACGCTTAGCTGGCGCTGATGATCAGGTTCTTGCGGATATACTTGGTATTGCCGTCGGTCATGGGCACGGCTTCCACGGTCGCGTCGTACCATTCCTGGGTGTCGGTGCTGCGCAGCTCGCTCTCGATCTGGTAGTCACGGTAGGTGGTGCTGCTCTTGCCTACGAAGTACATGACGTGGTAGCCATACTCGGACTCGATGATACCGGTGTTGCCGCTCTGACGGCTTGCGTCGAAGCACCAGTCGTTGAAGCTGGACACCATCTGGCCGGGGTAAACGTTCTCGTACAGGCCGCCGGTGGTGCCGTCGCCGTCGTCGGATTTCTCATTGGCCAGGGCGGCGAAGGAATCCTCGGTGGCGTCGCCGGACATCCACTCGTCCAGAATCTCCTCGGCCTTCTGCTTGGCGGCGTTCTTCTCCTCGTCGGAGTAGGTGGTGGTGCCGGTGGTGGAATCGGTGGTGCCGCCCTCGAACTTGACCAGAATGTGGCGCACATTCACCAGGGGGAAGGTGTTGTCATTGGAGCCGGTGAAGAACACGGCGTAGTAGCCCAGAGTGGTCTTGGTCTCGTTGCCGTCGTCATCGGTAGAAGTGGTGGTGTTGGCGATCACGGTCTTGTCGCCCTCCTTGCGGGCGCTGTCGGTGATCCAATCCCGAACGGTGGTGGAAACGGAGGCATACTGCTGGTCGGTGTAAGCGGTGCTGGAAGCCTCGGTGTCCTTATTGATGTCCAGAGCGGCGATGGCGGCGTCAAAGTCCGCCACGGTGGCGACATCCTCGCCAATCAGGGAATTGGCGGCTTCCTCGGCGGCCTTTACGGCCTTGTCGCTGTTATCCTCATCCTCCGCCTGGAACTTGCTGGCGGCGAGGTAGTAGGTGTTGTAGGTGAAGGAGGAATACTTGTCGTAATTCTCGCTCTCGGCGGCGCGCAGGTCGGCGTCGGTATAGGTCAGGGAAGAAGAGTAGCTGTTGTAGTAAGCGTTGGCCAGGGTATTGACGGTGACATACTGCTTGTAGCTCTCCTCGGTGGCGCCGCTGCCGTACTGGGCTTTCAGGAAGTCCTTGGTGCTGGAATAGCCGTACAGGGTGGCGTACATCTTCATGTTGCTGATGCTGGTGTCGATCTCGGCAAGCTCGTCCTCGGACAGGGTGAAGCCTGCGGCCTCGGCGGCGTCTGCCATGGCGTAGACGCTGCGGGCGTTGTCCTTGGCGGTGTTCAGGAAATCATCCGCCCAGGTCAGGCCGGTGTCGTTGTTGATGACCTGCTCGTCCAGGGGCTTGGAGGTGTCCAGACCCATCATGGCGGCGTAGTTGCCATAATTGGTGTTAAAGTTGTTGATGGCGCTCATATAGAAATAGCTCAGCTCGGCGTTGCTGATCTCGTGATCGCCTACGGTCAGTGCCACGGTATTCCGCTCCCGGACGCCGCTGTTGGAGATGCTTCTGGTGACGCCGATGGCGATGGCAAATACCACCATAACAGCCAGAACGACGACAAAAATGGTGGTGTAAAGCGTTAGCTTCTTTGCTTCCTTCTGCTCAGCGACCTGTTTTTCCGTCATTTTGGCGGTCTGCTGCTCATTGCGGAGCTTCTTCTTGCTGGATGCGCTCATGTAATCAAATCCTCTCATTTGTCCTTTTGGTCATAACGCGGTTGGTTTTACGCATAGACCAAGGTATTATAATCTATTTTCCCGCCGGTTTCAAGGGGTAATCTGCCGAAGGGGGCGGAATTAGAAAAAATTTTACAGAATATTCGTAGGGGACGTCCCACAAGTGCGTTGTTTGGGACAAACTGACGCGATTGCCAAAGGAAAAGATCTGCGGTCACCGGTCAGATACGCCCTAAGAAAAAACATGGGGAGCCGAAGCTCCCCATGCACCCCGCTTTAGCCGTATCGCGTCCAATTATGACCTGCACGAAAAGGCAGGTGGGATGCCGCTCCCGACCATTACTGCTCCCAGCATCCACCCTCCGTCGAAGCGGGGGCGGGAGGTCTGCAAACAGGCCGGGAAGTCTAACGTCCCAATAAAAAAATGTGGGTCCAAAAGGACACGCTACGCACCAAGCAGGAGACTTGCGCCTATTATTCTGCGTCCTCCGAATAGAGGGAATCCATAATCAGGTCGTACACGGCCTGCAATTCCGCCTCGTCCTCGATGGCGCAGAGGATCGGCTCCCCGTCTTCCTCGACGGACTTGAAAATGCTGACCTCCAGATCCGGAGAATCGGAACCGTCATCCGCAGGAATGACTGCCATATAGGTATTGCCGTTGTACTCCAGCGTGCTGAGAACCTCCAGCTCGTATTCGGTGCCTTCCTCATCCACGATGGTGATGAAATCAGAACCGTATTGATCTGCCAAGGAAATCGCCCCCCGCGTTTGATGCCTATATTCTACCGCAAGGAGGACATAAAATCAAGAGGTGATTTTGTACAGAAACAGAGAAACCCTAGGACAGGAAATCTTCCAGAAGCTGATTCAGCTCGTCCTCCGAGCGGACGGGGATGCCTTTTTCCAGCGCCTCCCGGTCGGCATCGGGGAGGGAGGACACCGGACAGGGGAAAATCTGCTTTGGCTCGGAAGCACCCTTGTCAAACAGCGCCAGATACCCCCGGAAGCACCCCAGGGTGAGATACAGAAGCAAAATAAGGCTCGCCGATTTTTTAAGCATACGCATTCCTCCTTTTGTAAAATATAGTATCTCCCACAATTAAAAGTTTATTTATAAATTGGGGCTTTCGTTTTTCCATCCGGTATGGTATAATGATATGAATAGTGTTATGCGAATATGACACTGGTTATAATGGATTTACCAGGCAGGCGCGTCCTGCTTCTATTGGAGGTACCCTATGGCAAACGAAAAAAGACCCAGGAGGCGCAAGAAGCTCCGGCAGGAGTGGAATCCCCACTGGTCGCTGAAGCTGCTGTATATGATTTTCTCCGTAGCCGGTTCCGTGCTGAAAATTGCCCTCGGCGCGGCGGCGACGGTTCTTCTGATCGTGCTGATCTGCGGTACGGTCTTCATCGGCACCCTGGGAGACTATTTGCAGGAGGACATTCTGACAGAGGCCGCCGACTGGTCTCTGGACGATTATGACCTGGAGCAGACCTCCTTTATCTATTATGTGGACAACCACGGCGATATCCAGCTGTTGCAGCAGATTTATACCACCACCGACCGCCAGTGGGCGTCCATTGACGAAATTCCCGAAGACCTGATCCACGCCGCCGTGGCCATCGAGGATAAGCGGTTCTATGAGCATCAGGGCGTGGACTGGATCACCACCATGAAGGCCTGCCTGAATATGTTCTTCGGCGGCGACGAGCAGTTCGGCGGCTCCACCATCACCCAGCAGTTCATCAAGAACCACACCGGTGAAAAAAGCGTCACCGTTCAGCGAAAGGTCATGGAGATTTTCCGGGCGCAGATTTTTGAGCGGGAATACGACAAAGACCTGATCATGGAGTATTACCTCAACGAGATTTACCTGGGGCGTGGCTGCTACGGCGTCAAGAGCGCCGCGGCGGAGTATTTCGGCAAGGAGCTTCAGAATCTGACCACTGCCGAGTGCGCCAGCCTGATCAGTATTACCAATAACCCGTCCCTGTTCAACCCCTATTCCGAGAGCGTGTATATGTACAAGGGCGAGGAGCGGGACGGCGCTGCCCGAAACCGCTACCGTCAGCTGAACGTTCTGAGCGAAATGCTGGATCAGGGCTACCTGACCCAGGAAAAGTACGACGAAGCCGTGGCGCAGGAGATGGTGTTCAAAGAGGGCATCGACGACGCCGACCGCTGGACGATCTGCGACAACTGCGGCTACGAGAATACCCGCAGCCACTTTACCGGCGAGGGAGATACCTGCTACTGTCCCCAGTGCGGCGAGCAGGTGGCGGTCAGCACGGACGCTTCCCAGCATATCTATTCTTGGTTCGTGGACGCCGTGATCGTGGATTTTGCCAGCTACCTTGCGGAGCAGGACGGCAAGGTCTGGGACAACTTAAGCACCAACGACCAGAGCATCTACCTCAACCGCATCCAGAAGGGCGGCTACCATATTTATACCACCCTGGACATGGATGTGCAGCGGCAAGTGGACGCGGTCTATTCTGACCTGAGCAACATTCCCACCACCCGCAGTGAGCAGCAGCTCCAGTCCGCCATTGTGGTCATCGACAACGAGACGGGGGACGTGGTTGCCCTGTCCGGCGGCGTGGGGGAGAAGACCACCTTCCTGGCCTACAACAAGGCCACCCAGGCAAAGCTCCAGACCGGTTCCTCCCAGAAGCCCATTTCCGTTTACGCCCCGGCCTTTGAATCCGGCAAGGTCACCCCGGCATCGGTGATGAAAGACCTGCCCATGACTTATATCGACGGCAACAACTGGCCGAAGAACGACAACCGGCAGTATCAGTACGCCAGAACCGTCTATCAGGGCATCGTTTCCTCCGTCAACACCGTTTCCGCCCGGACGCTGGATACCATTGGCGCGGATTACGGCTACAGCTTTGCCAAATACAACTTTGGTCAAAGCTCCCTGACCGACAATTACCCCCTGCCTTCCGGGCAGAGCCTGTCCGACGTGGGTCTGGCGCCTTTGGCGCTGGGCGCGCTGACGGTAGGCTCCACCGTGCGGGAGATGTCCGCCGCCTATGCGACCTTCGCCAACGACGGCGTTTACCGGGAGCCGAGACTGTTTACAAAGGTCTACGACAGCAACGGCAAAGTTGTGGTGGATAACGAGCAGGAGTCCCGGAAAATCCTCAGCCAGAAGACTGTGGATTATATGAACTACTGCCTGTTCAACGCGGCGAATAACGGCACCGGCGGCGCGGCCATTTTCCCGGGACAGAACATCGCGGGCAAGACCGGCACCACGTCCTCCAACCGTGACCGTTGGTTCTGCGGCTATACCACCCACTACACCGCAGCCGTATGGTGCGGTTACGATATCCCGGAGCAAATCTATCTCACCGGAAGCAGCGCCAACCCGGCGGCGCGGCTGTGGAAGGCGGTCATGCAGCCCATCCACGACGACCTGCCCAGAGAAGGACTCTACAACGGCAATGCCTTCCACAGCGTTGGCGTGTGCCTGGATTCCGGCAAGAAGGCCACCGCGGCCTGCAGCGCCGACGTGCGGGGGCTGGAGCGTGTGGTTTACGTGAACGTTTACGACGGCGACGAGCCGGAGGGAACCTGCGACAAGCACGTGCAGGTGGACTACTGCGTCACCGGCGGCGGTGTGGCGACTGACTACTGCCATATGTTCAGCGACGCCCAGATCGAGTCGAGATCTCTTGTGAAGCTGACCCAGGCTGAGGTGGACGAGATCAAGGCGGCGGACGGCTTCGGACTGAACGACATTTACACCGCCAACTATTATGTCTATCTCATCGATTCCGAGGGCAACCCCGCTTCCTGGCATGGGTTCTACAACAACCTGAATAACGGCGTGGATGCCCCCTATATCATGTGTCCGCTGCACAACCAGAGCTCCTGGGAGGAGTATCAGCCCGGCGGTACGGAGGAAGACACCACCGGCGGCTGGGACAACAGCTCGGACGGCGGCTGGCATGGCGGCTGGGACGGCTTTGTCGGCTGAGATAAGGTGAAAGAGAAAGAGGGAGGAGACCCAATGCTCTGGATTTCCGATGAATGGAAGGAATATGAGGTTCTGGACGCCAGCGGCGGCGAGCGGCTGGAACGGTGGGGCAAGTTCATTCTGGTGCGCCCCGACCCCCAGGTGATCTGGAACACGCCAAAGACGGCGCCCCAGTGGAAGCGTTATGACGCCCGCTATGTCCGCGCCAATACCGGCGGCGGACACTGGACGGACAACAAGCTCCCGGAACGGTGGCAGATTCATTATAAGGACTACCTGACCTTCAACGTCAAGCCCATGAATTTCAAGCACACAGGCGTTTTCCCGGAGCAGGCGGCAAACTGGGATTTCATCCGGGAGAAGGTGGCGGCGGCTTCCGCCCGCCGTCCTGTCCGGGTGCTGAATCTGTTCGCCTATTCCGGCGGCGCAACCCTGACGGCGGCTGCCGGGGGAGCGGAGGTGTACCATGTGGACGCCTCCAAGGGCATGGTGGCCTGGGCGAAGGAAAACGCCGTGGCCTCCGGTCTTGCCGACCGACCCATCCACTGGATCGTGGACGACTGCGGTAAGTTCATCCAGCGGGAGATTCGCCGGGGACGGCGCTATGACGGCATTATCATGGATCCGCCCAGCTATGGCCGCGGACCCGGCGGCGAGATCTGGAAGATGGAGACCAGCTTTTACCCCTTCTTACAGGAGACGGTGAAGCTACTGTCCGACGAGCCGCTGTTCGTTATCATCAATTCGTATACCACCGGGCTTGCGCCCTCCGCCGTGGCATATGCCTCCGACGTGGTGTTTGGGGCGGCGCATGGCGGCAAAACGGCCGCCGGTGAGCTGGGACTGCCGGTGAAGCAGTCCGGGTTGGTTCTTCCCTGCGGTGCCACCGGCCGGTGGACGCCGTAACCAATAGGAGGATGCCTGATTTGAGCGACATAATTTCTGTAGAGCATCTGGCATACACGTACCCGGGCGTGGAGGACACGCCCGGTGTTCCCGTGTTTGCGGATTTGAATTTGACCATTGAACAAGGCAGCTTTGTGGCCGTTCTCGGCACCAACGGCTGCGGAAAATCCACCCTTGCCAAGCATTTCAACGCCATTCTGCTTCCCTCCGGGGGAAAGGTCTACGTCTGCGGCATCGATACCGCCAATGAAGACCGGCTTATCACCATTCGGCGAAACGTGGGCATGGTGTTTCAGAACCCGGACAACCAGATTGTGGCGAATGTGGTGGAGGAGGACGTTGCTTTCGGCCCCGAAAATCTGGGCATTGCCAGCCCAGAAATTCGCCGCAGAGTGGACAGCGCCCTGAAGCAGGTGGACATGTACGAGTACCGCACCCATGCGCCCCATTTGCTGTCCGGCGGACAGAAGCAGCGCATTGCCATTGCGGGCGTGATCGCCATGGAGCCGAAGTGCATCGTTCTGGACGAACCCACCGCCATGCTTGACCCAAGAGGACGCCGAGAGGTGATCGACACCATCGGACGGCTGAACCGGGAGAAGGGCATCACGGTGGTTCTGATCACCCACCACATGGACGAAGCGGCCAAAGCGCAGCGCGTCGTGGTGCTGGACAAGGGCAAGGTCGCGGCGGACGGCACGCCGAAGGAGGTCTTCTCCCAGGTGGAGCTGCTGCACGGCATCGGACTTGCCGCACCGGAGACGGTGGAGCTTTGCTGGAAGCTGAATCAGGAGGGCTATGACCTTCCGCTGGATAAATTAGACCCGAAAGAATGCGCGCAGGCACTTTATAATTTTGTAATGGCCTGACCCGCTGGGAGGTATTTTCTTGAAACCCATTCTGGAAGCGAAGAATCTCACTTATATTTACAGCGCCGGGACGCCCTTTGAGCATAAGGCGCTGGATGACATATCCTTTTCCGTAGAACGGGGGGAGTTTATCGGCATCATCGGCCACACCGGCTCCGGAAAATCCACCCTGATGCAGCAGCTGAACGGACTGCTGAAGCCCACCTCCGGCACGGTGCTGCTGGACGGGCAGGACATCTGGTCGGACAAGAAGCTCACCCGGCAGGCACGGTTCCGGGTGGGGCTGGTGTTCCAGTACCCGGAGTATCAGCTGTTTGAGGAAACCGTGTACAAGGACATTGCCTTCGGTCCCAAAAACATGGGGCTGTCAGCGGAGGAAGTCGATCGCCGCGTCCGGGAAGCCGCCGGGTTCGTGGGGCTTACGGAGCAGCAGCTGGAGGTCTCACCCTTTGACCTTTCCGGCGGGCAGAAGCGCCGGGTGGCCATTGCAGGTGTGATTGCCATGGAGCCGGAAGTTCTCATTCTGGACGAACCCACCGCCGGTCTTGACCCCGTGGGACGCTCGGAAATTCTGGGCAATATTCAGTCCTACCGCAAGGCGAAGAACGCCACGATCATGATGGTCTCCCACTCCATGGAGGACGTGGCGCGGCTGACGGATCGCCTGCTGGTGATGAACGGCTCCAAGCTCGCCATGGACGCGCCGCCAGCCCAGGTGTTTACCCACGCCGAAGAACTGACCCAAATGAGACTGAACATACCCCAGGTGACCCAGGTGTTTCTGGAGCTGAAAAAGCTGGGGCTGGACGTGAAAAACGTCTACACCATCGACCAGGCCGCGGCGGAGATCAAGCGGCTCAAGGAGGGGAACCGCCATGCTTAAAGACATTACCCTCGGTCAGTATTTCCCGGGCAATTCCGTCATTCACCGCCTCGACCCCAGAACGAAGCTCATCGTGCTGGTCGTCTATATGGTGACGCTTTTCGTCGCCTCCGGGTGGGTATCCTACGGTGTCCTGCTCCTGTTCCTGCTGGCGGTTATTAAAATTTCTTCCATTCCGGGAAAATCCATCGTCCGGGGCATGAAGCCGCTGGTGATGATTCTGGTTTTCACCGGCGTGCTGAATCTGTTCTTTACCAAAGAGGGCAGGGTGCTGGTGGATTTCTGGGGTATTACCATCACTACCGGCGGCGCGGAACGGGCGGCCTTTATGCTGGTGCGCATTCTGATGCTGGTCACATCCACCTTCCTGCTGACCTACACCACCTCGCCCATTTCCCTGACGGACGGACTGGAAAGCCTGATGAACCCACTGAAGGTTATTAAGGTGCCTGTCCATGAGCTGTCCATGATGATGTGCATTGCCCTGCGCTTTATCCCCACGCTGATTGAGGAGACGGACAAGATCATGTCCGCCCAGAAAGCCCGGGGCGCCGACTTTGAAAGCGGCAAGCTGATGGAGCGGGCAAAGGCGCTGATCCCCATTCTGGTGCCGCTGTTCATCAGCGCGTTCCGCCGTGCGGACGAGCTGGCCACCGCCATGGAGTGTCGCTGCTATCAGGGCGGCGAGGGGAGAACCAAGATGAAGCAGCTGCATTATCAGCGTAACGACTTTGCCGCATTCGGCGCGGCGGCGCTGCTGACGGCGGCGGTCATCATTCTGAAAAAGTTTGGTATGTGAGGGAAATATGCGCAATATCGCCCTGTTTTTGACTTATCTCGGTACCCATTACCACGGCTGGCAGGTGCAGAAGAATCTGCCCACCGTTGCGGAGACTATGGAGAAGGCCGCCGCCATGGTGGTTGGGCATCCGGTGCATATGACGGGCTGCGGCCGGACGGACGCGGGCGTCCACGCCCGGGTGTACGTGGCGAATTTCCGCACGTCCTCCACCATCCCGGTGGAGCGGCTGCCCTATGCGCTGAATACCCACCTTCCCTGCGACATCGTGGTGACAAAAGCTTTTGAGGTTCACGAGAATTTCAACGCCATCGGCTCCTGCGCCCGGAAGGAATATACCTATCAGATTTACAATTCCCGCCTTAAGAATCCGTTTTATGTCAACCGCGCCTGGTTTTACCCCCGGCACTTAGACGAGAACGTGATGCAGGCGGCGGCAAGCCAGTTCGTGGGCACCCACGATTTTGCCGCCGTAAGAAGCGTCGGCACGGATGTCAAATCCACCGTCCGCACTGTATACTATTACAATGTGGAGCGGCAGGGGGAGCTGATCACCCTCAAGGTCTGCGCCAACGGCTTCCTTTACAACATGGCCCGCGCCATGGCGGGGACGGTAGTCTACGCCGCCGAGGGGAAGATACGCCCGGAGGAGATCGGCGAAATTCTGGCCTCCGGCAATCGCACCGCCGCCGGCCCGACAGTCCCGGCGGGAGGGCTGTACATGACCCACCTGTGGTATGACGACGGAATCGAACAATTTGAGGTCGGAAGCGACTGGAACGTCTGACGGAGGGCATCATCGTTCATAATTTGTTTTCCCTTTTTCAGACCCAATATGCTATACTGCACCGAAAAGGAGTGAGCGTTATGCAGCCAAAAATGTGCAGCAAATGTAAGAAAAATATCGCCGTGGTGTTTATTACCAAGGTTGAAAACGGCGTTACCATGAATGAAGGCTACTGCCTGAAATGCGCCCGGAGTCTGGGAATTCCCCAGATCGACCAGGCGGTGAAGCAGATGGGCATTTCCGAGGAAGACCTGGATATGCTCAGCGACGAAATGAGCAGCATGTTCGGCCAGAAGGACGACAGCGACAGCTCTGACGACGATGAAATTGACAGCCAGACCGCCACGTTCCCGCTGCTGAACCAGCTTTTCGGCAATACCCCCGCGCCCCAGCCCCGTCCTTCCAGAAAGGAAGAGGGGGAGCCGAAGGAGAAGAAAAAGTCCAAACGGCATAAATTCCTGGACAGCTATTGTATGAATCTGACCGGCCGCGCCCGGGAGGGCAAGCTGGATAAGGTCATCGGCCGGGATGTGGAGACCGAGCGTGTCGTCCAGATTCTCAACCGCCGTCAGAAGAACAATCCCTGCCTCATCGGCGAACCCGGCGTTGGCAAGACCGCCATTGCCGAGGGGCTTGCCCAGCGGATCGCGGCGGGGGATGTCCCCTATAAGCTGCGGGACAAGGAGGTATTCCTGCTTGACCTCACCGCGCTGGTGGCAGGCACCCAGTTCCGCGGGCAGTTTGAAAGCCGCATGAAGAGCCTGATCGGCGAGATCAAGGAGTGCGGCAACATCATTCTGGTCATTGACGAGGTCCACAATCTGGTGGGCGCGGGAGACGCGGAGGGCAGCATGAACGCCGCCAACATCCTGAAGCCCGCCCTGTCCCGGGGCGAGATTCAGGTCATCGGCGCGACGACCTTCGCCGAGTACCGCAAATATATTGAAAAGGACGCGGCTCTGGAGCGCCGTTTCCAGCCCGTCACCGTGGCGGAACCCACCATCACGGAAGCAAGCCAGATTATGCAGGGCATTGCCAAATCCTATGCCGAGTTCCACGGGGTGGAGATCTCCCCGGAAATCGCCCACCAGTGCGTCGTTCTCTCCGAGCGCTACATCACCGACCGGTTTCTGCCGGATAAGGCCATTGACCTGCTGGACGAAGCCTGTTCCGACGTGAACCTGCAGTGTAAGGAAATCTCCCAGCTGGCAGAGCTGAAAAAGGAGCGGGACGATTACGAGCTGGAGCTGCGGATGCTCAATGAAAATACGGAGAATCAGGACTATGAGCGCCTTGCGCTGATTCGCAGCAAGCTGATGCAGCTGGCGGCAAAGATCGAGGAGCTGGAAAAGCTGCCCAAACCCGCCGTGACCGTGGAAAATCTGGCGCGGATCATCGAGCTGTGGACGAAGATTCCCGCGTCCAAAATCAAGGCGCAGGAGTATGAGCAGATCAAGGGGCTGAGCGACCGCCTGAAAACCCACATCGTCGGTCAGGACGAGGCGGTGGACGCCGTGTCCCGCGCCATCCGCCGCAACCGGGTGGGCATTTCCCCCAAGAAGCGGCCGGTGTCCTTTATTTTCGTCGGCCCCACCGGCGTGGGCAAGACGGAGCTGGTCAAGCAGCTGGCAAGCGACCTGTTTGACAATGTGGACAGCCTGATTCGCTTGGACATGTCGGAATATATGGAGAAGCACACCGTCTCCAAGCTCATCGGTTCGCCTCCCGGCTATGTGGGCTATGATGAGGCCGGACAGCTGACGGAGAAGATTCGCCGCCGTCCCTACAGCGTGGTGCTGTTTGACGAAATCGAAAAGGCGCACCCGGATGTGCTGAACGTTCTGCTTCAGGTGCTGGACGACGGGCGCATTACGGACGCCCAGGGCAGGGTAGTGAACTTCGAGAACACCATCATTGTCATGACCTCCAACGCCGGTTCCGAAGGAAATGTCGGCGGCATGGGCTTTGGCCGCAGCGACGGCGACAAGGTGAAGGAGAAGACCATGAAGGCATTGCAGGGCTTCCTGCGGCCGGAATTTCTCAACCGTGTGGACGAGATCATCACCTTCAACCATCTGACGGAGGAAAACTTCCTGGGCATCGCGGACATCATGCTCAAGGAGCTGCAAGAGAGCCTTTCTACCCGCGGCCTGACCCTTTCCTGGGACGACGATCTGCGCCACCTGCTGGTCAAAAAGGCCTATTCCGTGACCTATGGCGCGAGAAATCTCCGCCGCACCATCCAGAAGGAACTGGAAGACCCGATTTCCGAGGCGATCATTGATAGCTTCCAGCATCCCATTTCTGCCATCCGCATCCGGGTGGAGGGAGAGACCGTCAAGCTGGACATTACCTGACATATGGGAGGGGAAAAATCCCCTCCCATTTTTTCACGAATGCTGTAAGATTTTCCCCGTTCCCGCGTCTAATGGGTGTAGGAGGTGAGGCCGTGACGGAGTTTGAACAAATATACCGGGCGTATTTTCAGGATGTGGAGCTGTACCTGCGGGCGATCAGTCATAACGAAAGTCTTGCGGAGGAGCTGACGGAACAGGTATTCTTTCAGGCGTTGAACGCTCTGCCGAAGTTTCGGGGCGACTGCGACGTCCGCACCTGGTTATGCTCTATGGCGAGAAACGCCTACCTCAGCCATCTGCGCAAGGAGCGCCCGTCCCAGCCTATCGACGAGCTGGAAATCAGCGACCCGAAGCAGGCGGTGGAGGAACAGATCATGGACGCTCAGCAGGCCATGGCCGTTCACCGGGTGCTACACGACCTGCCGGAACCCTATAAGGAGGTTTTCTCCCTGCGGGTCTTCGGACAGCTTTCCTTTGGTGACATCGGAAGCCTGTTCGGACGCACGGCAAACTGGGCCTGTGTGACCTACCACCGGGCAAGGCAGAAAATACGGGATGAAATGGGGGAATATGTATGAAACTATCCTGTAATGTGATCCGGGATCTGCTCCCGCTGTATGCGGAAAATCTGACCAGCGAAGAGAGCAACGCCCTTGTGGACGAGCATCTGTGCGGGTGCGACGAATGCGCGAAGCAGCTGGGGATTCTGAAAAAAGCCCAGGCGATTCCGGTGGAAACAGACGCGCCGGGACTGAAAAAGATCAGAAAGGCCATTGTGCGCCGCCGAGTTTTAGCGGTGACCATGGCTGTGATGCTGGTGATCACGCTCGTGCTGGGCGCGACGTTCCTCTGGGAAGCGCCGGTCTGGCTGGACGCAGATCAGGCGGTGAAGGAAGTCATGAAGATGGAGGACGGCAGCATCCGTATCTACTATACGGACATTATTCAGGGAATCAGCAGTGAGGACGACATGGCCGGAAACAGGGGCACTCTGTGCTGGAGCTCATGGGGCAGGGTATACTTCGGGGAGCAAATGCCCCCTGACCCTTATGTTACGCCGGATGACGCGGGGGGAACCACGACCTACAGCTGCTACGGTGACCCCACTTTGCCGGAAGAATTGCAGGAACTGGATGCCGCGCGGAACAATTATTGGTATATCAACCCCAAGAATGGCAGGGCGGAGGTGCTTCTGCTGAAAGGGGAGGGGGACGTGGAAGCCCCTGAGGAGCCGCTTCTGACGGTCAGTCACAACGGGGCGATCTCCTGCGTCGTTCTCGCGGTCATGGCAATTATTTTGGCGATTCTGGCGTACCGTTTCAGAAAGCACCGGGGCGCCCCATGGCTGACCCATGGCGCCGCCCTTGCCGGGTGCGGGTTTGTGTCGCTTCTGGTCGTTTCCGGCGGGCAGTTTGTGGAGTTTTACGGCGACTACACGGCGCATGTGAGCAACGCCTGCATTTTGCTGATACCGATGTTCCTTACGGCGGTGTGCGCCATCCGTCTGCAAAAGCTGAAAGCGCAGGATAAGGGCTTATGAGGAAACATCCCGGAAGGACAGCCTTCCGGGATGTTCTGCGTTTGCTTGTCAAAGAACCTCGTTCATTTTGTCTTCGACCTTCCAGGCAAGGTCTTCGGCCTTATTGGCAGCTTTTGCCGCAACGCGCCGCACGGGATTCTGCCTGGGCATCATCAGAACTGCCACCGCGCCCGCAGCAGCGCCGAGACCGGCGGAAAGCATCCATCCTTTTGCGTTCATAAATTCTCCCTCCCTTCACAGGTAGTATACCCCAAAGGAAAAAAATCAGGACTGGAAGGTTTTTATCTTTGCAGATGGAAAAAGTTGTGGTACAATAAACAAAAAACATGCTGGAGGCGGGAGTATGTCTATTGATATGTTACAGGAAAAGATTCGGAAGCTGAAGAATCCTTCCATGGTGGAGCTGATGCTGCCCCTGGCTGCTCTGCCGCCCCGGTATGCTCACGACGCTGTAGGTTACGGAGAATTCTGCCGGGATTTGCTCGGCGGATTGAAGGGAATCGTCCCGGCGGTTCGGCTGAGCTTCGGCGCGTTTGCCCTTTTGGGCGGCGATGGATTGCAGGAGCTGGCGCAGACGCTGAACGCCGCCCGGAACATGGGCTATTACACGGTGCTGGACGCGCCGGAGCTGCTCAGCCCGACTGCTGCGAAAATAACGGCGGAAGCGTTTTTCGGCGGAGAAAGCGGCTACCCCTGTGACGGGTTGGTTGTTTCCGGATACTTGGGCAGCGATATCATCAAGCCCTTCCTGCCCGGCTGCCGGGAGGGAAAGAGGGATTTGTTTGTGGCAGCGCGCACCGGCAATAAATCCGCTCCGGAATTGCAGGACTTGCTCTGCGGCTCCCGGCTGGTGCATACGGTGGCGGTGGATTTGATAAACCGGTTCGCGCCGGAGGCGGTGGGAAAGCTGGGCTATTCCCGAATCGGCGCTCTGACGGCGGCCAGCTCCGCCGAAAGCCTCCGCAGTCTTCGGGGCAAATATCCCCGGGTGTTTTTCTTGGTGGACTGCTATGATTCCCCCAGCGCCAACGCCAAAAACTGCTCTTACGCCTTTGACAGGCTGGGGCGCGGCGCGGTGGTGTGCGCAGGGGAGACCATCACCTGTGCCTGGAAGCAGGCACAGTCCGACGGCGGGGATTTTCTGGAACAGGCCGTTGCTGCCGCAGAACGAATGAAGAAAAAACTGACGAGATATGTAACCGTACTGTAAGGAGGAAGCGAAATGCGTCGAGCTGACCGGGAAGTGACCAAACCCGCCGAGATCACGGAGATGATGACCCGCTGTGAGGTGCTGCATCTTGCGCTGAATACGGACACCGTTCCCTACATTCTCCCCGTAAACTTCGGAATGGAGCCGGACGGAATGACCCTTTACATCCATGGCGCGCGGGAGGGGACAAAGTATGCCCTGATAGAGAAGGACAACCGCGCCAGTTTCGAGCTGGACTGTACCCACGGTCTGGTTCTGGAAAACGGGACGTGTTCCATCAACTACGAAAGCGTCATCGGCTGGGGACATCTGGAGGACGTGACCGAGCCGGAGGAAAAACGCCGGGCGCTGGATTTGATCATGAAGCAGTACCGGGGCGAGGACTTTCCGTACAGCACCGCCGTGATCCCCAAAACCCGAGTGCTTCGTCTGCGGGTGCAGGCACGAACAGCGAAGCGGCGGCACATGGGATGATATGTACCGGGGCGAATCGCCCCGGGGGATTATCGGACACCAGCCGTACCCTGACGGGCGGCGTTTTCCGTTGCGTCGGTCATTTCGTCCAGAGGGCCGTTTCCGTTGTCGATGGTAGCGTTGGTGGAAGGCTCCACGCGGGGCATCGTGGTAGGCGCGGTGGTGGCACGGGTCGTTTCGGTGGTCGCGGCGGTCGGCGTTGTGGTGGGAACGGTGGTGTTTCTGCTGGGCTCCTGGTTGGTGCAGCCGCAGCCGGTGAACAGAACCGCGGTAAGGACAAGAACCAGTACGAAAATGGCATATTTTTTCATGTTTTAACCTCCAAATGAATCTTGCTTCAAGCCTATTATTTCCCGTACGCCGGGGTTTACGCTGGTAATAATACCCAATTTCCTGCAACTTTATAAGCAAAACGGCTTTTCTATCGTTACTTGCAAAACGGAAATATTTGCTACTTTTTGATTTGAGTTAGCATATGATAACTCAAGAAATCGGATTTTCTGAAAGTTTTTGTTGCTTTTTCTTACATAGACATGTATAATGAAAGACAATCAAAAAACGAAGGAGAATTCTGTGCTATGAAGAAGCTCGTTGCTAAGAAAGATGTGGAGTGCATGGCATGTCTGCAATGCGTCGCTGCCTGCTCCGAGGCTTTTTATAAGGAATTTGACGAGGATAAGAGCTGTGTCCGCATCGTTGCCAAGGGTACCGGTGCAAAGCCCAATACCTGCATTCAGTGCGGCAAGTGTATGCGCACCTGTGAGCACGAGGCCATCACCCAGAACCCCAAGACCGGCGTGTACATGATCAACAAGAAAAAGTGCGTCAGCTGCGGCAAGTGCGCCGAGGTCTGCCCCATGCACGTGATCGTGTTCCAGGAAGGCAGCCCCGCCTCCAAGTGCATCGCCTGCGGCATCTGCGTCAAGGCCTGCCCCATGGAAGTGCTGGAGATCGTGGAGAAATAATCGGATAGATTGGATGGGCAGCCTTTGGCTGCCCATCGTTCTGTTTTTAAGAAAAGGCGAAAAATGAAAAATAGACTTGTAATCCTGTCGGCATCATGGTATAATGCAAATCAGTATGTTTAGAAACATTCATCCCTAGGAGGAACGACATGAGCGGACGCTATGAAAGAAAAAAGCCGCAAAAGGCAGGCGGCTGGAAGAAGCCGGTGCTGATTGCGGTTCTGATTGTTGTGATTTTGATTGCCGCGCTGGTAGTTGCGGCTGTGGTATATTACAACTCCATGCTCAACAAGCTGAACAGAGTGCAGGTACCGCCCATCGACTATTCCAATTTGGAAACGGAGCCGGAGGAGACGACGGCAGCCGTCACGGAAACGACGGTTGCCACAGAGGAAACCACGGTTGCCACGACGGAGCCGCATGTTGCGTCCAGCGCGGACTATATCAACATCCTTCTGGTCGGTCAGGCTTCCCGGGAAGGCGAGGCTGAGCGGTTTGCGGACACCATGATCCTGTGTACGGTGAATACATACGAAAAGACCTTAACCCTGACCTCGTTGCTTCGGGACACGCTGGTACAGTATCCCAACTATACGGACACCAACGGAAAGAGCCACAGCGGCGGCAAGATCAAGCTCACCAGCATTTACCACAATGGCTACATCTGCACCAACAGCACGGCGGACGCCATGGGTCTGATGAACCTGACGCTGTATAAGAACTTCGGCATCGAAGTGGATTACGATGTGGAGATTGATTTCGATGCATTTATCAAGGCAATTAACCTGATCAACGGTCTCGACGTGGAGCTGACCGCAGCGGAGGCCAAGTATCTGAACGACTTCCATGACCGTTATTACTACGAAATGAAGGAAGGCAAAAACTGGCTGGACGGCTCCACCGCCCTTGCCTATGTCCGTATGCGGAAGGCGGAGGGCGACGGCGAAAGCGACATCAAGCGTACTTCGCGCCAGCGGATATTTATGGAGGCGCTGCTGGACAAGGTCAAAAAGCTGAGCATTTCCGATTTGCAGAATCTTGCAAACGAGGTTCTGCCGCTGGTCACCGTGAGTATGACCAATTCCGAGATCACAGATCTGCTCATGAAGATGCTGCCCATGCTGTCCGGTCTGGAGATCAAGACCAGCGGTACCTGCCCGGTGCGTGCCAAGGGCTACTCCTGGGGGGACATGGTGGACATTTACGGAGACGGTATGATCCACAGTGTCATGCGGTTCGACCAGGATAAGAATGTGGCCTACATGCGGGCAATCACCGAGGGCGAGGGCGAGATTCCCGAGACGGTGCCGATTCAGGATTGATGTGAAAAGATTGCGGGAAAGCAGTGCTTTCCCGCAATTTCTTTCTGCATGGGCTTTTGTTACATAAATTTCATGTTTGTCATAATTGCAAACCGCCGGGGAATATGATATACTGTACCATAGTTTACACCCGGAGGCGTTTATGACTGAGTTGACTGAATTCCAGCGGAAACTCTCCGCTTTATTGCCCGATGTGGAGCTTCGGTTTGAGGAAGCTCTGGCGAAGCATACCTCCTTTCGGATCGGCGGAAATGCCGAGGTGATGGCGTTTCCCAAAACCAAAGAGGAATTGGCGGATATTCTGAAAGCCTGCGCTGAGCTGAACCACAAGTGCGCCATTCTGGGCGCAGGAACCAACGTGCTGGCGCCGGACGAGGGCGTCCGGGGGCTGGTGGTCTGCCTGAAGGACTGCCTGGGCGGTATGGAACGGCTGGACGAGACCCGCATCCGGGTGATGGCAGGCATGACCATGGCACGGGCGGCGGTGAATGCCGCGAACCTAGGTCTCGCCGGTATGGAGTTCGCCCACGGCATTCCGGGAACCGTAGGCGGCGGCGTGTATATGAACGCCGGAGCTTACGGCGGCGAGATCTGCCAGATTTGCGAGAGCGTCGAGGTTATGGATTTTGACGGCAGGCTTTTCCGACTGTCCGATACGGAGATGGCGTTTTCCTATCGCCACAGCGTGCTGGAAAACCGGTCGGGAATCGTGGTCAGCGCAGATTTTACCCTTCAAAAGGGAAATCCCGAGGAAATCTGGGGGAAAATGAAGGAACTGATCGCCCGCCGCACCGCTTCTCAGCCGCTGGATATACCCTCGGCCGGTTCCGCGTTCAAGCGCCCGAAGGGCGGGTATGCGGCGGCGCTGATCGAAGAAGCGGGGCTGAAGGGCTATCAGGTGGGCGGTGCGGCGATCTCCGGGAAGCACGCCGGATTTGCCGTCAATCTGGGCGGCGCGACGGCGGCGGACGTGAAGGCTCTGCTGTCTCAGGTGTCCGATCAGGTCTATCGGAAAAGCGGCATCCGCTTAGAGCCGGAGGTTCGCGTCTGGTAAGGGAAAGAAAGAATCATTAGAAGGGTGGTCTCCCCATGGCAAGCTCTTTTTCCTCTGCCGCCAAGGCGGAGGTCTGCCGGATTTTGCCCCAGAAACATTGCTGCGCTCTGGCGGAGTGCTTCGGCGTTCTGCTGTTTGCCAACAATTTCTCCGCTGACGGTATTAAAATCATCACCGAAAGCCGGGATTTTGCCTATATTCTCCCCAAGCTGTTCAAAAAAGCTTTCGATTTACCCTTTGACAGCTATCCCAGCCTTGCGTCGCCGGGGAAGCTGGTGTTCCAGATATGGGACAGCGATAAAATCGAGACGATCATGGAAGCCTTCGGCTTTGACGCCCAGGATACCCTGGCGCTCCACGTGAATCTGCCGGTGGTGGAGGAGGACTGCTGCAAAGCGTCATTCCTCCGGGGGGCGTTCCTCGCCGGGGGAAGCGTTACCGACCCCGGAAAGGGCTATCATATGGAGCTGGCGACCACCCACCGGAGCGTTGCCCGGGAGACGGATTCCCTGATGCGGGAGGTCATGGGCTTTTCCCCCAAAATGGCCGGCCGAAGCGGCGGGCAGGTGCTGTATCTGAAGCACAGTGAACTGATCTCGGATTTTCTCACATTCCTCGGCGCGCCGGTGGCCGCCATGGGCATCATGGAAGCCCGGCTGGAAAAGGAACTGAACAACAAGGTCAACCGCCGCTGCAACTGCGACGACGCCAACACCTCCAAGGTGGTGGAGGCCGCGCAGGAGCAGCTTGCGGCAATTCGCATTATAAGAGAGACGGGCGCAATGGATAAACTGCCCGAAAAGCTCCGGCGGGCAGCCGTTGCCAGAGAGGAAAACCCCTCCGCATCATTGTCCGAGCTGGCGGGGATGATGGAGCCGCCCATTACGAAGCCCGCCATGGGCAGCCGGATGCGGCGGCTGCTGGAGCTGGCGGAAGAGGTGAAGGCATGAGCTTTGTACATTTGCATGTCCATACGGAATACAGCCTGCTTGACGGCGCGTGCCGCGTTGACGGCATCATGGATCGGGTCAAGGAGCTGGGGCAGACCGCCATTGCCATCACCGATCACGGCGTGATGTACGGCTGTATCGATTTTTATAAGGCCGCCAAGGCAGCGGGAATCAAGCCCATTATCGGCTGCGAGGTCTACGTCGCCCGACGGGGCATGGCCGACCGGGTTCATGGAATTGATAACGACCCCTACCATCTGGTGCTGCTGTGCGAAAACCGCAAGGGATACGAAAACCTATGCTATCTGGTGTCGGAAGCCTTTATCCACGGCTTTTACGGGAAGCCTAGAATTGATCTTCAACTGCTCCGGCAGCACCACGAGGGGCTGATCGCCCTTTCCGCGTGCCTTGCCGGTGCCATCCCCCAGTATCTGATGGAAGAAGATTACGATTCCGCGAAAGAATACGCAAAGAAAATGTCCGGCATTTTCGGGGAAGGGAACTTCTTCCTGGAATTGCAGGATCACGGCATTCCGGAGCAGCGGCCGGTGAATCAGGGCGTCCAGCGCCTTGCCCGGGAGCTGGGACTGCCGTTGGTAGTGACCAACGACGCCCACTATCTGCGCAAAGAGGATGCGGAAATGCAGGACGTCCTGCTGTGCATCCAGACCGGCAAGACCGTGGACGACACCAATAGGATGAAATTCCAGACCCAGGAATTCTACCTCAAAAGCGAGGACGAGCTGAAAGAGCTGTTCTCCGGTTGCGAGGAAGCCTTTGAGAACACCGTCCGCATTGCCGAGCGGTGCAATCTGGACTTTACCTTCCACGAATATCATCTGCCCTCCTACCCGGTGCCGGAGGGGTATACGGACGAGGAATATTTCCGCAAGCTGTGCGCCGAGGGCTTTGCAGAGCGGTATCCCGACGCGCCGGAAGCTTACCGGAAGCGGCTGGAATATGAGGTCGGCGTTATCAGTCGGATGGGTTATGTAAACTACTATCTCATCGTCTGGGACTTTATTCATTTTGCCAAGGTCAACGGCATTCCCGTGGGTCCGGGGCGCGGCTCCGGCGCGGCTTCCATTGTGGCGTACTGTATGCACATCACGGAAATTGACCCCATGAAGTATAACCTCATTTTCGAGCGGTTCCTCAACCCGGAACGGGTGAGTATGCCGGATTTCGATACGGATTTCAGCCCGGAACGCCGGGGCGAGGTCATGGAATACGTCATGGAGAAATACGGCGCGGATCACGTCGCCCAGATCGTCACCTTCGGTACCATGGCCGCCCGGGGCGCCATCCGGGACGTAGGCCGGGCGCTGAACTTCTCCTATGCGGAGACGGATGTGGTGGCCAAGCTGGTACCCACCATGCCGCTGCACCTGACGCTGGCGGAGGCTATGAAGATTTCTCCCAAGCTCAAGGAAATGTACGACGGCGACCAGCGGGTAAAAACGCTGATTGACACGGCCATGCGCCTGGAGGGAATGCCCCGGAACACGTCCACCCACGCCGCGGGCGTGGTGATTACGGCGAAGCCGGTCAATACCTACGTCCCCCTGTCCCGGAACGACGATACCGTGGTCACCCAGTATACCATGACTACCATCGAAGAGCTGGGTCTGCTGAAAATGGACTTTTTGGGTCTGCGGAACCTGTCGGTGATTCAGGATGCGGAAGCGCTGGCGCAGCAGGAAGACCCTGACTTTCAGATTGCAAAAGCACCGGATAACGACCCGGAGACCTTCGCCATGCTGGCTGAGGGCAAGACCCAGGGCGTTTTTCAGATGGAATCCACCGGCATGACCGGGGTGTGCGTCAGCATGAAGCCCACCTCCATCGAAGATCTGACGGCCATTGTGGCGCTGTACCGCCCCGGCCCTATGGAATCCATTCCCAAGTTCGTTGAAAATAAGTTCAACCCCGGAAAAGTGACCTATAAAACGCCCCTTTTGGAGCCGATTCTGAAGGTGACCTACGGCTGCATCGTCTATCAGGAGCAGGTCATCGAGATTTTTAGGACTCTGGGCGGCTACTCCATGGGGCAGGCGGATAACATCCGTCGGGCAATTTCCAAGAAAAAGCAGAAGATCATCGACGCCGAGCGGAAGACCTTCGTTTACGGCGACCGGGAGCAGAAAATTGACGGCTGTATCGCCCGGGGCGTACCCGAGGCGGTGGCGCAGTCGATTTACGACGAGATCGTGGATTTCGCCAACTACGCCTTCAATAAGGCGCACGCGGTGTGCTATGCCGTGGTCGCCTACCAGACGGCCTACCTCAAGTGCCATTATCCCAGGCAGTATATGGCGGCGCTGATGACCTCCGTTCTGGATTCCGCAACCAAAATTTCCGGCTACATCGCCGAATGCCGGGAGCTGGGGATACCGGTTCTCCCACCGGACATCAACCATTCCGAGGACTACTTCACCGTCGAGGGCGACGCCATCCGCTTCGGTCTCGGCGCGGTGAAAAACGTAGGCCGGGGACTCATCCGCTCCATGGCGGCCAAACGGACAGAGGGCGGCGCTTTCCGCTCTCTGGAGGATTTTCTGGAACGGATGGGGGAGGGCGAGCTGAACAAGCGCGCCGTGGAGAACTTCATCAAATGCGGCGCCATGGACTGCTTCGGCTATCACCGCAGTGAGCTTCTGGCGGTGTACGACCAGATGATGGACAGCGTGTCCGCCTCCCGGAAGAAGAATCTGGAAGGGCAGATGGGGCTGTTTGCCATGCTGGACGAGGACGACGAAGCGGGCAAGGTGCCGATCCCCAAGCTCAAGGAGCTTGACAAGGGGGAGCTTCTCTCCATGGAGAAGGAGACCACCGGCGTCTACATTTCCGGCCACCCCATGGACGACTACCGGCCGTATCTGCGCAACACCCATGTAGTCCACATCGGCAGCCTTATGGAGGAGGACAACGGCTTCCGGGACGACCAGATCATCAGCGTGGCGGGCATCGTCCAGACCGTAAAAATGAAGACCACCCGGAACAATTCTATGATGGCGTATGTCACGGTAGAAGACGATACGGCGTCCATCGAGATGCTGGCGTTCTCCAATGTGCTGGATCAATACGGGGGCTATCTCCGGGAAAACAGCGCCGTGGTCATCACCGGGCGGCTGTCCCTCCGGGACGACAAGGAGCCGCAGATCGTCATTAACCGCGCCCGTCCCATCTCGGACTATGCCGACGGCAGCGTGCCGCCGGAGCGGCCGCAGCAGACGGACAAGAGCGGCACGCTGTATCTCCGCCTGCCCGGGGAGGAAGGGACGCTGTATCCCAAAATCCGGTGCATCCTGAATATGTTCCCCGGGGACAGCACTGCGGTGCTTTTCTTTGCGGACACGGGACGACGCCGGGGTACCCGGTGCTGCATCCGGGAGAATATGCTTACTGAGCTGAAAAATGTGCTCGGAGAAGCGAATGTTGTGCTGAAATAGCTTTTCTTTTAGAACATATTGTGGTATAATAATCAATCAAGAGGAGTTGATGCCGTGAAAAAGCGAATATGGCTGCTTCCGCTGCTCATCCTCACGTCGGTTTTGCTGACCGGCTGCGCCTTGCAGACGGTGAATGAAATGTATGCGCTGCCAAAGCGGTCGAAGGAGTATGACAACTTGCAGTCCGCCATCGATTCCGCCATGTACGGCCTGAGCTATTCCGCGCCGGTCTCCGGGGAAAACCAGCAGACGGTGCAGATGGCCGATCTGGACGGCGACGGCGTGGAGGAATATATCGTCTTTGCCCAGGGAAGCTCTGCCAACCCTTTGCAGGTGCTGATTTTCCGGCAGGAGGAGGACGGCACGTGCCGCCTGATGGAGGTCATTCAGAGCAACGGCTCCGCCTTTGAGCAGGTGGAATACGTGCAGATGGACGACGCCCCCGGCTACGAGCTGGTGGTTGGGCGGCAGCTCAGTGACCAGGTGCTGCGCAGTGTGTCGGTGTACTCCTTTTCCGGCGGCAGTGCTGAGCAGCTGATGATGGTGGGCTACTCCAAATTTATCACCTGCGACCTGGATGACGACGGGTGCAGTGAGCTGATGGTCATTCTCCCCGGCGAATCGGAAACTGGGACAGGCTCCGCGGTGCTGTACCGCGTGCAGGACGGCAGCATTGAACGCTCGGTGGAGGTCAACGTGTCGGAGAATGCATCCCACATCCGGCGGATCACGGAGGGACGGCTGCTGGGCGGAACGCCCGCGGTGTTCGTCGCCAGCGCGGTGAATAACAGCGCCATCGTAACCGACGTATTTGCCTGGAGAAACGACCGCTTTTCCAATATTTCCTATTCCCGGGAGTCGGACACCAGCGTCCAGACCCTGCGAAATTACTATGTGTACGCCGAAGACATTGACGGCGACGGCGTGATGGAGCTTCCCAGCCTGATTACCATGAAGCGCATTTCTCCGGAACATGAGGGGAAGCAGAAGTTTCTCATCCGCTGGTTCGCCATGGATTTGGAGGGCAGGGAGATGGACAAGCTCTTTACCTTCCACAATTATTTGGGTGGCTGGTACATGCAGCTGGCGAGCAGCTGGGCGGCGCGGGTCTCGGTAGATCAGGACGGCGGACGGTATACGTTCTACGTGTGGGACGAGGACTACCGGCAGGCGTTGGATGTGTTTTCCATTTATGTTCTGACCGGCGGAAGCCGGGAGGAGGACGCCACGGTGGACGGCCGGTTTGCCTTCTATCGGGCAGAAGGCGTGGTTTACGCCGCAAAGCTGGAGGCCAATGCGGCCAAATTCGGCATTACGGAGAATCAACTTATCAACAGCTTCCATCTGATTCAGCAGGATTGGAAAACGGGAGAGACTTGAGGGGTGTCATATGAAAAAAGTACTGATTATGGAAGATGAACTGAATATCCGAAGCTTTGTGGTAATCAACCTGAAGCGGGCAGGGTACGACGCCATCGAGGCGGGGAACGGCCAGGAGGCGCTGGACGCCATTGCCGAAACCCCGGACATCGGCGTTGCCATCCTGGATATTATGGTGCCGGGGGATATGGACGGCTTCGAGGTCTGCCGCCGCATCCGCGCCAGCAACAAGCAGATGGGCATTATCATGCTCACCGCCCGCACCCAGGAGATGGACAAGGTCACCGGCCTGATGACCGGCG
>ENA-OPCE01000183-OPCE01000183.1-human-gut-metagenome-genome-assembly--contig:-NODE-183-length-60245-cov-9.566606_pt1 | contig 60245 bp, 49 predicted proteins | sample MGYA00241247_ERZ501474 | MGnify/ENA primary metagenome ERZ501474 (study PRJEB25962, sample SAMEA2042572) | human gut metagenome | biome: human gut; feature: human-associated habitat; material: faeces... | reverse complement strand
CACAAAATGGTGAACATAACATACGGCATTGGGTAAGCGTCCGATATTCGCCCGACGAACTGCGGCATATATCATCTTTATTATCTGATTACTATGCTCAGAGTGTCATTGAGCAAACACTCGATCCAAAGGGCATACTCAATGATTACTATACATATGTAAATGAGCTCAATGGTCGGCTGAAGCTGTCAGATATGTTCTCTCACCATGATTATAGTGATGAACAAAAAGCCATGCTGCAGCAGGGTTTTTCTGAGGGAATTTCTATTACTGTTCTTAACGAGGTCGATGAACGGCTAACTGTAGACGAGATAAAAACATTCTTTGAGATGTTTCATCAGGCAGTTGACGGACAGATAGATCCACATGATGTTCAGATATATCTTGATAAGGCTGTAATAGAGCATTCAAAGAAGAACGTTCAAGCGGTTGAAGCTCAGGATAACTCTGTTGACACAAATTCAATTGGAATTGTCAAGGGTGAAAAATCATTTGCTGAACAGGTCGATGATGTACTTGCAGGAAACGCGAACCGATACAATGACTTGAAAGTATGTGATACACCTCAAATATTGCTTGACGTTGGCTGTGAGCAACTTCCAATGTTTTATACGAAACGGCATTTGCATGACGCTCTCAAGCCGAAAGGAAATACAGGTGAAAGCATACATTACCACGGATTGAACGCAGAACAAATCAAAAAAATGCCCATGTTACTTGAAAATCCCGTGATTATATATGATTCCCTTTCGAGAAATGATAGCATAATAATCGTAACATCTGAACTTGACAACGAAAAAATGCCTATCATTGCTGCTATAAAGCCAAATGGCAAAGCTAAATATGATTTAGAATTGGTCGAATCCAACTTTGTAATGAGTTTTCATGGCAGAAACAATTTTGAAAATCAAATTAATCGTGCCGTAGAACAAAACAAAGTTCTTTATTACAACAAAGAAAAAAGCCAAGAACTGTTCAGTGTGCTTGGGCTACAATTGTCCAAGGGCTTAAACATTCTTGACTCTAATATTATTATACACCAAAGTCGCAATATTGTCAAGGGTACGCAGCAGGAAAATATTGAATACAAGAATAATTCTGTTACTCAACAAGACAAAAAAATAGAACCATCAAGAATTATAGGTTTGGCTGAAAACCAGCTACGCCCTGCTGTTCCTAATAGCTCTACAAGCAGTATAACAGACTCCTCTGGAGTTGTCAAGAGTGAAAAAACATTTGCTGAACAGATAAATGATGTTTTAAATGGCGTATTCCCAAAATACTCAAATCTAAAGGTTTGTGATACACCACAAATTCTTGTGGATATCGGCTGTGATCGGCTTCCTATGTTGTATACGCAAAGACATTTAAAAGACGCTCTACATGAAAAATCCCCGAACAATGCACATTGGCACGGCTTAACACTGGAACAGATATGTAATATCCCACATCTTTTAGAAAGCCCTGCCATAATAATGGACTCACTTTCTCCAAACAAAAGTGCTGATAAAAGTATAGTAATTTGTTTAAATAACGTTGATAATGATAATGCACCGATAATCGTAAGTGTTAAACCAAATGGGCAAGGCATTTATGAAATGGAAAATGTATCATAAAACTTTATCACAAGTATTTATGGAAAAGAAAATGGGTTTGCAAACTATGTTGAACGTGCTGCAAAATCAAATAATATTCTGTTTTGGGACAAAGAAAAAAGCCAAGCACTGTTCTCGTGTCAAAGGCTCCAATTGCCTGAGGCGATAAACAATCTTGACTCTAATATTATTATACACCAAAGTCGCAATATTGTCAAGAGTAAGCAACAAGAAAATAGTGCCGATATAAGTTCAAATGATGTTAAATCATTCACTACTTTATCCGAGCCTACGATAACCTGTGAATGGAGCGAAAGCAACTACTTTGAGGACGGCAAGACCTACAGTGTTGCAGAATTTGACTCGCTCATGGAACAGGCTGACAGTGAAATGGTGGCAGGAGCAAAGGCTGCAATAGAGAAGTACGGTTCAGCAAAAGCATGGTATGAAGCAGACGCTGATGACGAATTCTCACAGTTTATGGGCTATGATAAGGTCAAGTTTACTATCAATATGCCTGACGGACAAACGATCACTGAACGCCAGGACGCAGGTGACGGATACGGCGGCGTTATTGATTTTCTGAAAAGATACTCAATTTACAGCTCGATCATACCTGAGCTTGAAGCTGCAAAAGCCGCACATATGGCAGACCTGGTCAATGAAGTGCCTACACCTACAAATGAAACACAGCCTGAAATAGACAAGCTTTTGGGCAGGCTTAAGCTTGATTGTGATTACTATCTGAAAACAGGTGCAGAAAAGCACTTGTGGGCAGAAACAGTTGAAAAACAGATAGCTAAGATCAATGAGCTGTATGAGAAAATGCCTGAAAACGCCTACTTCACCAGAGAACAGATTGATGATTATGAAAAGAAAATGCTGGCAATCAAAAATGGCGAGGTCGAAAAACCTATACCATATGAAACGCCTACAATTGCTAATAATGTTCTGTCTGAAGAAAAAAAGACAACACCGCCTGTTTCTGAAAGCGTTCCTATATCTCCTACATCTGATGAACAGATTTCACTCTTTGAAACACCCCCTGCTTCTGAAACCGTCACTATACCTGATAAAGATGTCAAAACCGAAAAGGTAGAAAAGCCAAAGAAAAATGTCAAGGCAAGCACATACCACTTTGACCCTGACAATGTTGTTGTGGGCGGAGCTGCTGCTCGATGTGACGCAAATATAGCTGCTATTGAAACATTGCTGAAAATAGAGAGTGAAAAGCGGCTTGCGACACCTGAAGAACAGAAGATAATGGCTAGATACTCAGGTTGGGGCGGAACTGCTCAGGCTTTTGTTGCGGATAATGAGAATGTTTCTGCTGACAGTTGGGGAGCAAGGCAGACTCGTTTAAGAGAGCTTCTGACCACTGATGAGTATAGTGCTGCAAGATCATCAACACTGACAAGCTTCTATACACCGCCAGAAGTCATAGACAGCGTATATCTTGCTTTGGAAAGATTTCAATTTGAGGGTGGAAACATCCTAGAGCCTAGCATGGGCGTTGGAAACTTTTTTGCAAAAATGCCTGATGAAATGAGGGCAGATTCAAAACTTTACGGAGTTGAGCTTGACAGCATTTCAGGACGAATAGCCAAGCAGCTCTATCCAGAGGATAATATCCAGATAAAAGGGTTTGAAAAAACAACATTCAAGAATAACAGCTTTGACGTGGTCATAGGTAATATACCTTTTGGAGATTATGGCATTGCAGACAAAGCCTATGACAAATACCACTTCAAAATTCATGACTATTTCGCCGCAAAAGCAGTAGATAAGGTAAAGCCTGGAGGAATTGTTGCCATTGTGACTTCAAAATTCACAATGGACAAGAAAAATGATAAAGCAAGAAAGTATCTTGCCGAACGCTGTGACCTTTTAGGCGCAGTAAGACTTCCCTCTGGAACGTTTAAAGACGCAGACAGTGTTACAACAGATATTATCTTTCTGAAAAAAAGAACAACAATGACCTCTGTTATACCAGACTGGGTACACGTTTCAGAAACAGCCAACGGCATTCCTTGCAATCAATATTTTGTGGATAACCCTGATATGGTACTTGGTACTATTGCGTGGGACGAGCGTATGCGAGGAAAATATGGTGCAGACAGCAAGGTAACGACCTGCTATGCAAACAGTGACACTCCCATTGCACAGCAGCTCATAAATGCCATTTCAAAAATAGACGGCGTTATTGATACTGTGGAAACTGAGCTTGACAATGGGACAGCTGAGATACTCCCTGCTGATCCAACTGTCAGGAACTTCACTCATACCATTGTTGACGGAGATCTTTATTTCCGTGAAAATGAAGTAATGGTCAAGGTCACAGAAACAGGCAAATCGCTTGAACGCATGAAAGGGCTTCATACTCTAAGGCAAGCAACTATGGAGCTTATCAATGCCCAGGCTGACGGCTGCACTGATGAACAGCTTGCAGAACTTCAGAAAAAGCTCAACAGCACATATGACAATTTCAGAACAAAGTTCGGAAACATCACTGACAGTGCCAATTCACGCTGCTTTTCTAATGATGATGACTACAACACTTTAGCAGCACTTGAAGTTGTCAACGTGGAAAATAAGACAGTTGAAAAGGCTGCAATATTCACAAAGAGAACGATACTTCCAGATATTCCAGTTTCAAAAGTTGATACAGCACTAGAAGCACTTCAAGTGTCAATGGACAGATTGGGAAAGGTCGATATTATCTATATGTCACAGCTCACAGACACTACGCCTGAAAAGGTTATTGCTGACCTTGGTGATGAACTATTCAGAGATCCTGCCAAAGTTAAAGACAATGACCCATATTCAGGCTATACGGAGTCATCTGAATATCTGTCAGGCAATATCCGTGATAAGCTGAGAATAGCCAGAGATCATGCGGAACATATCGACAGCAGCTACAACAAAAACGTAGAAGCTCTGATGAAAGTTGTGCCAAAAGACCTTGAAGCCAGCGAGATATCCGTAAGGATCGGCGCTAACTGGATCGATGTCGCAGATTACAACAATTTTTTAAACGAGTATGCACACGCAAACACCTATTACTACCCTGTCACAAGAACAAAGCTTGGAGAATACAAAATAGAGGGTAAAACATCTGACCGCTCAGTTGCTGCCACTGAAACATTCGGAACATCAAGAATGAACAGCTATCAGATATTTGAAAATCTTCTTAATCAGCGTGATATTTTAGTTCGTGACAGACGAGAGGAGGGCGATAAGGTATGGTACGAGATAAACACTAAAGAAACACAGCTTGCAAAAGAGAAAGCTCGTCTGATGAAAGAAGCGTTCAGAAATTGGCTGTGGGAAGATATGGGCAGACGTGAAAAATATGTCGCAAAGTATAACTATCTGTTCAATTCCATAAGGGGCAGAGAGTATGACGGCTCACATCAAACCTTTCCGGGCATGAACACATCAATAACGCTGCGGAAACATCAATCAAACGCCATAATGCGTGCAAAGCTTGGCGGAAACACACTTTTCGCACATGAGGTCGGCGCAGGAAAAAGCTTTGAAATGGTCGCAACTGTAATGGAAAAGAAACGTCTTGGTCTTATAAACAAAGCCTGCGTAGTTGTACCAAAGCACCTTACGCTGCAAATGGCAAGTGAGTGGCTGCGGCTTTATCCAAATGCAAAACTGCTTGTGGCAAAGCCAGAGGACTTTACCAAAGCCAATAGAAAGCGTTTTATTGCAAGATGTGTTACTGGTGACTACGACGCCGTGATAATGTCATTTACACAGTTTGAAAGAATACCTATGTCGGACGAATATAAAGAGCAGTTCATGCAAAAAGAACTTCACGATATCATGAGTGCAATATCGGAAGCAGGAACAAAGGACAAAACATCAGTAAAAGCCCTTGAACGTCAAAAGAAAAACATAGAGGAAAGGCTTGAAAAGCTGCTTTCTTCTCCAAAAGACTCATCATTGTGTTTTGAAAAGCTCGGCTTTGACTATCTAGTGTGCGATGAAGCACATAACTATAAGAACTGCTTTGTTTCTACAAAAATGTCAAATGTGGCAGGCGTACAGACTACAGCAGCACAAAAATCAGAGGATATGCTGATGAAAACTCAGTATCTCAACAATAAGTACGGCTGCAACAATATACTTTTTGCCACAGGTACACCTATAAGCAATTCTATGGTAGAGTTTTATGTCATGCAGCGTTATCTCAGACCAGATCTTCTCGAAAAAGCAGGATTGCAGAACTTTGACGATTGGGCAAGCACATTTGGTGAAGTTGTATCACAATTAGAGATAAAGCCTGCAGGAAACGGCTTTCAAATGAAAAATCGTTTCAGCAAATTCGTAAACATACCTGAGCTTATGCAGATGTATAAGGAATTCGCTGATATTCAAACAGCGGATATGCTGAAACTTCCTGTGCCAAAGCTTGAAACAGGCAAGCCGATAGTAGTGACCTCAAAGCCAGACGAACGTCAAAAAGCATACATGAAAGAGCTTGCCACACGTTCTGAAACGATACACAGCGGCACAGTTGACCCACGGCAAGACAATATGCTGAAAATAACTCATGAAGCACGCTTGCTCGGTCTTGACACTAGATGTATTTTCAAAGACGCTCAGCCTGCACCAGACAGCAAAGTGATGAAGCTTATCGATAACCTCGAAAAGAACTACAAAAACACTATGACAGAAAAAGGCGTTCAAATAGTATTCTGTGATATCGCTATCAACGAGGACGAAACACACTTCTCTGTGTATAAAGCTATAAAACAGGCACTTATGGAGCGTGGAATACCAGAAAAAGAGATCTGCTTTGCAGGCGACGCAAAGACAGACAAGGCTAGGGACGAAATGTTCAAAAGCCTGCGCAAAGGCGAAAAACGTTTTATCATCGCAAGCACTTCAAAGCTTGGAACTGGCGCAAATATTCAGGATAGGATCTGCGCAATTCATCACCTTGACATACCATGGAAGCCCTCTGACCTCACTCAGCAGGACGGACGTGGAATACGGCAAGGTAACAGATTTTCGCAAGTCGGAATATATCACTATCTTACAGAGGAAACCTTTGACGCATACATGATGGGCATTATAACAAACAAGGCGAAATTCATAAATCAGATCTTGACCTCAAAAAGCCCTGCTAGAGTTTCAGAAGATGTTGACGAAATGGTACTTACATACTCTGAAATGCAGGCTATAGCGAGCGGTAATCCTATGATAAAAGAGAAAATACAGATTGACAATGATGTTGCAATGCTGAAAACCCTTGAAGCAGAACACAAAAAATCAATTTACAAAATGCAGGAGTTGGCAGAGAAAACTTTGCCGAAGCAGATAACACATTACTCTGAACTTCTCGCAAAATCCAAGAGTGATATGTCTAAATATCAGGAACATCAGGCGTTAAACAAGGAGTTTGAAATGACAATAGGCGGCGTCAGATACGATAAGAGAGAAAATGCAGGAGAACAAATTGCCGTGGCAATGGCAAAATGTACTGCCACAGGTGAGCCTATAGAGCTTGGAACGTATCGTGGCTTTAAAGTCACAATAGAACGAAATCCGTCAGCAAATACATTTTTTGAGCTTGATACGCCTTGTATCGCTGTTCTTCACGGAGAACTTACTTATTCATGTGACGTTGCCACAGATAATGGTGTGGGAAATGTCAGAAGAATTGAAAATCTTGCAGGAATACAAATGAATCAGAAACAATGTTCTCTCGAAGAACAGCTTGAAAAAGTAAACAAAGATCTTTCAGAAGCTCAACGAAATATGCTCAAGCCATTTGAGCATGGACAAGAATTAGCTGAAAAGACAAAACGTCTTGAATATGTCAATGCACAGCTCAGCGGAAATTCGCAGAATAAAAACCACACTCCTGAAAGTGCTATAGAATTTAGGTTTCACAACAATAAATATCAGGCATTGATCGGCACTAATGAAAAATCAGAATGGTGTGATGTAGTTTCAAAAGGGGGTAAGCTCATCGCCGCAGCTGATAAAAAGAGCTATAATCTGTCTGAAAAAGAAAGCGACCAATTCCGCAGCTATGTTTTTAATGGTGACAAAACTGACACAAGCAAGAATAATTCCTTACTGGAAAAACTTAAGCCAAAGGCTCTTAAATTATAAAACATTGAGAGGAGGTGAGGGTATATGATAGACAGAAGATACGAATCAGGCAAAAGCTTTGTCATGTACTCTAAAGAGGAGCTTGAAGCCGCACGGCGAACAGATATGGTCACATTTCTCGAAAGCCACGAAGGTTTCAGCTTTAAATCGTCAGGCGGTTGGTATATAGGGATAGAGCATGACAGTCTTAAAATCAATCCCGACCGCTATACATGGCACTGGTATTCAAGAGATCTGTTTGGAAAAGGTGCTATCGACTGGCTCTGCAAAGTTGACGGATATGGTTTCAAAGATGCTGTAGCACGACTCATAGGGGATAGCTGCAGTATACGAGCCTCACCCGATTTAAAAGCCAATGAGCAGCATTATCCGAAAAAAGTTAAGAAGCCAAAAGCTGAGCTTACACCGCCTCAGCCTATGCAGGGCAAATGCCGTGAGCTTTACGCCTACCTCAACATCACAAGAAAGCTGCCTGCCGATATAATTTCATACTGCGTCAGCAACAAGCTTATTTATCTTGATGTAAAAAAGCGAGCTATATTCTGCGGCTACGATAAGACAGGAAAAATACGATTTGCCGAGGCGAAGATCACAAATACCTTTAACAAATACTATCCGCAGAATATTGAAGGCAGTACTAAGGATTATAGTTTTTATGTTTCCGCAGTGCCCGGCTCTTATGGATATGACCCTGCAAAGATATATGTGTTTGAGGCTCCCATTGACCTGTTGTCACACGGCGCTTTAATGCAGCTTTCAATGAGAAAACAATGCTCAGCTATCGGTCAAGGGGACAAATACCGTCCTGACTGCTGGCTTGGCATAAACAGAGTATCCCTTTCAGGCTGCTCTGACATAGCACTTAAGCAAAGACTATCTGATGATCCTCGTATCACACAGATAGTCTTTTGTCTTGATAATGACGAAACAGGACAGCAGGCAACGGAAAAGCTTATGAACAAATATTCACAGCAGTATACTGTTTCAGTCAGCATACCGCCTTACGGCAAAGACTGGAACGATACACTCAAGGCTGTGGTGTCAGCACATTCAAAACTAACAGATAAAACAAAAACGGAGGAATGAATTATGAAACTGAAAGAAAAAATCAAAGAAAAGAGCATAAAGCTTAGTGCTCGTATATTCGGAATTATGACAGCTTGTCTGTCATCAGCCATTGCAGCCTTTGCCGATGTTGAAACAGACGCAACCTCAGGTGTATGGGCTTCGGTCGCCACCTGGATCACCAAAAACAAAAATGGGCTTTCCATTGCAGCCAAAGCACTGCTTGGACTGTGTCTGGTCGGCGTTGTTATATGCCTCGGTGCAAGCGGCAAAAACGGCATATCCTCAGTCAAGGGCTGGCTTATCGCTATCGGCGTGGCTGCTGCCCTGCTGGTTTTCGGTGACGCTTTCCTTGACTCAATATATGTAGCTTGATCTGCACGGACACATATTTGTGTGTGTCCGTAAAAGCGTTATCCCTAGCGTTCTTACGGGCATACACAGATAGACAGAAAGGAGTATTATTTTGAAGTACATGAAAAGCAAAAAGGTATGGTATCAACTTATATTTATAGCTGCCATAGTAACAAGTGGCTTTGGAAGTTTGGAGGTATGTGCAGCCGAACTAACAGGCTATACCGGCTGTTCTTCTGACATTCTTAAAATGGTAATAGTAAAAAGCCAATTAAAAGATATATTAATGACTATAGAGTTTAACATACTGAGTTTTCTTTGTGATGTGATAGATTTCTTTGATAAGGCTGTCAAAACATTACTCAAGCTCAATTTCTTTGACTACCTGTCGGACGAATTCAGCTTAAGTCAAATGCAAACAATTATTCTGTCTATCATGAGCCTTGCACTTGTTTTTGGAGCGTGTGCTCTCGTGATATTCAGAAATAAGATCAAAGTGTCTGATTTTTTGATGAGTATTTTGGTCGCAACTATACTGCTTGTAGCATTTCCGGCGTTCATATCTTCTTGCAACTCACTTCGCAGCAAGGGTATAACAACAGCGCAGAGCATAAAGATCAACGATCAATTTGAGCAGGCAAATGTAAACAGTGACGGAACAGTTGCTATAGGTACACTTGGAAAAGATCTTCTGGCTTCAGGAATATATGACGTTGAAAACAGCGTTGACCTGAAAAAAAAAATGAACTGTCTTGACACTTTGGGCAGTTCCGAAAACATAAAAAATATTAATATCACAGGTGCGATCAAGGTCGATGATGATAAGCCATGGACTACCTATTACTTAACTGATATAAATGATGTATATCCTGTACAGACAAAATATGACGAACTGACAACAGAAAACATGATGTCCCTGCTTGGTTTTGAAGATGAATATAATATTCTAAAAAATGCAAATGGCGAGCTTATACTAAGCGCTGATTATGGCGCAAATATGCAGGTTTACTGTTCTGTATACAGCACATCAGGCTCAATATACGGAAGCGTTCTGTCTGAAAAAGATTATGAAACATTTTTATCAGCTTCTATTGGTGACGCTTGTCCTTATGGTGCTACACTTGGAGATCTGCATTATCCAGACGGCAGCAGGATAACAAATGTCATTAACTATAATACATATCTTCGTGACCTTATAGCAAACCACCCTGCTGTAGCTGCCGCAGGCAAAACGCAGGAAGTTGGAGCAAACGCACACACTGTTGAAGAAGCGTTGGATATGATAAAAGACGATGTGATAAGAGAGCTTAATATAGCCGCAAACACAGAAACAGCAAAAATCGCAGAGCCTGTCAATGCAACATATCAGCCTCAGCCACTATTTAACGAGGACGATTACAATGAACTTAATTCGATCGAAAAATCTATAAGAAAATATGTAACTGTCGGTTACGCATGGGACAGCTTATACTATTACCATATAGACTTCTGGTCAACGTTAGTACTAATGATAGCAGTAACTATTTGTCTTATTTTCAGCGGAATAAAAATAGCAACTACCCTTTTTGAGATAATGTTCTCACAGCTCATAACGCCTTTTATAATAGCAACTGATCTTAATGGTTCAGGACGTGCTAAAAAGGCGATTCAGAATATGCTGCTTTCAAATATTATTCTTATGATAGTTGTAATACTTTTAAGAATATATATTGCAGTTATATGGGGCGTAAAATCTTCTGATTATGGAGATAATTTTGCCGTAATGCTTATAGTCATAATCGCAGGAGCAAAATTTGTTATAGACGGACCTGAGATACTGACTAAGCTGTTCGGCATTGACGCAGGTGTTAAGTCTGGCGCAGCCACAATGATGGCTATCAACCAATCAATGCAAATGGGCAGTTATGCCACAATGGGACTTGCTCGTGCAGGAAGCAGCGTTGTACATGGGGCAGGAAGTGTTGCAAAGCATACCGCAAGCAGCGCAGCAGGAGCAGTAAAAGGCTTTGCAGGCGGCGTATATGGTGGTATACACGGCGGTGATACTACCCCTGGCAAGATAGGAAAAGCTATAGGCGGCGCAGCAGCAGGAACTGTAACAGGCGCTGTCGGTGGAGCTTTCGGTCATACTAATGCAGGCGCAAAGGCAGCTTATGCAGCAACAAATCCAGGCTCAATAAAAGATACATTCTCAAATGCAAAAGACAACATTGCCAATAACGTAAAAGAGTCTGTAGGAGAGGGCTTTTCATCAGGCGGCGCAGGCAGCGCTTCAAAGGGTGCTGACGGAAAGGACGGCTTAAATGGCACTAACGGCATGAATGGAGCTAAAGGTGACAGAGGTGCGCAAGGTGCAGCAGGGAAAGACGGCACAAATGGAACTGATACAAGAGCCAACAACAATGAAAACAGCAGCAATAACAGAAATAATAACGGCACATCTCAGCCTGCCCGTGGCAGCGGCTTTAACGTTCCGACATCATCAGGTGAAAATAGCAACAATGCCACTAGCAAGAGCGGCAACGGTTTGAATATTCCAAATCCTGCAAGCAGAAATACCGCCAGTGCAGGAAACGGCGGCAGCTGCTCTGACGCTCCAAAACCGACAAACAGCAGCAACAGCAGTGAGCCGAATAATAACAGCGGCAGCGGCTTCAATAAGGAAGGAGAAAACTAAGCTATGGGAGTAGTACCGAAAAAAACTAAAGCGGAGCAGCGTATATTTAGACACATAAACCTTACCAAAATAGTTGGCTTTATAGTTACTCTTTTGGTAGCCTCGCAGTTATCCGGAATGTTGGTCAGCTCTAAACTGGGCATTCCTTTTATCATATTCTGTGGCGCAGTGTTTATTATTATGAGTGGCAAAAGCCCCTCTGACCCCTGCAAATGCTTTGCAGAGGCTTGGCTTGAGTGGCTCAGCTTTCTTATGACAAATAAAACGCTGCATAAGCACAAGGAAGGAGAACAAAAGAATGAAAAAGAAATCATCGACATTGAAAAGTAAAACCGAAACTTTCAAAGGCTTTGCGAGAGAAAAAAAGACCGAAAAGCTGAAAGATGATCCGTCAAGCATAATGTCACGTCTGTCATTTGAAAGCATACATAACGGAATAGTCGAGCTGAAAGTAAAAGGCAAGCCGCTCAAAATGGGCGTGCTTGCAGTATCGGGAATGGATATATTTGACCTTAATGACTATGACCGCAACACTGTTTTCAATAATTTTGCGAAAGCAACATTATCCATAGGCACAGGTCACAAGTATGTTTTCACATCAAAAACGCCATATCTTGCTAACCAAAAAGCTTTTATAAAATACAAAAGTCAGCAAAGCATAAACAGATATTCCGAATATCTGCTCAACGAACAGTACGAGCTGTTTGACAGCTTTGAGAGCAGCCATTTTGACAGGATGGCGTATCTTTTCATATACTCCGATGACGAGAAGAAAATCTATAACGGTGCACAACGTTTTATCAGCCATATGCGAGATATAGACGTATCGTGGTGTTCCGATGATGAAATAATCGTCACGCTTAACAAGCTTATCTGTCTGAATACAGAAAATCAGCAGCTATCTGAAAAAGGCAGCCTGAATGAGATTATTTTACCTGAGAAGATAACTTTTCGACCTAATTACTACAAAGTAAATGATGTATACGCACAGACGATAGTTGTTTATGATTATGCAGCGGAAATCGATGACCTCAAGCTGGCTCAAATGGTAATACAATCTGATGATACCATAGTATGGGATATAAGCATATCTGAAAAGGATAAAGTCATAGATGAGATAAGTGCATCCCTGCGTGAGTTAGAGTCACGAGGAGGAATTATTCAAGACGCTGCCGATAAGATAGATACAAATACCGAGTATCAAAAGCTTGAGATCATTTATCAGAACATAAAAAACGGCAATGAGCAGATATATTATGTTACGCTCAGGTACATTCTGAAAGACACCTCACTTAGCTCTTTGAGCAAGCGTTCAAAAGAGCTTATCCACGAACTGCAGCTCAGCGGTCTGTCTGCGTATATACCGACAAATACCACACAGCATGAGTTTCTTTCTGTTATCGATGATAAAAGCAACACTATTCAGACACCGTTTCCTGTTTTTGATACACTGTCAAGGCAGTTTCCTTTCTATTATCAGTCACATATCGATGATACAGGTCTTTTCTTTGGATTCACGGAAACAGGCGGTTTGAATATTCTAAACACATTTAAAAGGACAAAGAACCGTAACTCATTCGATCTGCTTGCGTTCGGTCTGAAGGGCGGCGGAAAATCAGTTACTTTTAAATCAATGCTTGAGGATCAGCTTCTTTTGGGCAATAAGGTAATGGTACTCGATATCGAAAGTGAATATCAGCCTATGGCTAAAGTTTACGGCGGTCAGACAATAAAAATCAACAGCAGCTCAAAAATAAATCCCCTTCAAATATGCAAGGTAGTCGATGCAAGAGTTGATGATGAAATCTCACCTGAGGACGAGGCAAGAGAGAATTTTGCCACAGAGATGTCACGAATACGCACATTTATGTCTATGTATATACCTGAAATAGATATGTATACTATGGAAATCTTCATGGATCTTGTGACAGAATGTCTATCTGACAAGGGCATTTTCCCCGAAACAGATATAACACTTTTTGAACCTGATAAGTTTCCCTGCTTTACCGATGTGAACAACAAAGTCACTGAAAAGCTGTCACAAACGGATTCACTGCCTAAAAGAAAATATGACGCATACTGTAATATACAAGTATACATAAAGCAGCTTTGTGGCAATGGTGCATACGCCGGTATGTTTGACGGAGTAACGAACATTGATGTAAAAAGCAACGATCTTATTATCTTCGATGTTAAGAGCATCAGTGAAATGGCTGACAATGTTTATAACGCACAGTTGTTCAACATACTCACTATAATGTGGGCTACCATATGCAAAAACATAGGATATAATCAAAACGTTATCAATCCATGGGATATGCGAAACGTTGTGTGCCTTATCGATGAAGCACACCGTTTCATTTCCGTAAAATACCCTCAGGTAACGGAGTTTATAGAAAAGCTATGTCGCCGTACACGAAAATATTTTGCAGGGCTATGGTTCGCAACGCAGTCGATACTTGACTTTATCCCAGACGGAAATCTTGCGGCAGCTGGCTCGATCAAGGTTATTTTCTCACTTGTCCAGTACAAAATGATACTCAAACAATCACCGGAAAGCATTGAAATTCTTCATCAAGCCTTTCCACGTTTTTCATATGCAGAGCTCAGAGAAAGCACAGCATTTGAACCGGGACAAATGCTTTTGTCGTTGGACTCGGACAGAGATAAGCTCCATTGCAGAAGAATAGTCGGAGCAAGACAGCTATTGTATATGGGCAATGCTCAGGACAGGATCGAGATCATACACAACTGCTTTTCGCATTATTATAATGAGCACACTAAGCAGGAATACGGTCTTATGCTGAGAAAAATGGACGCTGATTATTTCAGAAAATGCTTTCTTGCAGAAACATATTCTTACCTAAAAATCGAACAGCACATAAGCCAATATATCGACACTGTTATCATTCAAATGGTTGATAATCTTATAAAAGAACTTCTTCAGGCAGCTGGAACGGAGGCGACAAAATGAAAGTAGTAAGTCCAAAAGCGAGCAGTAAGATATATAAGATATTCACTATTGTTACTGCTGTTCTGGCTGTTTTGTTTCTCACATCCAACAGTTGGATAGCCTCACTTACATACAAAAGCAAAAGCAACGGCTATAACAAAACAATGTCACTTAACGGCTATAATATCAAGGTGACAGATGCAGCGTATTACGACAATGTATGCGAATTTGTCATAAAGTGCCGCCTTTCAGGTTCTGACACTGGAGCTACATATCCTGAGGTTACGGCTGTAAATTTTGACGATGACCTTACAGATCATAAGTTCACATCAGGCAATAAGTATGATGATTATTCAAGAAAGATCACAGTAAAAAATCCGCCGTCGAATTTCAAAATAATGCGTGTGGTTATTAAAACTTCTACGCCTGACACAAAATATGATGACGCATATGACGAGTTTGGTGAGAAGATACCGGCGCACACCGAAAAAGGGAAAACTATCACACTTAGAGTAACTATAGACAGAAAAGATATGCAGACCCACGCCGTGAAAATAGTTCCGGGGTACTCTGAGGAAAGCTCAAATGCGAACACAACAAGCAGTTTATACAACTCTGAAACATCTAAAATCACGAGCCAACAAGCTGTAGCAGTGACAACACAAGCTACAGCAACAACCACACATGATCTGAGTGAAAAGGCTGCCGAAGCATCTCAAACGAGCAGGACTACCACGGAGAAACGACAGCCTGCAACAGCAGAAATGAACACGCAGCCTGCCGAAACAAGGGATTACAATGAGCCTGCATATGCGCCGCCGCAGACCACCGGCACGACACATAAAGAGCCTGCATATGCACCACCGCAAACCACAGCAGCAACACATAATGAGCCTGCACAAGCTGAAACCACCACAACACAGGCAAGGGTATATTCCATAAAACTCACAACAGAATTTGAGTACAATGACGTTCAGATCAAGATAGGCGAGCACACTCAGCTTCGTGCAGAAGTCAAACCCGATAACGCCGTAAATAAAAACGTAAAATGGGAAAGCAACCGTCCAGACATAGCAACAGTCGACAGTAATGGAAGGGTCACAGCAGTTGCAAAAGGCAAAGCTATCATATCCGCAGTAACAGAAGATAAGGGCTTGCAGGCAAGCTGTATGGTGACCGTCAAGGAATAGAAAAGAGGTAATAAAAATGCTATTTAACAACTCGTCAAATAAAATAAGAATCATAGGATTCTTGGTTTCAGAAGTAAAAATCATCAATGCCTATGCAATAGAATTTCTTATAGCCGTACCGAGAAAAGTCAAAAAAGGAGAGCAAGGATTTAATGATGTTTTCACTGTATATGCCAACGAGGCAAGCACGATCTCCTTTGCAAAAAATCATTTGCACAAAGGCTGTGTAGTAGTTGTAAAGGGAGAACTGAGGACCTTTACGGACAAATCAGTGAAGATATGCAGCAGTGATATAACCATTTCGTCACAGAACAAGTGAGGTGAAAACGTTGGAGAATATTCTTTTTGAATACCCGGTACGAGAAGATAACGGTTCATTAGATGAAGAATTTCAGGTATTAAAAAAGCAGCTAACAAAGCTTAAATATGCCGTGATGATATCATCTTTTTGTGCATTGGCGATGTATTTTTTATCTGCATTTTTTGCAAAAGCAGAACTGATTTTTTATTTTCTGACAGCACTTTTTGTGTTTATCGCAATGATAACAGGAAAGATGTTTGTGAAATATCCAAGGCATTTTCTTTATATAAAGGCAACGGAAAATGAACTGCAGCTTGCTTACTATAAAGATAAAAAAGAGGATTACCACTTCCAATATAACAGCATTGAAGAGATAAGGTTTGCAGACAAAAATTTCACTGCTGTATATATAAAAGAAGAAGGACGTAAACCATATTACTTTGAATTAAATAAGTGGACACCTGAGCAAGGCTTTTTCCTTTACACCATACCGCAAATTCTCCCTAACGTGTTCAAGGGCAACAGCAAAGAGATAGCAAAAAAATATGGTGATGAAGCTGATTTCTACAATGAAGTATATAAGGAGAGTAATTGAAAATGGATATAATCATACGCAATATTCCTGAGAATATGATAGATAAACTAGACAATATAGCAAAAGCTGAGGACTTATCACGAAACGCATTACTTACAAAACTAATATCAGATTTTGTGAAAAGCAATGACGATTTTGTTGTAAATATTCTTCCGCCTATCGTTCGTGCGTTAGTAAATCAGGAGCTTGACCGCCTTTCAGAGGGTGCAAATTCCACTATAAATAATGTGTATATTGCAGCGCAAAAAATGATAAATACAACAGAAAAAATCGAAAATCTGCTTACAGAAACGATAACAAATCCTGAAGAAAACTCAATTACAAATGAAGAAATTCTCAGGATACTTGAAATTTCGGACAAAGAAAATTCATAAATAAGCCCGTTTTGTTTACACAACAGAAATATATACAGATTATTACAGTTCAAAAATTATATAATTCGTATATAAAGAGGTAAATAGAGGAAGTTTTCGTATATAAATCATATATTAATTTTGATTTGCAATATATATAAAATATATAAATTACATATATATACAGAAAATCGTATATAAATCGTATATAGAAAAAGACCTGATGATATCACAGTACCCCACCTGAAACCTCGGTTCTACCGAGGTTTCCAGCAGGCACGATATCGTGCCTTTATGCTCTTGACCCACACCTCTAACTTAGAAATCACAAAATAAAATCAAACTACACGGAAAGGTTGGATGAAAAAATGAAAAGCAAACCTATCAATAAGCTGCTGTCTTTTTCAGAACTACATTATCAAAGGTTTTTAAAGATAATGGAGCTGAACGGAATTAAAACATACAGCAATTGTCTTGCGTTTCTTATAGACAGTGCCTACAATAACATCAAACAAACACCAAACGATGAATGTTTGAAAAACATTCAAGATAACATTGAGAAGCTGCTGACGATTGCAAAAGAAAATAACAGCATGATATATCAGGAACGTGACGGAATTAATACGCTTCTGCACTTCTACGAAGTGCAGGAATTCCACTCAGCCGACAAGCGTCTGAGTGACAGCGAACCGCATGACGTCATGTCACGATCAAATGACAACTACAAGAGCATCGTACATCAGCGCTCAGTTGATAAGGGTGCAGACTCCCTGCAAGACGAACAGAGTGACTAATAATGACACCAGGAATATTTCACAAATGCAAATTCGTATACAAGTGGCGAATAAGCGGTGACGGTGGCAACAAGATATTCGATTTTCTGGACTATATGCTCCGCCCTGAAGCTTTTGAGCCGAACAAACACGCCAACGAAATGGAGTATGTATATTCAGAATTTGTACCAAACGAGAAAAGTCAGGCTCAAAACATAAAAGCTGAACGCTCATTAGGTGCTTTCACAAGCACACAAGATAGTCTGACTCCTGCCGATATAGACAAGATGCGTCAGCTTGAAGCTGTCAGCCGCTCTGAGGGCTGTCCAAAATATGCAGGAGTTATCTCATTTGATAACGCATATCTGCGGCAGAATAATTTCATAGTCGGCAATCAGCTCAACCGCCAGGCACTTATTGAAGCCGCACGAAAAGGCATTAACAAAATGATAGACAAATCAGAAAAGCTGGATGCAAGTAACTGCTACTGGGTCGGCAGCATTCACGTCAATACAGGTAATGTACATATCCATTATCAGCTTCTTGAATATCACCGACTTGAAGATAGACGCATTACATACAAAAACAAAGGTCAAGACGATATCGAGCAGAAAGCATTCAACGCTTTGAAAACTGAAATGACGCACTTCATTGACAAAAGTGCCGCCGCTGCTAACCTTACTGAATTTCAAAGAAACGTGCTTGCACCTCATATCAAGTCCGAGTTTGCAGACAGTATTCAAAAAATAAACGCACTTATCGACAAGCTTCCTGATGACCTAAAAAACAGCGGCAAGCAGTGGTGGTATGCAAAACAAAATGATGTGACAAAAAACGAGATTGACAGTTGTATCAGATCTGTCATATCAGAAAATCAAACTTTGCAAATAATGTTTGACACATATCTTCATAAGCTCGACAGCACACAATCAATGTTCCGAAACAGATACGGACAAAATTCAAGGTGGGCTGAGTATAAAGAACATCAGCTTCACGATCCGTCAGGTTTTTACTCCAGAGTAGGAAACTCATTTCTTTCTATCTGCCGTGAATACTACAACACAAAGAATGTCAATGTTGAACCACCTGAGGATCTGCATTCCCATATAGATCTTGATAATACTTCTTACTTTCCAAAAACGAAAACGTATCTGTCTGAAAATGAAGATGAAGGTTTCTTAGAGTCTGCTGACATTTTGCAAGACAGCTATGATGAACCACAGGACACAAATATGTATCTGTTTGAAAATAAAAAAGATGATTTTGAGGATGCTATGCCTTATGACTCTTTAGAAAACTCTGATATCCCTGATGATTTGGAAATGTACCTATCTTCAAGAAATTATGATGAGTTGTATGAACCAAATGCTCCTGACTACAGCACGGATATTTTTCCGCAAGAGCCTGAAGCGTATCTGTCTGAAAATGATAAAAGCGATCAGGCAGTGGAACGTCTACGCATAGATTGGAGCAAGAACTATAAGCTTGCCCTCGACTATATGTACGGAAATGAACAGAACAAATCAGCAGTCATAAAGAAAGACCCCGAAAAAGCTTTTGAAATACTCTCAATAGAAAGCAAAAGCGGAAATATTCTCGCAACATATGACATAGGTAAGCTTTATGACAGCCAAATGCTAAAATCCAATGACGGCGATACACTAAGTCAGCAATATTACAGCAAAGCCTTTGAAGATTTTCACAAGCTGCTGTCCATAGTAAGCATGAGTGATGACAAACGTGATAATTGGACAAAGTCCTATCTCAACTATCGCATAGGTAAAATGTATGAATATGGTCTTGGAGTTACTCAAGACTATAACTCAGCCATAGAGCATTATAAGCTGTCTGAAAACAAATATGCTTTTTTTGCTCTCGGTAACATATACAAATACGGCTCTGGTGTTGAAACAGACTATGCCAAAGCATTTGACTATTATATGCGCTCACTAAGCAGCAAAGGCGGAATGCCGTTCGCAAGTTATGCCGTAGGACAAGCTTATGAACTGGGTCAAGGAGTAGAAAAAGACCTATCAAGTGCGCATAATTTTTACGCTGAAGCTTTAAATGGTTTAGAGAAAGTATTCACGAAAAACCATGACGATAATATCAGCTACAAGATAGGTATGATGTATCTGAATAGCAAAGGAACGGATATAGACCTTGAATGTGCTGAAAAATATCTGCTGCTCTCGGCGGACTCCAATAACTATAAAGCACAATATATGCTCGGTAAGCTCTATCAGAGCGACAACAAAAAAGATCTTCAAAAGGCTGAAAAAGTCCTGATAAAGGGTGCTGAAAACGCACAGGATAAAACAGGATTGTGTGAATATAGTCTTGGCAAGCTGTATCTTTCACAAGAGAGATATGACAAGGCGGCATCATACTTGGAACGTTCAGCAGCAAAAGATAATTACTATGCAGCATACACTCTCGGAAAACTCTATCAGGAGCAATTCAATGACAATGCTCTTGCAGAAAAGCACCTCATGCACGCTGCTGAGCATAAGGATGATGTTATGGGAATAGCAGCGTACCGCCTTGGTAAATTGTATCTTTCATTTCAGGAAAAAAGAAAAGCATTGCAGTATTTCATCAAAGCCGCAGACAAGGATAACACATACGGAATGTATGCTGCAGGGAAAATTCTTCTTGATAGCAGAAAATCAACAGAAGTTTCAAAAGGAATACGCTACCTTTCATCAGCCGCCGATAAGGACTTTGAGCCTGCGATATACACTATGGGCAAATACTATAGCTCATTCAATAATACAAAAGCTAAAGAATACCTTAAGCGTTCTGCGTTTGAATACAACGATCCAAATGCACAGTATATTCTTGGAAAAGTGTATCTGTCTGAAAATAAAAACGAAATGGCTGAAAAGTGCTTCCGTCAGTGCGCTTTAAACGGCAACAACAGTGGACAGCTCGCTTATGGTTTAATGCTGCTTCGTGACGGTCAAAAGAAAGCAGCATATCAATGGCTGAGAAAGTCAGCACGCTCAGGCAATGACATTGCTAAAAAGATAATAAGCGGTAAAAAAGCGGATATACCATTTGAGTTCAGACTTGCAGGCTGTATGCAGGCGCAGAGGACACTTCTTCATAAATCATCAAGTATGCTGCGCAACGCCCTTAAATCTGAAGAAGCAAAAACCGCACGTCTTATGAGAGAATTTGAGATCGAGCAGGAAATGGCGAAAGCAAAAGAACAATATCATAGCATATAAAGGGGAACTAATATGGATCTTGAAAAACTTAAGCGCATAAAAAATCTTATCATCGCAAAAATTCTTTTTGTATTTGGCTGGATCTATGATCTTGCTATGCGTATTTTAAATGCGGTGAATAAAACACCTATTGAAAAAGACAAAGACCGCCGAAATATCAGAATAAAACAATTTGCAATAGCTACATCGATACTGTATGTGATCTTTAACAGCATTTTTATTTACATCTTTAAAAGTATGCGCAGGGTAAGCCTTAACGGACGCTCTGGTGAATACACAAGCACTCACTTTATGCCGTGGAACATCATTGTTCCGTCAGGATTTATGATGTTCATTTTTGAAATTATCCTGGCAATGGTAGTAGGCTTGTGTATAACAGTAAAGCTCCATACTCTGTGGCGTATGAAGAATGACAGCAAGGACATCAAGGGTGATAATAAATTCATGGAAGATAATGAGCTTCTTGAACACTTTCAGGCAGTCCCTATGGATAATATAAAGTCAGCAGAACAAGCTGGTATGCTCATTGGTGAAAGCAATGGTATGTACTATGTTGAAACTGGCACATACAACACTATGATAGTAGGCGCTCCTCGTTCTGGTAAAGGCGAATGCTATGTGCTGCCAAGTATGCGGCTTATGGCTAACTCAAAAAATAAGCCCTCGCTTATCATAAACGATATGAAAGGCGAGTTGCTTGAACTGACATATGAAGATTTTGCAAATAACGGATATAAGATAGTCACTCTTAATCTTATCGATACGGACCGATCTGATTGTTGGAATCCTCTACAACTTATCATTGACGAATATCTCGCTGCAAAACGGAGCGGAAGCAACGATCTTTCACAAACCTCTAAGCTTGTCAGCTCGTTTGCCCACTGTCTTACAGACGATGTACAAAGTGAAGCAATATGGACAGACTCTGCAAGGTCACTTTTAAGCGCCCTGATATACTATTTTCTTGATAAAGGCTATGAAAAAGGTGATATGTCAAACGTTAATATGTACAGCATAACAACATTCTTTACTGAATTTGGCGTATACAATACTGTGATCGAGGACGAAAGCGGCAATAAGAAAATGGTCAATGCTCTCGATGAGCTGTTCAATGCGCTGCCTGTGGGCTGTCTTGCAAGAACATCCTATTCAACGTCAAAGTTCTCCCAGGGCGACACACGTTCATCAATATACACTGTCCTCTCTGCAGACCTTGAGATATTCATGACGGATATGGGTGTTCAAAAGCTGACATCTAAAAATGAAATAAACTTTGCTGACCTTATCAATGAAGATCAGCCTTGCATTATATATATGCTCGTTCCATATGAAGAAAAATCACGTTATGTAATAGCTTCAATGTTTGCAGACCAATCCTTTATGTACCTTGCAAAGCAGGCAAGAAAATACCAGGGCGGCAAATTGCCACGAAAAATAGAGTATATCTACGATGAGTTTGGTCAAATGACAAAGCTTCCTGACCTCAGCAGCAAAATGAATGCTTCTCCAGGAGCTAACATTCTGTTCAATCTCTTTCTGCAGGACTATGGTCAGCTCAAAAAGTATGATAAAGAAGAGGACGGCATAAAGGGCGCTTGTAATATTCAGATATACATACTCTCTCTTAACGGAAACACTAACAAGGCGTTTTCCGAAATGATAGGAAACGAGACCATAAACTATCTTACATTCAGCGGAAGCCTATACGGCTTTATCGATCACCAAGGCGAACACGTTGACCGCAAGGCTCTGCTCGATACCACACAGCTGTCTAAGCTTCCTTTTGGCACTGCCATAGTTAAGAAAATGCGTTGTGAGCCAATACGGACTAATATCACGCCTTATCACCTTATCGAGAATAAGCCGCCAAGAATACCTATCGAAAATCTGCCTATAAGAAACCATAACATAGACCTTTCTGCTGTGCTTTACCCATATGATGAGCTTTGGGACAGTTTGGGCGTTATAGGCAATCAGTATAGACTTGATAAGCTGAAAAATAATGTAGAAAGTGCCATGAACAAATACTATATGCAGCTTAATGATATTGAGAAAATAAAGGCTGCAGGCGGAGCGGTTTCTGAGCTTATGTATAAAGCTGCATTGGATCTTGAAAAACAGGCAAGTCAGGCGCAGCGCCAGGTCATAGAGTATCAGCAGCATATCCAACAGCTCAAAGAATTTCGTAAGAATGAAACACGAAAAATATTTGCCCAGGCTTATTCTGACAATGGCTTTCAGGATGACGAGGACGGCTTTGATGAAAGCACAGACGAGCTTTATCTCCCCGATGACTTCCCTGCTTCTCAAAGCGAACTCCCATATGTAGATATATCTGCACTGCTCTATAAGGTCAATGGACTTGCTGGCTATGAGCTTAGCAGCCTGCTTGAAAAGAAAAACTATGCCGCTGCAAGGGGCTACATAAAGAAAATACAGAAACGTCCTGATATACGCAGCAATTTTGTTGCCGATGAATGGGCGGCACTGGAACAATACATTAATAATGAGGAATTGAAAAATGCGAATACCTAACAGCTTTGTTACACGTTTTACACAGGCATCAGACTTGAAACTTGCCTGTGTATTCTATAGTCTTATCCACAAGAATACAAAAAGAAATCTGCTTGGCTATGAGATCACAGTCAAGCAGACAACTCTTGTGTCACTATGCGGCTTTTCGGTATCCACTGTTAAACGTGCGGCAAGTTCGCTGCTCAAGAGTGGATTTATCAAGTCCCAGAAGCGCCAAACAAATGCTCCTGGAAAGCTTGGCACATATACATACACTATTGAAGCCATATCTACAGCTTCTAAATATTTCACCATGGATAAAAAGCTTATGAGCAGATTGAATGGAAATGAATTCAGAGTTTATGCAATGTGCTGTAAGTTGGCTGACAGCTCGCACAAGAGCTTTTTCCAAAGCTATAATGATCTATCTAAGCTTCTTGGCATGAGCCGTCAGGACGTTCTCAGGACGATAGAAAAGCTTGTAAAAGGCAAATTCATTCGTAAGAAGAAAATCAGAACTCGTGCAGGTGATTTTACAGACAACACATATACTGTCTGCATATATGTTCATCACAGCAGAATAAAAAAAGCCTCCCGCCGCTCAAGCAGGAGGCAGAGCATTCATTGCTTTGCAATGAACACACCCATTAAAAACACAAGTTCATTGTATAACAAAAAATCGGGTTTGTCAATAGGTTTTAAGAAAAAAATGCGGCTTTTAGAGATTTTTTTCTTAAAAAGGGGTAGTGGGTAAAATGAACTGTCTATAACTGACCCATTCTTGATTATCTGTCTGAAATCAAATAATTGACTTTGGTTTATATACTTAGTTATTATCAAAGTTATTGAAGCGTATTTTTGTTTTTTATGTGAAATTCGCTTTTTTCTTTCAGACAGATATCAATTCAAGCTGTCAAAATGCCTGTTTTTGTAATATAATTAATTTATTATATCAAAAAAGGGGATCATTATGACTATCGAAGAACTAATTGACGAAAAAACAAAACTTGAAAAACTTGTGATACAGCTTGCAGGAGAAAACCAACAGCTTAAGGACAAGTTGTCGGCTAAAAAAGCTAGTGACACTCCGTTCGCCGATCTGCTTGAAACGTGGCTGCACAACAAAAAAATGTCTGTAAAAGCCAACACATATGAAGCTTACTGCACCCAGGTCAATCACCACCTTGTGCCGTATTTTCGCAACAAGGGTACAATGCTTTCTCAGCTCACGCCAGCAGTGCTTGAAGAATATTATTTCACAAAGCTTCAATCAGGCTTATCAGGCTCAACCATCAGGAAACATCATTCAAACATCAAGATGGCACTGAAATTTGCCATAAAGAACGGATTGACAGACCAAAATGCCGCACTTCTTGCAGAACTTCCCTCCTGTAACAAGTTCTGCGGAAATTTCCTTAGCACGGATCAATTTGATCTTGTTCTGAGCAAAATAAAACACACTGCAATTTACACACCTGTGTTTATAGCAGGAACAATGGGACTTAGGCGCAGTGAAGTTCTGGGGCTGCGTTGGTCGGATATCAATTTTGAGCTGCGCACGATGTGTATTCAACATACTGTGGTCAAATGCGTCAAAAACCATAAAACTACGCTTATATTTTCTGACGTGCCTAAAACAAGGTCAAGCCGCCGCACACTTCCGCTGCCTGACAGTGTATACAGCTACTTGAAATGGCTCAAACACAAGCAGTGCTTGTCTTATGCAGCTAACAGGAGCAGCTATTCACGGCAATATTTACAATACATATGCGTTGATAGCAAGGGCATTCTTATACAGCCTGATGAACTTTCTGTCCGTTACATCAGACTAATGAACGAAATGCACCTCAGATGCCGCTTTCACGATCTTCGCCACACTTGCGCTTCCCTGCTCGTTCAGCATGGCGTTCCCATGAAAGCCGTATCTGCATGGCTTGGACACAGCAGTTTAGCAGTGACGAGCGATATCTACACTCACTTAACATTTCAAGAGAAGCTTAACGTTGCTAACACTATTGAAGATTACATGAAAGATATGAATGTGTCACCGTGACACATTCATAATTTTTCACATTGTACATAACATAAATAAAAAGACCTCCCAGAGCATAAACGCCCTGAGAAGTCTTAACAATGTTGACAATCAACTCAAATTGTGCTATATTAAACATAGATGAGGCAACGCAACTTACTAAGTTGGTTGTCTGTGATTATTTAAAATAACCGTTTAGTTTGACAGGCTAGCACGGTTATTTTTTTTGCTCTTTTATAATGTTGCCCAAAACCCAAACAAGCAAAATGGTCAGTGCTAAAATTGGTACATCCACTTGGCAATTACCTCCTTTCCTTTAATATCTGAAAGCAGGTCTGCTTTTTATTTCCTCATCCAAGTAATATTATACCACAAAATTTTCTTGCCGTCAAACGCATATACGAACAAAAACCGATTTTTTTATTATTTTCAGAAAAAATGTGATAAATTGACCATTTTTCACTAAATTTCCACTTTGGGCGAAAATTTTATTATATCACACCAAAAAATAAAAGTCAAATTTTTCACTAACAATTCTAAAAATAGTTTTTTTCACTATAAAAAAGACAAAAAACATGTTATCTTTTATCTTTATTTCTATAAATATAAAATAAAAAATATGAGTTTAACACATAAATACTCAAAACTTAACTATTTTAGTAAAGAACGTCCTGGTGTGTCACCGTGACACATTAGGGCGTTCTATATCTTTATATCAATGCACTTGTTGACAAATATATGTTTTTGCGGTATAATATATAAAAATAGGATTATAAAGGAGAAGTTGTTTATGAAGAAATGTGTTTCTGTATTTTTGGCGGCATTAATGCTCTCATTGGTATCATGCAGTGAAAACCCTAATACTGAGGGCGGCACTGACGTGGGAACTGATACAGCCTATATTCAAGGCAAATCAGGCAACAAATACACTGTTGATGATGAATACACGCTTTCTGTTCCAACATACAAGTATGTTTTTTTCACAAATGATGATAAAGAAGAAACAGGCAAGAGTTACCTCATTGTTGACTTGGAGTATAAAAACCTTGAAACAAAATCTATCATTCTTAAAGACAGAATATCAAGTAAAGCTATATATCAGGATAAATATGAATATGATTTAGATATATATGACAATGGTGGCTATGATAGCGGCATTGCATTTGTTTTGGAGAACGATAATATTGTTAACTGTTATCATGAAATTCGTGAAGGTTATGATTTAGAGCCACTTGAAAGCACCGAGTTTAGCTATGTTTATAGATTGCCAGAGGATTATGACGGATCAGACATAACAGTACACATGGATGTTGCCAATGATAAATATGATTTCACATTTGAGAAAAATGAAAATCATACTGCACTTGCACAAGAATATCTACGATAATATATTAGCCCCTAGTGTGTCACGGTGACACACTAGGGGGCATTTTGCATTTATATATAAAATATATATTTTCCGCCATTAATTTCCGCAAAAGTATTGACAAATTGACAAAATGGTGGTATAATTAATATACAGAGGAAATTTAGAGGGCATAAAAAATCGCACCCTCTAAGGCTTATAAACTCTTGGCGGAGATTATAAGCCCAGCAGCACAGATGTTACAGCAACTGTGGAGCTTTCAGAGAATGCTATCCTCGTGCTCTATTATAGCACGTTGGAAATAGATTGTCAAGGGCTTTTCACGATGTCAAACATCTGGAAAGCTCTTTTTGCTTTTAGCTGCTGATTTAACTCATCAAAAATGCAGCTTGAAAATCGAATATCGTAAGTCCTCAAATAAGATTGAGATGAGGTCAACTGATGTGAAACACAAGCACAACAAGACATTGAGTTGTCTTTAAGTCGCTTTGAGCCATGACGTTCGTTACTGTTCAATCACGCCGATCAGGCATTCTTAACATTTCAGAACATGAACACGAGCCAGCCAGTAACAGTTAAGCTAACTGCAAGCCTATGTGCCGACGCCACTATGAATTAACATCAGATGATTCGCTTAAGCTCCACAATGTGCAGCTGCCTTGACAAGGTCTAAGAGCGAAACGAAACAAATGTCACAAAACATATCCTAGCTTGTTACTACAAGCTTTCATATATGCTCAGCAAGGATACTTAAAGATACTTGCTGAGGAAAGTCCACATTTTTATATCCTGTGGATTTTCCTTTGTGAGTATCAAAAATGATTGGTGCGCCAGAAGGGACTCGAACCCCCGACCTACTGGTTCGTAGCCAGTCACTCTATCCAGCTGAGCTACTGGCGCATTCAACTCTAATATTATATCATATGCAAGCCCCTTTGTCAATGAGTTAATGGAATTTCTCTGCTTATTTTACAGAATGTTCACATCGTTTCTTGTAGCTTCACACCTTTATCATCCCTTTAAATGCCATTGTTTTTCACACTTTTTGTCAATCAAGTGTTTGTAATCATTTGTAATACTTTTTCGGCAAACTGCTCTGTTTTTAACCGGAATTTTTGTAGATTATTTATCATTCTATGCCCTTGACTTATATTCTGATTGTGGTATAATAGTAAATGTTCAATATTATGTTATGATAAAAGAAGCCAACCACAATATATAGTGGTTGAGCAGGATAGAATGAAAGGAAGAGTATAGGTGAAGATAATAAAAAGAAGCGGCGCTGAGAATACGTTCGATAAGGAAAAGATAGAAAATGCCGTTGCGAAAGCTAATATCACTGTGGAGGAAAAGGATAGGCTCTCTGAGGGAGAAATAGGAGAGATAGCACAGAATATAGAGGACAAATGCTCTGAAATGAATAGGGCTATGGACGTTGAAACTATTCAGGACTGGGTGGAAGCCGATATCATGCGCCACGGCAAGTATACGGTGGCAAAGCATTATATCACTTACCGCTATGAGCGTTCTATCGTCAGACAGGCTAATACTACTGACAAGCAGATACTTTCTCTTCTTAACTTCGAGAACGAGGAAGTCAAACAGGAAAATTCCAATAAGAACCCTACTGTCAATTCAGTTCAGAGGGATTATATGGCAGGCGAGGTCAGCAAGGATATCACAAGAAGATTTTTGCTTCCTGACGATATAGTTGAAGCTCACGAAAAAGGTCTGATACATTTCCACGACGCCGATTATTTCGCTCAGCATATGCACAACTGCTGTCTTGTAAATCTTGAGGATATGCTCCAGAACGGCACTGTCATAAGCGAGGTCATGATAGAAAAGCCACACAGCTTCTCTACAGCCTGCAATATCGCTACACAATCTATCGCTCAGATAGCTTCTTCACAGTATGGCGGACAGAGTATCACACTTTCCCACCTTGCTCCGTTCGTTCAGATATCACGTGATAAATACCGCCGTGAGGTAAAAAAAGAGTTCGCAGAGCTTAATATCCCTGCCGACGAGGATACTATAAATAAGGTAGCCGAAATGAGAGTAAAGGCTGAGATAGTTCAGGGCGTTCAGATGATACAGTATCAGGTCATCACTCTTATGACAACAAATGGTCAAGCACCTTTCGTTACTGTTTTCATGTACCTTGACGAGGTGCCGGAGGGGCAGACAAGAGATGACCTTGCGGCTATCATAGAGGAAATGCTCAGACAGCGTATCCAAGGCGTAAAGAACGAAAAGGGCGTCTATATAACACCTGCGTTTCCTAAGCTAATATATGTCCTTGAAGAGGACAACATAAGAGAAGGCTCAAAATATTGGGAGCTTACAAAGCTTGCTGCAAAGTGTACCGCAAAGAGAATGGTGCCTGACTATATAAGCGAAAAGAAAATGAAGGAGCTTAAGGTAGACAAGAACGGCAATGGTCAGTGCTACCCTTGCATGGGCTGCAGAAGCTTCCTTACAACATATCTTGACGAAAACGGCAAGCCTAAATATTACGGCAGATTCAATCAGGGCGTTGTTACAATAAACCTTGTGGACGTTGCCTGCTCGTCATATAAGGATATGGATAAGTTCTGGAAGATATTTGATGAAAGACTTGAGCTCTGCAGACGTGCGCTTATGCTCCGTCACGAAAGACTTAAAGGCACTCCGTCAGACGTTGCGCCTATCCTTTGGCAGAACGGTGCATTAGCAAGGCTTAAAAAGGGCGAAACTATCGACAAGCTCCTGTTCGGCGGATATTCCACCATATCACTTGGCTATGCAGGTCTTTGCGAATGCGTAAGATACATGACGGGCAAGTCACACACAGACCCTTCAGCAACGCCTTTTGCACTTGAAGTTATGCAGCACCTTAATGACGCCTGCGCAAAGTGGAGAGCAGAAACAAACATAGATTTCAGCCTTTACGGCACGCCATTGGAGTCCACAACATACAAATTTGCAAGATGTTTGCAGAAGCGTTTCGGTGTTATCGAGGGTGTAACAGACAGAAACTACATCACAAACAGCTATCATATCCATGTTACCGAGAACATCGACGCATTTGACAAGCTCACCTTTGAGTCACAGTTCCAAGCTCTCTCACCAGGAGGAGCTATCAGCTATGTGGAAGTGCCGAATATGCAGAACAACATAGAGGCTGTTCTTGCAGTTATGCAGCATATTTACGACAACATCATGTATGCAGAGCTTAACACAAAGAGCGACTACTGTCAGAAGTGCGGTTTTGACGGTGAGATAAAGATAGTAGAAGATGACGGCAAGCTTGTATGGGAGTGTCCGAACTGCGGCAACAGAGATCAGAACACTCTGAACGTTGCAAGACGCACCTGCGGCTACATCGGCACGCAGTTCTGGAATCAGGGCAGGACTCAGGAGATAAAGGAAAGAGTTTTGCATTTGTGATTTCTTTGAAAACCCATGTAAAATTACAATTCATAATGAGATATGACAATTCATAATGAGATATTAACAGCTTGTACACAAAACAAAATTACAATTATAATGAGATATCTCTGACATTAATATCCTATATTTTCATTGATTATACAATGGCATAACTTACAACAACGTAAGTTATGCCATTTTTGTAACATTAATAAGGCAGAAATAATCTATAATTCTATCACGTTCAAAGATTTATTAACATTCAATTCATATTGCAATGCTATAATAAAAGAACAAACGTGTGCTAAAAAAGATGTATAACATCATAAAAACTAACTAAGATATAAAAATAAGTCAAATAAGTGTAACCACACATTGAGGGAAAAGCTATGAGCAAACGTATATCCAGAGCAACGAAACTAGCAAGGGGACAAGGATCCGGTGAGGGTGCAAAGTACAAGCCATATGTGATGACCAATGAGTTCAATAGCTTGGGGACAACTTCCGTCATCAAGGATTGGAAAACAGGACGTGGCGTTCATTGTCTGTCACAGGCGGAAGCTTTATGGTTTTACATTCTCCGCTGGGACGATAATAATATAGATATTCGGGAGCAATACCCTCTTGACCGAAATATCACAAGCAGGATCGCCGATAAATATGGTTTTAAACACCCAGGCAATTCTGATCATATTATGACAACTGATTTTCTTGTCACAAAGAAAAATAATAAACTGCACGCATATTCTGTGAAACCTGACCGTGATCTAAGCAAACGTACCTTGGAAATTCTCTGTATAGAAAAGCTCTACTGGGAACATAACAATATTGAGTTTGATATGCTTTTCAAAGAGGACGTTAACACGATATTGGCATCAAATATAAGGCTTGTCACAGAGTATTATGACGAAAGCCGTGTCTTTGATAGATACAGTAACATAAGGCATAATATCGCCACGAAAAAGATCCGCTGCGATATGGAACACAAAATTCTAACAAATGACGATCTTGATAGAATATGGGGTGAATACTGAGATGAATGATTATATTTTGGCTATAGGCGATATATTGTATGATAAAGATAATCAAAACAGCTATCGAATAATATCATTAATTGACGATCATTTAATACTGTGTGAAATGGAAACAACCAAACTGGAGTTACAACAAATCAAATATACCATTATAGCTGATTTGGTATTATCTAATAAAATAGAAATAAAGAAAGACCAAGCCCTCGTTTATGACATTGACCAACTATCAGAAAGCGTAAGAAACAGATATATACTGAAAGTACATATTATGAACGATGTCAAGATCGCATATGGACCTTCTTATCTAGGATTAATGGGTAAATCCTCAAAAATAGAATTGCAGAAAATACTAGCCAAATACAACTATCCTATATCGAGCTTTTGGAGAATGTGTACCACTTATTTTCAAAGTGGAATGAAGAATTATTCACTTATTAACGCCAAATCGTTTAAATCAAATGAAGTAAAAACATATACTTACAAAGCACGACCAGGAGCTAAATCCACATATAATCTTGATAATGTAGTCAAGCCTAATGAATATGTCATATATTTTGAGGAAGCCCTTAATGAATACAAAGCAGGCAGAGAGAAAACATTAAAAAATGCTTTTTCAAGAATGAATATTCTACACTTTACCCAAGCAGAAATAATTGATGGAGTAGCCACAAGATTACTTTTGCCTGAATGTCAAAGACCTACCTACAAACAGTTTTACTATTACGCCCAAAAACATCTGACAAAGGAAGAAAAAGATCTGATAAAAACCTCTGCAGCTGAACAGCGAAACAACAAAAGACTTCTCATAAGCGATTCATTGAAAGACGTTTATGGACCTGCGGATATGGTCGAGATAGACGCTTGTGAGGCTGATGTTTCTCTGGTATCTGAGCTTGACCCTGACCAGGCAATAGGCCGCCCTATCGTGTATTTTATGATAGACGTATATTCTAGGATAATACTTGCGGTGTCAGTTGCATTTGACAATAACTCTATTCTCGGCATAACAAATCTGTTTTTGAATCTAGCTGACGATAAGCAGGAATATTGTAAAAAATACGGTATCGAATTTAATGACAAAAGACTATGGCCGTCAGGTGTTATCCCCAAAAGAATAAGAGTTGACCGTGGAAGCGAATTTAAAAGCTATGAGTTTGACAGGATATGCAACGAACTCGGAATTGAAAAACAAATAGTCAGCGGTGCGTCAGGCTCTCTCAAGAGCGTTGTTGAGCAAGCCTTTCATCAAATGCACGCCAAGCAAAATGTACACCTTGAAAACCACGGACTTATCGAGAAAAGATATGATTCTCTTCATCACAAAGAAGCTTCTCTCACCATACACGATTACACCCGAATGGTGATAAACTTTGTGTTAGCACATAATCAGCAGCACCTTGAAACATACCCTCTCACAAAAGAAATGATAGAAAAGAACATAGCTCCTGTTCCTGCGATATTGTGGGAATACGGCTCAAAAAAATATGGAATGCCGCAGCCGATACCTGTTCTTGAACAATACCTTTATAGCCTGATGACGCCTATCAAAGCCAAGATATCAAAACGAGGCATAAGCTACAAAGGCTTGTGGTACTTTGCACCTAACGATAAACGGCTGATGTCAGAGATGTATGCCGCAGGCACAAGGCGTATGCCATTTGAAGTGAGAATGGATATGCGTGATGTGGGTGCCATATACTACATCAGAAATTCCAAGCTGGTAAAGATACCACTAAACGTCCTCATTACAGGCAACAGCGACTATAAGGGACTTACAATGAAACAATATGAAGAATATTATAGTGCAAAAAAGAAAATGCAGGCTAAAGGCAGGATAGACAACGAAAAAATAGACTCTGCCGTGTATGCAAACAACGAGAGTATCGTTAAGTCAGCAAAGAAAAACGTTCACTCACGAACAACGGACATACGAAGCTCCCGTGAGATCGACAAGCAAAAAGTATCTTATGAGGGCAAGATAAGCACAAGACTTGAAAACAAAGATGAAACGTCCAAAAACATTTCAGCAGATGAACAAAAAGAAAACGGTGTGACCGAGTATCGGGATTATGCAAGCTTTGAAGAAGCTTTGCAGGACTTTTATGACAACAACTGATGTCAAACTTGGGGAGATAACGAATGGCAAAATATAATTATGTAACATGTGAAGAAGGCGTGTCACAGTATGATGATTACGATCTGAACGAACATCGGATAGTTCCTGCACGATATGTTAAAGCCAAACTAGCAATAGACGCTGGCAATCCATACATAGAAGCTCTACCATATCCGAGAACAGGAAGAAACATCATATCGTCATATAGCCAAACTATGGCTGATTTTGATTACGGTAAGATAAAGAGTATGTCAACCATTGATAAGATACTTCAGATAAGATCTCTGAGGAGCATACGCTTTCCGCTTCCATTTCATGCAGAGCTTGAGCTTTCTTTCTACAATGCCTTAATAACGTCATACAGATCACGTCACATTCTTCATTCTGACAATGATAAGGTATCTTATTCCGTGGAAAACCAGGAATACGCCGCCTCAAATATTTTGGTAGGCGATTCAAGTGCTTCCACAGACGCAGGCTTTTCTCTTATCGGATATTCAGGCTGTGGCAAAAGTTCCGAAATACAAATGCTTGTATCATACTATCCGCAAGTCATTATGCACACAACAGAAAACGGAGAGTATTTTCCTCAGATAACATATCTTGTTGTCAACTGTATCCCAAACAGCAATTTTTCTGCTTTGTATGACGGTATAGGTGACGCTATCGATAAAGCGTTGGGAAATATCAAACCCATATATTCCGCTGAGATAATGAAAATAAGGACATTAGGCGCAAAAGCAGAGCGTATCCGTGAATATGTAGAAAAGTTCGCTATTGGAATCATCATTTTCGACGAAATACAGCTAATAGATTTTTCGCACACACGAGAAAACTCTTTCGATTCTCTGCTTACACTCTCAAACAGAACTAAGGTCGCAACAGCTGTTGTGGGTACAGAAGACGCAAAAGCCAAAATGTTTAAAACACTCAGAACAGCTCGAAGAGTCGGCAATGTCATTAATGGGAATATGTATTGTACGGACAGAAATTTCTTTTGCTTTCTTGTAAACGAACTTTTCCGATACCAATGGTTTGATAAACCTGTTACAGTTTCAGAGGAGATAACAGACGCTTTGTATGATGTTACAAAGGGAATCGTAGACCAGCTTATCAGCATTTACATATATATGAATATTGATTTTTTAAACAGAAAGAAAAAGCCTGAAATAAACAGCAAGTATATATATGCTGTAACTAACAAACATTTCGCAGGACTTCGTGATGTATTGGAAAATCTTGATTCTGACTTTAGCGATTATCTTATGCAAGAAATAAAGGACAATGCAAAGCTTGAGCTTGATAAAATAGAAGATGAAGCCAAACAGCTCAAAGAAACCGAGAAAATATTAAATAATAACAGCAGTGAGGAAAAGGTACAAATAAAAAATGTCGTGGCAAATATCACCGCTATCTATGATGAATACACTCCGACACAAATAGAAGACGCTTTCAAAAAGGTAATAAGGAAAAAATCATCAGTTGGAAAGACCGAAAGAGAAATAAGCAAATTGGTAATAGAACAGCTTACAAAACAGCAACACACAAGATCAGATCTGCATAAAAAGAACACTCCAAGCGTAATTCAAATGCAGAACTTTCTTGGCATAGATAAAGAGGACAAATAAATGCCTGTTATTCCTGTATACAGAAACCCTTATCCTGATGAATTAATGTATTCCTGGATACATCGTCTGGCAAAGAAAAATGGTTTGCCGATAACAACTTTTGCAGACTCATATCTTAATAAATTCAACTCCAAAATTGACTCTCTGGAATATGACATTCGATATGGACTATTATGTCTTAACGAGAGTTTTTTCATTCAAAAGGATCTCAAAGAAATGTTCTTATCTATGTCAATATTTCCTTTTGAGGCTATGTTTTTCTCTGTAGGACAACAAACACGATATGTAAACAATATGTTTAGAAAGCCTGATCCGCTAAATGCTCCGGTAAATACGATGATAAGGGAAATACACATATGCCCACAATGCATAGAAAATGACATTGAAATATTTGGAGAACCATATATACACAGGGCTCATCAACTTTCAGGCGTATGTACCTGTCACAAACACAAGGCCCCATTGTATAAGTATACTGGCATCAAGGGTCACGAATGTGAATATGACTTATCCCATTATACAGAGCTAGAGATCAAAGACATAGCTATAGAAAATGAATACACCGACTATGCTCAAGCTCTTTTTAATTCAAATACAAACTGCAATATAGCTGATCTAAAACATATGATATACAACAAGTTAAAAGAACTTGGACATAAAGCAACAAATGGGTATGAAGATTTTATCTCTGCATTTAATGACTCAAAACTTGTAACTTTGTTTGATGCAGATCTTAAAAACTTCTTGCTTGTAAGTATTATCAGTACTCAGAGTACAAGTGCTAGATCAATGCTCCCACTTTTAATGTACCTATTTCCAAATGTGCAGGAAATCATACATCGGTTTGAAAATGCTCCGCCTATTATACAAAAATACCACTGTGCTGAGTGCGGCAAAAACTTCTATGCAACACCTACATCACTCACAGAGGGCTGGGGCTGTACTTATTGCGACGCTAATAAATCAATAGATGAAAGGTACAAAAAGCTGATAGACTTTGCTGGTAAAGGGAATTATGAGCCACTAGAGCCATTTAGATCATTAAATATAAAATCAAAGATACATCATAAAATCTGTGGTGAAACAATACAGATAAAACCACGCAAATTCATATTCGACCATGTTAGGTGTATATGTGAAAGTCTGTTAAATGAATGGGATGTAAGGCAAAAGCTTGAAAAATTTGAAGACTATGAATTTATTAGCTATGATAGTGAGTCTCCAAAAATAACTATGCGAAGCAAGGCTTGTGGACATGTATTCAGTTGCAGATTCCATAAATTCATAAAATATCCGAGTTGTCGAGTATGCCGCCCTAAAAATATGACAACTGAGCTATACACCGAAAGAGTATATGATCTAGTCGGGGATGACTACACAGTTTTAAGTGAATTCGTTGATCAAAGGACTAAGATTGCAATAAAGCATAACAAATGCGGTGGAATACAAGAATACAAGCCGTCGGCATTCCTTGACGGTCAGAGGTGCAACGCCTGTAATTCATTGATCGTAAAAAAAGCAAACGATTCTTGGGAAAAAGGGTATGCCTTACTCTGTGAATACAAAGAGGAATGTGGCACTGCCAATATACCAAAGCGTGATCACTATAAAGGTGTCCTTCTAGGCAATTGGTTGCAATCGCAGAGAGACAAATATAAGGCGGGTAAACTGACTCGATCACAAGAAGACGCTCTTGTATCATCAGGAATAACACTTGATCCATTAGCTGCAGAATGGGAAAGAAGATACGAACAATATAAAAGATATATACAACAAAATAACGGAAGTTCAGATATAACAAAACGAACTATTTTTGAGGGTGAAAAACTTGGCGTTTGGGTGGTACTGCAAAGAAGGAACTACAACATAGGAAAGCTAAGTGAAGAACGCTACAAGAAGCTTTGCGATATAAATATGAAGTTTTAATAGGCTGCATTAATATTAATATCGCAAAATATATAGACTTTCTCATTTAAAAGTGTTATAATATTCTGTAGAAGATAATGAGATACAGTATACATCTATTATATCTCATTATAAATTGTAATTTTTTAATGTTTTTTATGCTCAAAATACTAATATCTCATTATGAAATGTATTATTACCTTACAAAAATAATGTCTAAGATATTAATATCTCATTATGAATTGTAATTATTCCCGAGTAATTACTCGTTTTGAGCGTAATATATCTCATTATGAATTGTAATTAAACACCCATGTAATATGACAAAAACCCAAAAATTTTTTTGAGCGATTTTCAAAAAAGTGAACATTATAGCCGTTAAAACCCAAAAGTTCAAAAATCAAAACTCGTCAAAAAAATGAACATTATAGCAAGGAAAACTCAAAAACTCAAAACTGCAAAATCCGAAAATAATGAACATTATTATTGACATAAAACAGCAAACAGCATATAACTATCGGGGCAATACAAAATCGTATTGCCCTGCGTTGTATGTATGAAAGGAGCGGAAAATGAATTATTGTGAGATAAAGAAAACCGATATCGCCAATGGCTCAGGAGTGAGGGTCACGCTGTTCGTATCAGGCTGCAGACACCACTGCAAGGGCTGTTTTCAGCCTGACACCTGGAACTTTGACTACGGCAAGCCTTTCACAGATACCACCGCAGACGAGATAATTAACGCCCTCTCAAAGGGCTATATAAAAGGACTTACACTCTTAGGCGGCGAACCTATGGAGCCGGAGAACCAGCCTGAGCTTACAAAGCTCCTCCGCCGTGTGAAAACTGAACTTCCCGACAAGGACGTGTGGTGCTACACAGGCTGTACCCTTGAAACTGACCTGCTTGCAGGCTCAAAGTCCCCATACAGAACACAGTACACAGACGAAATGCTGAGCCTTATCGACTACCTCGTTGACGGAGAATTCGTCCTTGAAAAGAAAAACATCTCCCTGAAATTCAGAGGGTCTGAAAATCAGAGGATACTTCATAAAAAAGACGGCATTTGGCTGCCTTGCGAAGATATGTAAAACAAAACCGCTCCCCGTGACATCACGAAGAGCGGTTATTTTTATTGCGTAGGTGCGACCTAAGATCGCCCCCCTTGAAACTTTTATAAGATAACTCTACAGCCTTACTTTTCAGACTTTGTAAAGAATATCGCCTTTATAAGCTGGATAACGAGCATAGAGCCAAAGCTTAGAATGTATATCCATGCAAACTGCATACCTGTCATGTCTGCTATCTTGAAAAGTCCCTTGAGTTGTGGAACGAGCAGAACGGAGTTTAAAAATACCATTCCAAGGCCGAACGCCATAAGACCGAACTTGTTGTTGAAAAAGTCCTTTGAGAAGATAACAGGACCTTTTTTCTTGCACGAGAATCCGTGGAACAATCTTGCAGAGCAAAGCACTGCGAATGCCATCGTCATACCAAGAGCTGCGCTTGTCTTGTTTCCCATAAGGAAAGCCGAAGCTACTGCTATCGCTATAACTACGCCATACAATGCTATCTCGCCCAGGAAAGGACGTGTGAGTATAGATTCGTTTGCGTTTCTTGGCTTGCGTTTCATGACCTCTTCGGAGTGAGGTTCAAGACCCAAACCGATAGCAGGAAGCGAGTCTGTAAGCAGATTAATAAACAGCAAATGTATTGCCGCAAACGGAACAGGAAGTCCAAGCAGTGAGTTGAAAAGCACCACAAGAATTGCCGCAAAGTTGCCCGAAAGCAGGAAGAGTATAGCCTTTTTAATGTTCTCGTAAATGTTTCTTCCGTTTCTTATGGCCTTGACTATAGTTGCAAAGTTATCGTCTGCAAGCACCATTGAGGCAGCGTCCTTTGAAACCTCAGTTCCTGTGATGCCCATTGCAACGCCCACATCAGCCTGCTTTAACGCAGGTGCGTCGTTCACTCCGTCGCCTGTCATGGAAACTATACAGCCGTTTGCCTGCCAAGCCTTTACGATCCTTATTTTATGCTCAGGTGTAACACGAGCGTAAACAGCCTTGTCCTTTACAAAGTCAACAAGCTCTTCGTCTGAATAAGCGTCAAGCTCGTGACCCTCAACAGCCTTTGAGTTGTCGTCAAGAATACCTATCTCACGGGCAATAGCCGAAGCCGTAACGATATGGTCGCCTGTTATCATGACTGGCTTTATGCCTGCCTTGCGGCATTCCGCAACAGCCGCCTTTGATTCCTCTCTCGGAGGATCCATCATAGCAATAAGACCGACAAACTCCAATCCGTCCTCGTCCTCTGGACATACGGTATCCTTGTCGAATTTTTTCTCTGCAAATGCAAGTATACGCAGACCTTTTTCCGAAAGCTCTGCCACACGCTGGGTTATAACAGCCTTTTCCTCGTCGCTTGAAGTTATCCTGTTTATAAGAACGTCAGCCGCACCCTTTACATATAGCACCTTCTCGCCGTCGATAACGTGCAGAGTTGACATAAGCTTTCTGTCTGAATCAAATGGTATCTCAGAAATTCTAGGGAGATCTTCCCTCACCTTGTCAGTGTCGATACCAAGCTTTGTGCCGAAGTTGATAAGCGCCGTTTCAGTCGGGTCGCCTATCTCAACGCCGTCCTTACAGCTTGAATCGTTGCAAAGGATCATGGCTCTTGTCATAGTCTTGACCTTTTCATCATCAAGATCAACAGCGTCAGTGTCGATTATCCTGCCGTCTACCATTATTTTTCTGACCGTCATCTTGTTCTGAGTAAGAGTACCGGTCTTGTCAGAGCATATTACAGAAACGCTGCCCAGACCCTCAACAGCCTGAAGTTTTCTTATGATAGCGTTTTCCTTTGACATCTTCTGCGTGCCAAAAGAAAGCACGATGGTAACGATAGAGCTGAGAGCCTCAGGGATAGCCGCAACAGCAAGTGCGATAGCGAACATGAACGAATCCATAAGCTTGCCGCCACGAAGCACACTAAGTCCGAAAACCACTGCACAGACAATAAGTATAGCAATGGAAAGCTTTTTGCCGAACTCGTCAAGCGTGTTCTGGAGAGGCGTTTTTCTCTCTGATGCGTTTTGGATAAGTGAAGCTATCTTGCCCACCTCAGTGTCCATACCAACCTCAGTGACAAGCATTTTTCCTCTGCCGTATGTGACAAAAGAGCCTGAATAAACCATGTTAGCACGCTCAGCCAAAGGCTTTTCGCCCTCTATATCGCTCATATCCTTGTCGATATTAACGCTCTCGCCTGTGAGTGCCGACTCGTTCACCTGAACAGACGCACATTCTATCAGCCTGCCGTCTGCACATATCTGGTCGCCTGCTTCGATAAGAAGAATGTCGCCCACTGCGATCTCCTCAGAGGGGATAATTACCTTTTCGCCGTTACGAAGCGCCTTAGCTGTTGGTGCAGAAAGCTTTTTAAGGTTTGTCAGTGACTTTTCAGCCTTGACGGTCTGAACTGTACCCAAAATAGCGTTCATTGTGATAACAACGAGAATTACTGCACAGCTCTCAACGTCTTTCATGAAAGCTGAAACTATCGCAGCAATAATGAGTATAAGCACAAGGAAGTCCTTATACTGCTCTAAAAAAATCACGGGAATGGACTTTTTCTTGCCCTCCGTGATAACATTTCGTCCGAACTTTTCGCAGTTTTTCACTGCCTGCTCGGTTGAAAGACCATTTTCACCTGATGAAAACTCAGTGTAAAGCTGGTCAAGTTTTTTTTGATACTGCTTCATAAAATACCACCTTTTTTATTTTTTCCTGTAGTCGCTGCCGATATACCCTTCAAAGCCTCCTTTTCTCATAGGCTCAGTAAAATAAACGCATAAAAAATCGGCAAGACGTTTATTGGGTAAACTGCGCCTGTGGCAATTTAATCAATAAAAGTCTCGCCGTTTAGATATGCAGCGGTCCCTCATCGGAACGTATTGACGCAAACATAAACGGATCTCTCCGCCAGCTACTCTCTTTTACTATGAGGTTATTATAACCTATATTTTTGATTTTGTCAATAGTTTTTTATATATTTTATTGTAAATTTGCAACGCTTCATATCATCAAAAAAGTGGGTCTTTGAGACCTGACTTTTGTATAAAAAGTCCTTGGACATATGAAAAAATGTATGGTATAATAATTATAACAATGAGCAGCGACAGCGTAAGTCCGATTGTATTCGGACTTGTGCTGTTTTTTTATGCGCAAAAAACGGGAGGTAATGAAATATGAGCGAAGAAGCTCTGAAAGAAAACAAGATGGGCGTTATGCCCATGCCGAAACTCATGCTGAGCATGGGTCTGCCTATGATAATTTCAATGATAGTTCAGGCGTTTTACAATATCGTTGACAGCTATTTCGTAAGCAGGATAACAGATGATACAGTTGAGCACATGGGCGAATATGCCGTAAACGCCCTCACCCTTGCATACCCTGTCCAGCTTTTGATAATCGCTGTAGGCGTAGGCACAGGCGTTGGAATAAACGCCTTGCTCTCCAGAAGCCTTGGAGAAAAGAATTTTGAGCGTGCAGGCAAAATAGCAGGCAACGCCATTTTCATAGGTCTTTGCACCTACATCGTGTTCATGCTGTTCGGATTTTTCGGCACTGACGCATTTTTGAAAACACAGACCCATGATAGTCTTGCTCTAAAGCTTGGGGGCGAATATCTAGGCATATGCTGTGTGTTGTCATTCGGTGCAGTAGGTTCAATGATATTTGAAAAGCTTTTGCAGGCGACAGGTAAAACTATCCATTCCACCATTGCTCAGCTTGTAGGCGCAATAGCCAACATCGTCCTTGACCCTGTTTTGATTTTCGGGCTTGGCCCTTTCCCAGAGCTTGGAGTAAAAGGTGCCGCATATGCCACTGTCATCGGTCAGGTACTCACAATGGTCATAGGCGGCGTGCTTCATTTTGTGTGCAACAAAGAGATACCAAGCGGCATGAGGTATTTTATACCCCAGCGCAAAATGATAACAAACATTTATAGAATAGGCGTTCCTGCCATAATAATACAGGCTCTTATGTCCGTCATGACCTACGGTCTTAATGTCATACTCAACAGGATAGGTCAATCCGCCGTAACAGCCTATGGTATCTATTATAAGATACAGCAGTTCGTATTCTTTGCGTCATTCGGCATGAACAACACTATCATTCCGGTTGTATCATACAACTACGGCAAAGGGGACAAAACAAGAGTTCGTTCAGGCATAAAATACGGTATGCTCTACACGTTGGGACTCATGCTCCTTGGCATTATAGGCTTGCAGCTTTTTGCTTCTCAGATATGCCATGTATTCTCACTGTCAGCGGATACGGAGGTATTCGCCACCTACGCCATAAGGATAATCACTTTAGGCTATCTTTTTGCAGGTGCAAACATAGCCTATCAGGGAATTTTTCAGGCGCTCGACCATGGCATAGCTTCCCTTGTGCTTTCCCTTATCAGACTTTTAGTTATCCCTCTCCCCGCGGCTTATCTTCTCACCCTTACCTCCTCAGCAGGCAAGATAGTATGGGCAGCCGTTCCGTTCGGCGAGCTTGTAGGAACTGTCGCCGCCATTGTGATAATGGACAGGATAAAACGTGAGATAAAGCTCAAAGACTAAAACACTGCCCTTGATTATTATTCCAAAAGGTGCTATAATAGCATTGGTGATAATAATGAAAAGGAAAATACTTGTAGGCCTGCTTACCGCCGTTATCTTTTTGGCTTGCGCCCTTGTGATAAATATAACCCCAAAGGTGGAGAAAGGTTCAGTTGTGCTGACTTGTGACGGAAGCAAATATGAGCTTCCCGGCACTGAAAAGACACGATACTGCAACGGCAAGAGCGAGAGCCTTTCCGCTGAAGAGAGCTTTGAAGATCTGCTCTACTCTGTACCGTCATTTAATGTAAAGGCGGATGTAGATAAGGACGGCAATGTTACCCTTAAAACCCCTATGTCCGTAGAAGTCACAGGGGACAGGCTCGGTGACGTGCTTTACACTGTCTACAGCTATGACGGAAAGGTGCTTGCCAAGGAGTCCAAAAAGCTGGAGCTTCCAAAAGAGGATATTGACGGCTGTCTTGTGAAAATAAAAATTACATGGGGCAAGAAAGACACAAGCTATCTTGAAGAAGATTACTGGTTTGCCGCAATGTACAATACCGAAAGATAACAAAAAACGTCGGACGAATTGAAACGCCCGACGTTTTATTTTTAACAAACCTGAAATCCTATTATGCCCACCATACAAATAACGCTGCCGATAAATCTCAGCTTTGTGATAGGCTCTTTTCTTATGAGCGCTATAACAAACAGCGAACACAGTATCATAGGCTGGATAAATGACGCACTCGCAAGGCTCACAGCAATAACAGCGTTCTCCGCAAGCAGACCTGCCACATTCGGAATCTTTGTAAGCACAACCACCCATGCGCCCTTTTGATTTTTCTTGAATATCTCCAAAGGCTTCGCCCTTGGCAGAAGTATGATAGCCATAAGTATAAGCGCAAAGAACAGCGCCATGGTCGAGGATATGTAATTCTCCGACGCTCTTACAACTATGCCGTAGCCGTATCTTGCCAAAAGATAGAACACCAAAGGAACAACTATCCTGCGGTAATTTATATTGCCGCTGTCCGTTCTGCCTGATTTTGCGATAAAAACAAGTCCTGCAACAGTAAGCACGATAAAAAGAAACTTGAAAATGCTCGGCTTTTCACCAAGGAAAATATCCGTTGCATAGGACATGAAAAGGGTGATACCAAGCCAAGCCTTAAGCTCAAAGGCTGATATTTCATCAAGGATAATAGCCGAAAGCTTAAATTCAAGGATCTTCGACAAGCACAACAGACCTATCGCCGCAAATGACTGCCAGCTAAGCGTAATAGTCCTGTCGAGGAAAGGCAGACAGCAAGCCATGAAAACAGCCGTTGCCGCCGCCATTAAGAATCCAAGCTCATCGCCGTTGAATTTTGCCGTTGAAACAGCGTACTTGTCACTAAGGGAACATATTGTGTAGCATACAACTACAAGTATAAGCAAAAACATTATTTTTCTTCTTCCTTACTCTATGATTTTCTAAGACCTGTATGCTGTGAAACATACGAAATAATGGGCGACCCAAGGTCGCCCCTACGCAAAGCCGATTTATCAGTTCTTTTTATTTTTCACAAGCCATACTACCGCCAAAATACCAAGTACCACTGAGAACAGAGTAGCAATGGCTAGACATATCCAGCTTGCATACTGACTTTGTATAAATTCGTTCTGCGATTGGCTTCCTATAAGGGTATCTACCCCCGATTGCGAGCCTAACGCTGAGAACAGTATTATAAATGCCATTCTCACATTCATTACGCAGGCTATAACGCTGTAAATATGCACTATACCCTGAAAAAGACACACTCCGCAGTCGTCCTTTACATAGCTTTTCACTCCAAGCACCGCACATACCACCGACACTGCCGTGTAGATAATGAACGCCGCAAAAAGCACTATCGTTGGCACTTTTGCCCCCTCGGTTTTCACTATCAGGCTCATAAGCCCAGCCATACACCCCATGAACACAGCCGCTGCCGCAAGCCCTGCAACAGACCATTTTCTGTATATAAGTTCTGACTTTTTTATCTGCTCTTTCTTTATCTGCTTAGGCATTTTCTTCCTCCGCCTTCTTGCTTTCAAGCTCCTCTTCGGATATCTTGAAGCGTATCCTGTCTATTTTCTGCTCGTCCTCCATTTTCACTGTCATCTCAAAAGGCGGACAGCTTATAACTTCATTCTGCTCAGGAAGTCTGTCAAGCATATCCATTATCCAGCCACCGAGAGATGTTCTTTCGGTTTCGATAGTGTCCTCCGGCAGTCCTATCCTCTCAAGAAAATCCGATACCGAAAGCTCCGCCGACGCTTCGTAAACACCGTCGCTTATTTTCACAAGGGAGGTATCCTCCTCGTCGCTTTCATCATAGATCTCGCCCACAAGCTCCTCTATGATATCCTCAAGGGTACAAATGCCCTCCGTACCGCCGTATTGGTCGAGCACCACCGCCATATGCACCTTTTTGCGCTGCATCTGCTTGAGGATCTCAGAGATCTTGCGGTTTTCGGTTATGTAAAGTGGCTTGTTCATTATAAGGCTTATGTCCGTCTTGCCCTTGAGATACATTTCAAAAAAGTCAGACTGGTGGATAAGTCCCACAATGTGGTCTAAGTCCTTGTCATACACGGGGAGCCTTGAAAACTTTGTCTGCACAAAGCGTTTTTTTATGCTCTCCATATCCTCATGAAGCTCAACACCCTCGATATTTACTCTCGGCACAAGTATCTCGCTTATGGTTATCTCGTCAAAATCAAGTGCCGAACGCACAAGCTCCGACTCCTGCTCTTCAAGTACACCCTCGTCCTGAATCTCGTCTATGATATATTTAAGTTCTTCCTCAGTAACAGACGGCTCGCTGTTCTTGTTGCCCACAAGCTTTGTAACACCGCTTTTTATGCCCATAAAGATAGCCGTTATAGGCGTGATGATGAACATGAATGCGGAAAGCGGAGCCGCCATAAGAATAGAAAACCTCTCGGAATTTTCCTTTGCAAGGCTCTTAGGCAAGATCTCACCAAAAATAAGCACAAGCACCGTCATGACTACAGTAGCAAGACCCACGCTTCCCTTTCCGAACTTCTCCGTAAAAAGCACCGTTGCAAGTGAAGATGAAGAAATGTTCACAACATTGTTTCCCACAAGTATAGCGGTGAGTGCCTTATCAAAATTATCGCATATGTTCATTGCCTTCTTTGCAGACTTGTTTCCGTCGTCTGCAAGTTTTTTAAGCCTTATCCTGTTGCATGAAGAAAATGCTGTCTCCGTTGCAGAACAAATAGCAGACAGCATAAGAAGCACAGCGATGATAACAACTTTCATAAAATAAAATTATCCTTTCAGGTCAGAATATAAATTTGCTGCCCTAGTTATAAAAATAGCACTAAAGGCAGTCATGAAAACTGACTACATATAGTTATCATAACATATTTTTTAACCAATTGCAACAGTATTGTTGAAAAAACGATGTAAAAGAGTTATAATATTCTTTGTGTTCATAATATTCATATGCACAAAAGGAGATAACAGAAATGACAAAGAAAGATAAAGACATTTTCGACAAAATAATGGACTGGAAGATATTCGGCTGGTTCAGACCCTTTTACGTCAAAAACAAGGAAATGCTTTTGTATCTGTTTTTCGGCGTACTCACCACCGCAGTCAGCTTTGTGACCGCAGGCATCTCAAAAGTGCTTTTGGAGCAGGCAGGCATAGGCAGGGGCGGAGTTTCCACCACAAGCACCGTCATATCATGGATATGTGCAGTAACATTCGCATACATAACCAACAGGATATGGGTTTTCGAGTCTGAAGCAGAGGGCAAAAAGGCGATAATCTCCGAAGCGGCTTCATTTTACGGCGGCAGGATATTCACTCTTCTCGTAGAAATGTTCATGATGTGGCTCGGCTACTCACTTCTCAGCTTCAACTATTGGGTAACAAAGATAGTGGCAAACGTTGTTGTGCTGATACTTAACTATGTCATCAGCAAGCTTGTGGTCTTCAGAAAGAAATAAGCATACAAAAAAAGCTGTCAGATCTGACAGCTTTTTATTTTGCCCCAGTTGCCACGTTGCAACCGACTAATCTCTGTACATAAGCGTGACCGCCATGCCGTTTATCACGCCCACTACAACTCCGCACACAATGAAAAACACCTTGATAGGCAGGTCAAGCAGAAGCGAGATAAGCCCGAACACGATAACGAACGCCATTGCTCCGCCTATCTGCACAAGAAACTTTCTTTTCACAAGCACAGGAAAACGCTCAGCAAGCTTTGCGGTCTTGTTACCCTTGCGGTCAATTATCCTGTAAATAAGCTGAGTCAGTGCCATTGGTATTCCGATAAATAAAATTGCTGTTACAAGTTTGTCCATTTTAAATTCCTCCATTTTTCACTTAAATTATAGCTTTTTGTATCAAAAAAGGCTGCCCAAGACGCAGTTCGTCCGTGGGCAGCCTCATTGCTGCATATAAAATTTCTTTTATCAACAATTAAAGAACTCTTACGCCAACAACGCCCTCGATAGACTTGAAAGCGTCAGCGTCAACGTCGCCTGTAACATCGAGCATTGTGTAAGCCCAGTCTTTCTTAGACTTGTTTACAAGGTTCTCGATATTTGCGCCCTTGTCAGATACAACAGATGTGATCTGTGCAATAAGTGCAGGAACGTTCTTGTGAAGCACGCAAACAAGGTGGTCGCCTGTTTTAGCAAGCTCTGCATTAGGGAAGTTTACAGAATTCTTGATAGTTCCCTTCTCGATATAGTCGATAAGCTCGTGAGCTGCCATTGTTGCGCAGTTGTCCTCAGACTCAGGTGTGGAAGCGCCAAGGTGTGGAAGAACGATAACATTCTCCTCGCCAAGAACAACATCATCTGCAAAGTCTGTTACATACTTTGCAACCTTGCCGTCCTTGATAGCCTTTACAACAGCCGCACTGTTGATAAGCTCGCCTCTTGCAAGGTTGATAAGACGAACGCCGTCCTTCATCATTGCTATCTGAGCTTCGTCGATAGTGTTCTTTGTGTCAGGTGTATAAGGAACGTGGATAGTGATATAATCGCTGTTCTTGTAGATATCATTGATATCAGCAGTTACCTTTACAGCAGGCTCGAGCTGGATAGCTGCGTTTACAGAAAGGAATGGGTCATAGCCGATAACGTCCATGCCAAGTGCAACGGCTGCGTTTGCGATCTTTCCGCCGATAGCACCAAGACCGATTACGCCAAGAGTCTTGCCCAATATCTCAGGACCTGCGAACTTAGACTTGCCGCCCTCAACTGTCTTTGGAGCGTCAGGAGTGCCCTTGAGTGATGCAGCCCATGCAGCAGCCTCAGTTATCTTTCTTGAAGAAAGAAGAAGCGCACAAATAGCAAGCTCCTTAACAGCGTTTGAGTTTGCGCCAGGTGTGTTGAATACAACGATTCCCTGCTCTGCGCACTTCTCAACTGGAATATTGTTTACGCCAGCACCTGCTCTTGCAATAGCAAGCAGGCTCTCAGGCATTTCCATATCGTGCATCTTTGCTGAACGTACCATTATAGCGGTAGGATTTTCAGCATTGTCGCTTACTGTGTACTTAGCCTTGTCGAAAATATCTGTACCGCAAGCGGCGATCTTATTCAAAGTCAATATGTTGTACATTAAACTAACCTCTTTCATCTATTTAAGTGATAATTCTTACAAACAGGCAAAGAACAAGTATTACAGCGAAAAGAACGAGAACAACTTTGCCTTTTGACTTACTTCTTTCATTAAGCTTATCACGCCAATCGTCCGGATTGTTTTTGATCAAATCAGCAGTGCTTATCATATGAAGCAATCGATGAAGCATTGAAATTTCACCTCGATCAAATCTGATTATGCGTTCTCAGCCTCGAACTTCTTCATGAACTCAACAAGCTTTTCAACGCCCTCGATAGGCATTGCGTTGTAGATAGAAGCTCTCATACCGCCAACAGTTCTGTGACCCTTGAGGTTTACAAAGCCTGCTGCTGTAGCCTCAGCAACGAACTTCTTGTCAAGCTCAGCGTCGCCTGTTACGAATGGAACGTTCATAAGAGATCTGTCCTCAGGAACAACAGTGCCCTTGAAGAGCTTGCTCTGGTCAAGATAATCATAGAGTATCTTAGCCTTCTTCTCGTTGTGAGCCTTCATAGCCTCAAGACCGCCCATTTTCTTTATCCACTTGAATACCTTGCCGCAGATGTAAATGCCATAGCAAGGAGGTGTATTGTAAAGAGAGTCAGCGTCAGCCTGAGTTTTCCACTTGAGCATTGTAGGTGTTCCCTCGAGAACATCGTCAGTGATAAGATCTTCTCTGATGATAGCAATAACAACACCGGCAGGACCAACGTTCTTCTGAACGCCGCCGTAAATAACGCCGTACTTTGTTACGTCAACAGGCTCAGACAGGAAGCAGGAAGAAACGTCTGCAACAAGTGTGTGACCCTTTGTGTTAGGCAGTGTCTTGTACTTTGTACCATAGATAGTATTGTTTTCGCAGATATAAACATAGTCAGCGTCCCCAGGAATATCGAGGTCTGAACAATCAGGGATATAAGAGAAAGTCTTGTCAGCAGAAGAAGCCACAGCAACAGCCTCACCGTATTTCTGAGCCTCCTGATAAGCCTTCTTAGCCCACTGACCTGTGATTATGTAAGCCGCTTTCTTGTTCTTCATAAGGTTCATAGGAACGGCTGAGAACTGCTGAGAAGCACCGCCCTGAAGGAACAGTACCTTATAGTTATCAGGGATACCCATAAGCTCTCTGATGTCCTTTTCAGCTTCCTTGATGATGTCATCGAACGCCTTGGAACGGTGGCTCATCTCCATTACGCTCATACCTGTGCCCTTATAATCGAGCATTTCATCGGCAGCTTCCTTAAGCACTTCCTCAGGGAGTACAGCAGGACCTGCGCTGAAGTTATATACTCTACCCATTGTTAAACCCTCCATATAAATTAGTTTCTTAGTTTCATTATTTATAAAGACTATAAATATATAAATTAATAATAATATTATATGCCTTTTATAAAAAAAAGTCAAGGGCTGTCATATAAAAATACTCACTCGTCATAAGTTTTTGTACATATCAGCACATAAAGCAGCCCTGAAAACGTGCATTTTTTCACCTTACCTATGCCGTTATATATAATAAGCACTGAAAAGCATGAAAAATCAGAATAATACTAAAGCGTTAAAAAGAGGTTAAAATTTTTGGTATTCCTTGAAATCTCCATATTTGTGTAGTATAATGTAATCAAGAAAATGCGACAGTTGTATAATAATCGGGGAACAATTGTCACTCTCAGGGAAAGAGGATATATATGCAAAAGATATTTTATGTTTCAAGAAATGAGGACAAAGCCCATGATGGAAAAGCCCCGGATATGGACAGATTTCAGCGAGTTGAAAAGCTCAACAGTCTGATCGCGGCAGGCTGGGCTATAAAGGAAATGAAAAGCGAAAACAACAGCACATTCTTTGTGCTTGAGAAAGCAGACTAGACTTTAAATGGACGATATCGAGCCGTATCCTGTCAATAACACAGACACGTTGTTTTGTAGGGGACGGCGCCCTCGACGTCCCGCCCACTCACCAGCTTTTTCAACAAATTTACAGGGCGGCAGCCCCACCGTCCTTTTTTTATGTGCAGATAAATTTTGCGAAAACGTTTTATGGGTATTGCATTTCAGAGAGAAATATTGTATAATTAATGTAATCGTTTTAATGAGTACAAATGATACTATACATATTATAAAGGAGTAAAAAAATATGGCTTATGTAATCGGCGTAGACTGCGGCACAAGCGGCACTAAGACGGTACTTTTCGACGAAAAGGGTACTGTTATTTCTTCTGTAACTATTGAATATCCTATGTATCAGCCTAAAAACGGCTATGCAGAGCAGGACCCTGCTGATTGGGCAAACGCAATGATAAACACTATCAAGGCTGTTATGACCAAAAGCGGCGTAAATAAAGAGGACGTTGCAGGTGTTGGTATCTCTGGACAGATGCACGGACTTGTTATGCTTGACAAGGACGACAACGTTCTTAGAAAGTCCATAATATGGTGCGATCAGAGAACTGCCGCAGAAGTTGAAGAAATGAACGAAAAGCTAGGCAGAGAAAAGCTCATCAAGATAACAGCAAACCCTGCCCTCACAGGCTGGACGGCTGCGAAAATCCTTTGGGTAAAGAACAACGAGCCTGATATATATGAAAAGTGCAGACACATTCTTCTGCCAAAGGACTATCTGAGATTTATCCTCACAGACGAATATGCAACAGAGGTTTCCGACGCCAGCGGTATGCAGCTTCTTGACGTTCCAAACCGCTGCTGGTCAAAGGAAGTCTGCGACACACTTGGCATTGATATGTCAATGCTGGGCAAGGTATATGAGTCATGCGAAGTCACAGGCAAGGTCACAAAGAAAATGGCTGAGCTTACAGGACTTAAAGAGGGTACTATAGTAGTAGGCGGAGCAGGCGACAATGCGGCTGCGGCTATCGGAACAGGCGTTGCAGAGGACGGTAAGGCGTTCACAACTATCGGAACATCAGGCGTTGTATTCGCACACACTTCTTCTATCTCTATCGACCCAAAGGGCAGAGTTCACACCTGCTGTGCAGCAGTGCCGAACGCATGGCACGTTATGGGTGTTACACAAGGCGCAGGACTTTCGCTGAAATGGTTTAGGGATAATTTCTGCAATGCAGAGAAAGAAACAGCAAAGTGCATGGGCGTTGACGAATATTATCTCATGGATAAGGAAGCAGAGAAAGTGCCTGTTGGTGCAAACAGACTTCTCTACCTGCCATATCTCATGGGCGAAAGAACACCGCATCTTGACCCTGACGCAAGAGGAGTATTCTTCGGACTTTCCGCAATGCACACAAAGCGTGATATGCTGAGAGCAGTAATGGAGGGCGTATCATACTCCCTGAGAGATTGCGTTGAGGTATTCAGAGAAATGGATATCAACGTATCCGACATGATGGCATGCGGAGGCGGCGGAAGCTCACCGCTGTGGAGATCAATGCTCGCAGATCTTTACAACTGCCCTGTAAAAACAGCTTCATCGAAAGAAGGTCCAGCCCTTGGCGTAGCACTTCTTGCGGCAACAGGCGCAGGCATTTACTCATCAGTACCGGAAGCTTGTAAGGCAGTAGTAAAGACCGACAAGGTACAGCAGCCTGAAGCAGAGCGAGTACCTGAGTATGAGAAATACTACAAGCTTTACACAGAGATCTATCCTGCACTGAAAGCAGAATTTGCAAAGCTTGCGAAGATGTAATATAAAACCAAAAGCTCCGATCATTTCGGAGCTTTTTTTGTGTTAGAATATTTTGACAACTAAAAAAACGGCTCTCCACAATAACGGAAAGCCGTTTTTACATATTGGTCGGAGTGACCGGATTTGAACCGACGACCTCTACCACCCCAAGCCCACGCACGAAGTGCGTAGGGCTTTTTTTTATGCCCGAAGCATTAAATGTTGAGGGTGCAGGGCGCACAAAGCTGTGCTGTGCGCCTTGCCTGTCCCCTGCCTGAGTGGCGGTCGCCAAATCTTTGACCGCAGGGAAAAGATTTGTGTGACATCGCCACGCGCCCACCTCTGGGGTGCAGGTCTGCACACTGTCGCAAGGCTGTGCGTTCCCTTTGTTCTGATTGTGTTATATCGGAGTGACAAGCAAGCACCGCTTCTCAACTTTAATCCGTAGTGGTTAACACTTTGTATTCTCGCCGATAGGCGACACTCAGAAGTCTTGATAGTCATTCGGCTCTGTGTAGTCCTCTTGCTCCTGTCGGTCTATGTCATTGCTGTCATTGAGGTATTTCAGCTCGTCAAGTATGTCCTCTTGTTGGTCGGATATGTTTTGCAGTAGCTTGATTATGGTGTCTTGTCCTCTGTCCTGATGTGATTGTCTTATGGATATGTTGAAAACACAAATAATTAAAGCAATAACAATTACTAGCCAAATTATATTCAACCCAATGAATATAGCTGTTGTTGTTTCTGCATTTTGAAATAATTCCTCTAGCATGATTACTCCTCTTTATCCTTATTAATTTTTATCATTATCTGTCCTATTTTCACAAGCGTTTCATTTTGCTGTTTCAATAGTTCCGCCTGCTCCTTGTTCCTCTTTGAAAGCTCATTAACAGTTTTGCAAAGGTCAAGAAATTTGCAGATTAAATAGACTATAAGTGCGAGTATTAACAGATTTATTATTAAACGTGTGGCAAGAATTAATTTTACTGTATCATCTAAAACACTAATTATACTATATACACTATTCAACTTTATTACTCCTTAATTTTTACAATAGCACTATTATTGTTCTGCTGTGTTATGTTGTATTTGCTGTTACTGTCGGCTTTATAGCCTATTCCTCTTTTATCATTCGTAAGTCCTGCTATATAATCAATACTCACTTTATAAAATTTTGCTAACTGTATAACTTTTTCAAATGGGATAGGATATTCACCTGTTTCCCACCTACTATATTGCTTTTGAGAAGTGTCAAGAATTTTCGCTATCATGCTTTGATTTAGTTCCATATCCTCTCTTAAATCTCTAAGTCTTTGATAATAATTAATAAAAATCACCTCACTTATTTGTTTATTCATACAAATTATATCATAGTACATAATTGTTCTATTGACAATAGTACAAAAATGGGGTATATTATATATGTCGGTAGTACATTATTGTACTAATCACTTGATAATCGTAAGTGTCCCATGGAATTTTTTTAAATTAAATTTATTTGAGTGAAGCGAAAAGAAATTTAAGTTAAAAAAATAGGCAATGGAATTCATGAGCAAAGCGAATGAAGTCGCTTGCCGTTCCGCCCCAGCGCCAGCAGGGGCAAAAGGGACACGAAAAAGAAACACAAAGGAAAAGGCACGAGGAAAAGCCGAAAAACCTCAGAAAGGAAAAAACATGAAAACAACTATCGTAGGCTGGACAAAAAAGAAAGCATTTAGCGGAGTTATAGAGGGTAAGCAGATTGACAGCCCTGAAAAGGTCGTCTTTCAGCTTCTGCAGGAAGTTGATAACCCCGATTGTCACGGAAAAATGGTCGATACACTGAAAATACCGACCGAAAATGCAATCAGACTTAACGGAAATTCTGAGGATTTCAATAAGCTTCTCGGCTGTGATGTAATGCTGAACTATCAGATTTTTAACGGACGTTCTCAGCTTGTTGATATCACCGTTATCAATGCAGACGGAACACTTCACCGCAACACAAAATAATTAGCGGTGAAACCGCTGTTATAAAAATTTAATAAGAAAGGAGTTTTGCTAATAATGGAAGCTGTAACAACAATGCTTAGTAATGCCGTTACTGTTTTTGGTTCTTGTTGGGACGCTATGACAAGCAATGTGCCTATTGCAATTCTTGTAGGTCTGTCTCTTCTCGGCTCAGGTGCAGGACTTTTCGCAAAGTTCAGACACGCTGTATAAGCAAAACCATTTACATAAGCGGAGTAATTCAAATTGCTCCGCTTAATTTTTTTGAAAGGAAGTTGATAAATTGAGAAAAAAGATTAAGCAAGTGTTGTGTATGTTCTCTGCACTTGTTGTGATGATATGTTGTGCCGTTCCTGCGTTTGCTGATGATATTGGCACTTCTTACACTACATGGAATGATACTATCAAACAGAATGTTTTTTCTTGTATTCCTGATAGTGACAAAACCGATTATTATACTGTTATTGCCGCCCCTAACGGCAGTGGTTTTACGTATACTATTATATTTTGTAAATCTAGTTCTTCTATTACTTATTTTGGTAACAATCTTCATTGCTTTGTATCAAAAACTGATTATAATGCTTTTGCGTGTGTCTTAGTTACCTCAGAAAATAAACCTCTCTATGACGATTCCGCTACTCGATGGTGGTCTGAATCTGGCGATTTCTATGATCATCAACCCTACGATTATTCAGGCGGTCAAGCCAAGGTTATATATAGTAACGTTCCTGTTTTAAATTGGGAAGATAAGAAAACACCTGTATGGGAAGACCCTAATGCTGTTCCTGCTCCGTTTACTGTTACATATACACCCGAACTTTCATTGAATATGCAAAATAAAATTTACTATCCGTCAAAGGGTGGTGCTAATGCTGATGAAAACGGACTTGTTTCGGCTGAAAATAATAATATAAACCTTGATATAAAGCTTACACCTGAGTTTTTAAAAACGTTCAATGAAAAAGACTTAGGAAAAGCTTACGGCTCTGGCACTTATGCCGTTTTATGTTGTCTTTCAAAAAATCTTCTTAATGCTGGTGATGATTTGCAACGTTTCTTTGATGAAGATGTTGTGCTTTATGCAATGAACCATGACGGCAATTACTACAAGGGTCAAGATGATGAAAAAATTAAGTCTGACGGCTCTTCTTCTGACGATTTGAATAGTAATGATACTGTTGATACTTTCGAGCCGTATTTAACATTATATCAAGGTCGAACGCCTATTTATACTATTCCACGTGACGGCAAACTTTCTTTAGCTTTTGACCTCACTTCTATAGATTATGAAACACATGGTCTTACTGATGATAGTCAGCTTTATGTTAATGTTATCGGCGTTTTCGTAAAGAATAATGGTCATGTTAATCCGCAAAATGGTGAAAATACAGAAGATACAACTTCTTCAACGTGGCTTGGCTCTTATGCCTATCAAGAAGATTTCACAAACCTTAAGACTTGTGAAAAGATTGATGATTTTGTAAAGTCTGTTGATGAAGAAACAGGCAAGCCCGAAACATTCAAGGCTTATCGTGTTTATTCTGTTATCTCCGACCCATTTTCTTATGAAAAGTTCCCTGATTATGTACCAAAAGTATATAAAGACAAGGACGGAAACACTTACAATCCCTCGACTACAAAGCTTAAGGATTTGTGTAATATCCCTCCGTCAAAGGTTACTGACGTTGACCTTGCCAAAGGTTCAGACGGTGTTATAAATGATGGTTCATATATGCAACCTGATGATTATAACAAGTATCTTGATAAAAAGAAAATCAATGCTAATTTCGGCTCTGTTGATTTCACGGATATAAAGTCCATTTTCAGTACAACGGGCACATATTGGGACTTTCTTACCGCCGCTCTTTCTTGTTTGCCGTCATGGTTTTATGCTGTGTTCTCTGCATGGTTTGTGCTGTTCTTAGCTATTGCGCTTATCAAGCTTGTTTTACCTACGTGAGGTGATTTATGGATATAATACATGGTATTGAATTAGTTTTTAAATTTCTGATGAACTGTATGTCTTATACGTTTCCATTTGGAAAATACAGCTTTACTCTCGGTTCGGCTATTATAGGCGGTATGCTTTTATCAATCAGCTTGACGTTATTATATTTTATGCTTAGAAAGTAGGTTTATTATGTTAGTAAATATTGTTTTAGTTGTCCTCGTTGCTCTTATGGTCCTTTCACTTGTATGGCTCGTTAGGAGGTAGAAAAATGCTTAACTTGGTTTTGTTTATACTCGTTGTTTGCTTTATGGTTTGTACTATAAGCGGTGTTATAGGTTTCTTCACTGACATTAGAAACTTTAAAGCTGAACATGAGTTCAGCGGAAACAGAAAACAGCTTATAGAATATCTTATGTTCGGTGAAGATGTTGAAATAAAAGCCGTTCCTGCGGTTGAAACTGATGATTGTGAGGTGAACGATAATGAAAGTACACATAGTGTTTGATGAAAATAATCCATTTTTTCTGCTTTTGAAGTCAATGGGCTGTGATCTCTCGCAAGAAGTCATGAATAGATATGACGCTTTGCTTCTCGGCATGGCTTTTATATTTGCTGTGGTTATGCTCTGTATCTTCTGTAAGTTCTTTTATAATGTGATGATACGCATGACACGTTGTGCAAGTGCTGTGTAGGTGATTTGTTATGATTATATTTGACTACATAAAACAAATACCGCCCTTTATTACCTATGAGGTTTATGACCACCTTTTCGGTGCATACTTCAACAACTCCGCTATCTTTCAAGGTTGGGGCATTCACCTTTATACCGGTAAATTCGGCACTGGTAAAACGTCAACCCTCGCTCAGATAGCATATAACTATTGCGTGCGTTATCCTCAGTTGTCTATACTAACAAATATCAATCTTCAAAACTTCCCTGAGTGGACGAATATATATAAGCTTAATTCCGCTCAAGATATCCTGCACGCTCCTAAAAATTGCATTGTGGTTATTGATGAGATAGGTACTATCTTTAATTCTCGTGATTTCTCTGGTGGTAAAAGAGCCGTCCCTAAACCGCTTTTTCAGCACCTCTGCCAGTGCAGAAAGCGCAAGATGATGATACTTGCGACAGTTCAGCGTTTCAATCTGCTTGATAAGCAGATACGAGATATAACGGCTACAGTGTCAACGTGTCGTGCTACATTCCGTCACCCTTATACACGCCTTATCAAGGTCAAAACCTATGATATAGACGAGTATGAAGCGTATACGGAGAATAAGTCATATATGCCGAAAAAGCTTTACAGCCGTTTGTATTTGCAGACTAATCAGAGCCGACAACTATATGATACTTCTCAGCTTGTAGATAATATGCTTGATAAGGAGTATATCAGCGACACGGAAATACTTGCTAATCGTGGAGTAGATGTCACAAGTGACATAATGCACGATAGAAAGACAAGCAGAAGCCTGCGAAAAAGGCGTGGCGTATAGCCACGAGCGACCGCAGGGGCGAGCGCTTGCGCCGCCCTGCGGTGCGTGTGGCTATTACTTGATATTAGCCACAAAAAGCACTCACCTAATAAATGGGAGTTGATATAAATGCCCCTAAAAACGTCCTCTAAAGAGGTCAAGTGCAATACAAAGATAAAGGAATATCGTGACGGCAGTTACACTATAACACGTTCTGATCGACACATATTTAAAGACCCTGCATTTGAGTATCACTGCAAGCATGAGCATAGTATTGACGAACGTTCAAGACAAGAGCAACTTAAAACGGCTCGTGAAAATTACATATGTTATTTTGAGTATGAGGACGAAAACGGAAACATAATGCTTGATATGCTTGATACTCGTAAGTTTAAAGATAAGCAGTCACAAAGCGGTGAAGTTCGTTCCGATAGTGTTCAAAGAGCAAAGCAAAGTATCTTTGATATAGTTTATCAAAATGATTGGAAATACTTCCTTACTATTACCTTTAATGGTGATAACCTTGACCGCACAAACCCTAAAGAAGTCATAAAGCCTTTGAAAAAATGGCTTGAAAATGCAGTTAGTAGAAAAGGGCTTAAATATATCTTAGTTCCTGAGTATCACAAAAAAGGCGGTATACATTGCCACGCCCTTATAAATGATTGTGATTTTAAGTTCGTTGATAGTGGTACACGCCTTGTAAAGAGTCATGACAAGCCCCTTAAAATAGATACTATAAAGCGCCTGCATATATGTGATAAGCTCGGCTGTGATATATCTGATTTGCCTGTTGTATATAACGTGTCTGATTGGCGCTATGGTTTCTCAACAGCTATTCAGACTTACGGACAGATGTCTAATTTAGCATTTTACGTCACAAAGTACATAACAAAGGACGTAAAAAAGATTTTTGGCAAGTTCTTCTGGAGTAGCAAGAACATTGTCCGCAAAACTAAAGAGATCTATTGCAATTCAGAATTTAAAGACGATTTGCCGATAGTTTCTCCCCCTCGTGCTAATGTCTGTTTTCAGTATGAAAGCAGTTTCACCTTTTCAAGTCAGGTCGAAAAGAACTGCAATGATATACTTCAATATCTTAAAGAGAATGGAAATGATGATGTCCTATGATTTTTAAAGAATGGTTTAATATGTTCTATAACGCATATTGCGTTGATGTGATAGCCTATGATTGCTATAAGGACTATTACTATATTAATCAAAAACACTTTGGTTATATAGCCGATATGGAGCTTTCAGAGGTCAAGCCTATTGATATTCAGAACTGTTTAAAATCTACGCTTACATACAGTAACGAACGTCAACGCCGTGCATACTTTCTGTTAAAACGTGTATTCCGTGAAGCTATAGTTAATGGTTATTGTGACAAAAACCCTTGCGACTATGTTAAACCTCCAAAACGTATAAAAAAAGAAGCTGAATATTTCAGCCCTGATAATCTCGTACATCTTTTTGATGATGATAGTAGTGTTTGTAGAATGTTTCAGCTTGACTTGTGGACAGGTCTCCGCCGTGGTGAACTTCTCGCCCTTAGTTGGGATAACATTGACCTTGATAACAGATATCTCAAAGTCTGTCAGACACTCGTACATACTTCATGCGGTGATAGGATTGTACAGACCACAAAATCTCGCCGTGATAGGCTTATCCCCTTGCATAGTAATGCAATAGCTATTCTTCATCAGATACGCTCTCAGGACGTTTCAGACGGCTTTCTGTTCGTTTCACCTATAACGCATACAGTAATATCTCTTAGACGTTATAACAGGCTCTATAGAACGTTCTATGAGCAACAAAAAACAAAGTATCCTGATTTACAGTATCTCACCCCGCACAAGCTTAGACATAGCTATGCAACGTATCTTATTCAGTGCGGTGCAGATATCGAAACCCTCAGAGCATTGCTCGGACACGTTGATATAACAACTACCCAGCGTTATGTACATAGTAATTTTAACCAAATGTGCAAAGCTGTGAATAATCTCAAATTTGAATAATAAAGGAGTTTTTAAAATGAAAGAGTTTAATTTTTGGTGTAAAGAAAATACTGATCATGGCGAATGTGCCAATAAGCTATGCGATTATGATAACTGTTGCTGTTATGCCCACTGTGAGGAATGTATATTTTATCTTACTGATTCTCCTGTTTGTGATAATTGTTCTGTACCTTGTTATGATGATTAATATTTACTTGTGGTTGAAAGGTTAATTGAAATGGATAAACTTGAAACTATTGATAATTATTATATTCTTGCTTTTGCGTATCGTGTTTATAATGCAAAATGGGTAAAGGAATGTCTTATTTTAGAAAACAACGCTAATGATGTTATTGCAAACGAAAGAGAAGAAATGCTAAGTAGGATATGCTTTCAGCTTATGTTTGCAATGGATTCGTACTATGAAAAAGGCTTGATTAATCTTACTGCTATATCTGAATATGATATTTATAAATCGGCTTATAGCTATACTCTTGGTTTAATCAAAAGAAAATCATCGTCTTTAATTTGGACGAAGTCTGCTCTTGAAAACTTTGCTTCTGAATTACATGAAAAAATTATTGCACTTGAAAATCTTTAGCACTATTCAACTAAAAAAACGGCTCTCCACAATAGCGGAAAGCCGTTTTTTACATATTGGTCGGAGTGACCGGATTTGAACCGACGACCTCTACCACCCCA
>ENA-OPCE01000177-OPCE01000177.1-human-gut-metagenome-genome-assembly--contig:-NODE-177-length-60912-cov-4.741525_pt1 | contig 60912 bp, 56 predicted proteins | sample MGYA00241247_ERZ501474 | MGnify/ENA primary metagenome ERZ501474 (study PRJEB25962, sample SAMEA2042572) | human gut metagenome | biome: human gut; feature: human-associated habitat; material: faeces... | reverse complement strand
TCAGCAAACAGTGCTTTTAATTATTTACACTGTCTACTGGGAGGTCATCATATCAATTAAGAGATGCTTATTTTTCTATATGATAAATACCATATTTGTTAGGAATATAAGTAAATGAAACTTCTTGAAGTTGTTCATTGAGATACTTAGCAAGACATTCAATTCCTGGTGCTTCACAAGTCATATGGTTAATAACAATAAGAGGTAAGTCATTATCCATCGCCCATTGAACCGCAGTCCAGTTATTGATACCATCGTCACTTACTAAGCAGGCATCAACTCCATGTTCAGACATTTGAAAAACATCTGTGCATGCTCCAGTCCCTATTCCTAATCTATTTATTTTTTTATTCTTATCACCAATCACTTCAATGCCATATTGATAATAAGGCTTGATTTGCTTTATGATATGCTGTGCTAATTCTTCGACTGTCATATTTACATCGTTCGCAAATCTTAAGAATGAATAATCATGTGACTCTTCGAAATTCAAATCTAATACTTTTGCCCAGCAATCTCTCACACCATATTCTGGATATAAATCCCATAAATCATGACATCTATATAACGTAATATCATGTTTTTCTAATAAGGCTTCTTTTTCTTTCTGTGCTTTATAAACAGCTGTAGGAAGTGATGTTGATGCCATATAGAATGCATTTTCATGTGTAATAATAAAATGCACATCATGTTCTATTGCATACTGAATAACCTCTTTAGTAGCAACCCAGCAAACAACTACTTTATTCACGTCTTTTTGATCATCACCAAATAGAATGCGGTCTCTTGTACAACTTCTATTGACCCACTCACCTTGGGATTCTAATAAATCTAAAATTTGTCTAACTCTCATATGTCCTCCTTTAAAAAACCTGGAGAATAGGATAACCCTATTCTCCCTGTTCAGATAATTTCTCATCTTCTAAATCCATCTGTTTATCATAAGATTTCATAAATGGAATGAAGACAATAATGTTGATTGCAAATAAGACAAACCAAATAATAATAGCACGATAATCCATAGTTGAAAGGAATGCATATAGAGGTGCAGGTAAAGTCCAAGGAACACTCATACATGTCTTACTCATAAGACCTGCAGCTGTTGATAAATATGCAACAACTAAATTAATAGCAACACAAATCATACTTGGAATGAATGTTAGAATATTTAATACTGTTGGAACACCAAATACTAATGGTTCATTGATGTTAAATACTGATGATGGAATTGCTAAACGTCCTAGTGAACGTAATCTCTTATTCTTACATACAAAGTTCAAGTTAAATAGAATTGCAAGATAAGCAATAGCTAATCCAAAGATAAATGTAAAGTTACCTGCAATAATGTTTGGAATTTCTTTGTTTGCATTATATGCAGCTAAGTTAGCAACTAAGTTACCAGTGAAAATTGGTGTAGTAATAGCACTTACCATGTTATCACCATGAATACCGAAGAACCAGAATACTACTGTTAATAATACAATAAATAACATAGATGGTAGTGATGCAGTCGCTGAGATAAGTGGTGAGAAAACAGTAAATACAAGATTTGTAAGACCTGATCCTAATGTTGCAATACATACCTGATCTAAGAAGATAAAGAATAAAATATCAACAACCATTGGCAATAAGACTTCGAATGGCCCAGCAACCATAGGTGGCACACCGGCTGGCATTTTGATTTTGATATTTTTCTCAATCATGAAGTGGTTAATTTCAATTACAACAAGTGCAACGATAATAGCTGCAAACATAGAACCAGAACCAAGACCACTTAAATTGATATAACTACCATCTTTAATAGTCTGTGGAACTGCTGCAATACATAAGAAAGTAAATAATGCTGTAATCGCATTTGGGAAAGCTTCCATTTCATAATGCTGTGCTAAACGATATGATACACCAAGCACTACATATACAGAGATGATTCCAATTGTTAAGTTAAATGGAATTGTAAGAATTGAAGACCACTGAGTAGCCCATGTCTTCCATGCGATTAAAAAACTAAAGAAGAAATTAGTAGGTTTCATAACCTCTAAATCAACTGGTGGGTTCGCAATCATAAGTGAAATACCACCAATAACTGTAAGTGGAATTAAAATTGTAAGACCATCTCTTAATGCGGCAAGATGTCTTTGTGAAGCAATCTTTGTTGCTACTGGTACAACTTTTTCTTCCATCACCTTTTGAAACTTGTCAAAAAAAGCTTTTAATTTTTCCATAAACAATGTCCTTTCTATCACTTGTAAGAGTTTACATATATGATTATATTCTTGTTGTGAAATAGTGTCAATATATTTTGCTACTAAACGAGAATTTTCTCATTGATTAAGCTTAATAAACTAAATTCCACGCTTAATGTCATTATTTTATTATATTGATACTTTTTCTCATTATCCCATTTAATTATTTATTATGATTTTTCAAAATCATAGCACATAAAAAATCTTTTTAAATCTAATATACCTTCAGCAAACTAACAAATGAAATCATGAACATCTAATACTTACCTCAAAGTGCCTACTACCCTCCTATCTAATTCTCTAATAGATTACATATAGGAGGGTATTTATCATGAGTGAACAACTACTAATCAAACATACACAAGAAACATTAAAAAACATCTCCATGAAATCAATGATCATATTCTTCTATTCCTATGGTCATAGTAATGCAACTGCTATTATAGATACTCTAGACTCTAATGAATATTCACAAGACTTATTGAATGACTTAAAGAAGTATACAGATAAACCTGTAAAAACATTAATCTATACTCATGGTCATTCAGACCATAGAGGAGGTGCAGGTACTTTTAGAGATACTGTAGAAAAAGTCATAATTTATCAACCACCAAATTACTGTGTTATTTCTTCTATGAGTAGTTTCATTCTGTGGTCAAAGTCTTCTTTGATTTCACATTCCCATACCGTAATGACATTGTAGTCCATTTGTTGTAATAAGTTATAGTTCTTTATGTCATTATCCACATTTCTATTTATCTTCTTAACCCAATAATCATTATTGGATTTAGGTATTGTTGCATGTCTACAGTTAAAATGATGATGCCAAAAGCAGCCATTAATAAATATCACTGTTTTATACTTAGGTATAACTATATCCGGTTTACCAGGTAATTCTTTCACATTCTTGCGATAGCGAAAACCATGTGCCCATAGATATTTTCTTACTCTAACCTCAATAGATGTATCTTTACCTTTTATTGCACTCATATTTTTATGACGTTGTTCTTTTGTAAGATTATCTGGCATAGTATCATCTCTCTCAAAAATAATTATATATAATATTCTACTACTAGAATGTACTTTCACAACCACAATTAAACTTATCCACAAATAAAAACAGCCATCTCAGTGACTGTTCAACATCTACTCTTCATCTTGTTCCACATCATCCAAATGATACATCTTTTCATATGTTCCTAGCACACAGAAATCAATTCTATATTTCTTTTCTTCTAGCTTAGTAAACATAACACTATCTACACCAAATATTCTCAACATATCATAAGTAACTAATGTTTTCTCTGGTAACTCAAATACATCTCTCAATAGCCATTTACCCAATGCTTTATTAGGATTACTCATAATTGACTTACCTACTTTAGCGCGTGCATCTTCTCTTTCTTTTTCTTCAGGAGTAAGAAGTTCATACTTCTCAGGACTTACTTTAGCAAATGCTCTTTGACATACTTTAGCACTCATTTCCGTTCCATCAGGAAGTAATAACGTAAATGGTTCATCTCTATTTGGAAAGAAATCAACACTTCTATTTCTATCTTCTGTTAAATATGGAATATAGATTTCATTAGGATCACGTACACGTCCAGATGCATTACATTGATTCAATCCACTCTTTTCAGGAACATACTTAGTCCCATCACGATTCACTGCATACAAACGAAGACATAGTCTTGGCTTATTCACATTTACTGATACACCACTTTTTACATGATCCTTCATATTCTTAAGAACAGTAAAAGGATCCTCTAAGATATTTACTCCAAATGAATCCATGAGTTTCATATCATCAAATATCATAAATAAAGTATTCTTAGACATACTGAAATGATACACATGCTTACCATCAGAAAAATATGTATTATTCGCATTTCCTCTCTTCTCATCTAATACAATATTATCTATATCAATGTAGTCAAAAGAACATTCATATATCTGCATTTCATTTTCTTTTCTCTTAACAACGTGATAACACATATCAGTTAAGCCATGCATCTTCTTAGTAACACGAATTCTCTCATTTCTGTATTTAGCTATCTCTTTAACTAAATCCATACCTGTTAAATATTCATATGCAGGTCTTAATCTTCCAAACTCTGCAACTTTCTGATCATCTCTTCCAGTCCATGTCTTTAAACCAATGCCCATTTTATCCTTAGATGCATCTGCAGAACAATCTTCTCTACCAAGATTATCTGCTTCAAAATACTTACAAAATGCATTTTCATGCGCACGATAATAAAGCATAGGCGTACTAGAGTCTGCAAACAAATTAGATAAACTTCCTATAATAGAAAGCATTTCTTTATAATCTTCCTGTTGCTGTTTTGGCTGTTTTTCATAAAACATAGAATCACCTGTTTCTTAATATTAATTAATAGCATCCACAATACTATCAGCTATTCTGTGAATAACTGATACACATACAGAATTCCCTGCCTGTTTATATAATCTAGATTCTGCCATATCTGTTGGCAACTTAAAATCTTTAGGGAAACCCTGTGCATTAAAACATTCATGTGGTGTCATTTTACGTATTCCATTATCAGTCATAATAAGACATACATTATGTCCACCCATTCCTTGATTAGCTGTTAAAGTAGGTACAACTCTTGATTTATTCTTACGTACATACTGTCTTCTCCACTGATAAACAGCACGATCATCATCCATTGCTTCTACAAGCTTCTCATAGATATTACCTTTATATTTACCAGGAGTATAATAGTATTTCTCATCTAGTTTAGTATGGAAATCAATGATACTTTCTAATTGGTTTGTAAGCTCTACTTTATCTGGAAAACTAAACTTATTACATTCTTCTTCACTTAAGAAACCTACAATATATATTCTTTCTCTGTTCTGTGGAACATTTCCATATTCCATTGCATTTAAAACTTTATGTTTCACATGATAACCTAACTCTTCTAAAGTATTTAATATTACTCTAAAAGTATTCCCATTATCATGTGTCACAAGGTTTTTCACATTTTCTAAGAATACAATCTTAGGTTTCTTTGCTTCAATAATCCTTGCTACTTCAAAGAATAATGTACCTCTTCCTTTTTCATCATCAAAACCTTGTCTATAACCGGCTACACTAAATGATTGACATGGAAAACCTGCAAGACATACATCAAAATCTGGAATTTGGTCTGGCTGTACTTCTCTTATATCTCTACAATCTACAGTAATATCCGAATTCAAATTATAGGTTCTTGCTGGATAAGGATCTATTTCATTCGCATATACAGTTTCAAAACAATCTGTTGATTCAAACCCTAAATCTATTCCTCCTACACCCGCAAAAAATGATGCACATTTCAATTTATTATTCATTCAATTCAAACTCCTTTATTATTCTTTTTATGCAATATTTAATGTGAATATATTAATAACCTTCAGACACAAGGAATGTATCTAATACTTTTGTGAGAACTGATGTCATATTCTCATCATGCACAACACAATATGTTTTTAATCTCTTCTTTAAATCAGCATCAATATAAAACTGCACCGGCTTTGTTTCTAAACCTTTTTCTGTTACTTCATTCTCTTTATTCATCCTATATCCCTCTAATCATATATCTAAGTATGTCCTACACTCTATACATACTCCACTTTTCATAAAATTTCTTATCGTAATCCAAAAAATTATTTCATGATTTAATGAAATCATGATTAGAATATCATAGGCTGCCTAGTAATACAAGACTTGTAATTTTTATTCATTTCTGTAACTCTATTGTTTAATCAAACTTACAATGATAGTATAAAATCAATCAATAATATTACAGAAAGGACTGATAATATGTCTTATCCAAATTTTTATAAATTAAAGTTATTAGATAAAGATGGCAAACGTATCCATACTATACCAGAAGGTCGAAAAGTTCCTTTTGAAGCAATAGGAACTATTGATCCTAAAGATGTACAAAAAGTCCTGGATTTCTCTCTTGATATGGCATATGGAGAAGGACATCACCGAGACCACCGCCGAGGTGGAGAACATAAAAGAACACCCAATGAAATATTCATTAGTGATATTCAGGGAAAACTTGCAGAATATGCCGTTTATTATTGTCTTAAAGATTATGGTTTAGAGATGAATGAGCCTAATTTAGATGTTTATGGCGAAAATGTTTGGGATAGTGTAGATATTGACTGTAATGGCAAACATATCTCAATCAAATCCACAAAGGATTTTGGGCAGCTTCTTCTCCTAGAGAAAAAGGACTGGGATGAATCTGGACGTTATATACCAAATATAAAAATACCTAATAAAATTGCAGAATATGATTATCATATACTTGTAAGAATTAGTCCGTCATGTGAAGATCTGCTACGTGCACGCAAACTTTTCTATGGTACAGAAATACCTGAAGATGTAATTGAAATGCTGAAAAAACAGAAATGGACTTATTCAATGCCTCGCTTTATAACTAGAGAAGAACTTATAACTCTTATCGAAAAGAATTTTGTACTTAAAGCAGGTGAGTACTTCAATAGAACAAAAATGGATGCAACCAACTATTATGTGAAAGCATATGATATGCATAAGCTTTTTGAGATAAAAGACAAACTATAAAAAACGCAAACATCAAAGTAAGCAGATCATCGGATCTGCTTACTTTTCTATATGACAAAATCCATAATCATTAGATACAAAAGTAAATGTGACTTTTGGGAACTGTTTAGACATGTACTCTACCATATGTTCCATACCTGGTGCGTCACATATCATATAATTAATCACAATAAGTAACTATCATGTTCCACCATCCATTGGATACCTATCCAGTTATTCACATCATCACTCACTAAACAAGTATCTGCATCATGCTCATATATATCCAATCTTTTCTTATAATTATACATTAAAAAAAGACATTCTTAATCAAGAATGTCCACTTGTACTGCGTTAATTGTCATAAGGCTAGTAAAGTCATTAATAGATAATGTACCTACAATCTTTACTTTCTGACCTTGTTTAAACTGCTTAATTTTATAGTTTGGATTATAGATGATTGTATCAATACCACCTACATTAGGAATAAAGAAACTTAACTTGATATGATCAAAATAATCTTTTACAGGTGCTTCATGAATGACTAAACCTTCAATAGAGATAGGAGTCTTTTCCTGTCCATTTCCAAATGGTGATAATACCTGTAAGTATTCTTCTATATTTGTCTTAGATAAGTCTGAAATTTCTAATGGAATCACATCTCTTACTCGATCATCATCATGGAATTCATCACTAATAAAGTATCCTGCATTAATTTCATCCGCAATAGGTGCAACAGAACGGAACTTACCTGTACCAGGACAACCATAAATAAGGTACTTAACCATCTTCTTCGCATTATTTAAAGAACTAAGATAATGTGCCATCTTATTTGTGATAGAACCAGACATAACACTTTCATTATATGTCTTCTTGAATTCTCTTTGACGCATATTGTTTTTCTGTCTTGTCTTAGGCGTTAAAGCAACAAACTCAATCGCATCAAAACGACAATCATTTAATAAACCTAAAGTCTTCTTTAAATGATAACGGTTAGAGTTACGTAGAGGAACTTCTTCAGCCTGAATACCAATACCTGCAAGAGAAGCTAAATACTGATTTTCTTTACCAAGTAATGTATTAATAAGCTGTAATACAAGTAAACTCTGTGCAACATCTTCATCCTTATAGTGACCACCAGGTACTAATGGATATACATTGTCACCATCTCTTACTTCTAACTGATTACCTAAGATAATATGAAGACCAGGACCAAAATTATCCTGAAGACCATCAAAAAATTCAAAAGCTGATTTTCCTTTAGCCATCAAGACACCTAGGAAAATCATTGCACTTTCTAATAAATGATGTAGTTCTGTACTCATGATACAAATATGAATCTTAGACTTAGAAGCACATGCTTCTTTAATGAGATTCAATGCTGTTTCACCATTCTCTAAATCTGTAAAGTTATAATAGAATGGTGTGTTGAGTGCTTCATAGTCTTCTTTTGTGAAGCCTCTATGTTCTACATATTTCGCAATAATAGGATTCACTTCATATGAATCCATAATTTCTTTAGTATGAGATAATTCAACTTCGTGAAATATCATTTTTTCACTCCCCTCTTTCCAAAACAATTATAACGAATGGTTCTCTAAAAAAAAAGTGTTACTTTCATTTACACTTTTTGAAACTTCTCAACGACTTTCTTTTTATTGTGTTAGACTATAGTCATGAGGAGGGGATTCCATGAAGAAAGATCAATATCAAATGGACATGACGCACGGTCCATTACTTGGTAAGATCTTAATATTTTCTATACCATTAATGTTTTCAGGGGTGCTGCAGTTATTATTTAATGCAGCAGATGTTATTGTGGTAGGACAGTTTGCTGGTCCACGTTCTATTGCGGCAGTAGGTTCTACATCTTCTGTTGTCAATCTATTAGTGAGTTTATTTATTGGTTTATCTGTCGGGGTCAATGTACTTGTCGCACGTTTTATTGCCTCACAAAGAGACAAAGATACCCATGAAACAGTACACTCTGCCATACTACTCGCAATTGTCTTTGGCTTGGTCTTTGCGATTATTGGTGTGACATATGCAAGAATAATTCTAGAGGCGATGGGATCACCTGATGATGTCATCAATCTTGCAACAACCTATTTACGTATCTATTTTGTAAGTATGCCCTTTGTTGCACTTTATAACTTTGGTGCTGCCATATTACGTGCCATTGGTGATACAAAAAGACCACTTATATTCCTTATTATAGCGGGTGTTGTGAATGTCATATTAAACTTAATATTCGTTATTATATTCAAGATGGATGTAGCTGGTGTCGCACTTGCGACATTTACGGCTGAACTTGTTTCGTCAATTCTTATTATTAACTGCTTGATGAAAACAAGTACTGTCATTCATTTAGATATTCATGCTTTAAAGTTTCATAAAGATAAAGTGATTCAGATATTCAAGATTGGTTTACCTGCGGGATTACAGGGTGCTATCTTCTCTATTTCTAATATTCTGATTCAGTCATCTATTAACTCATTTGGTTCTATTGCGATGGCAGGCAATGCCGCAGCAGGATCACTTGAAGGATTTGTTTATCAGTCTATGAATGCCATCTATCAGGCGTGTGTCACTTTCACAAGTCAGAACTATGGTATTAATGATAGAAAGAGAGTCGATAGAGTCCTTGCATTATGTATTGGAATAGTCACAGTTGTAGGACTTGTTTTAGGTAATCTTGTCTACTTCTTTGCGGATGAACTCATTCGTATCTATACAACAGATGTACAAGCTATTGCCTATGGACATGAAAGATTATTGTATATATGTGTCCCTTATTTCATCTGTGGCTGGATGGATGTCATAGTTGGTTCATTAAGAGGTTTAGGCTATTCTACTATTCCTATGATTGTATCTTTAATAGGTGCATGTGGACTAAGAGTCTTATGGATTCTTACTATCTTCCAATATTTCCATACACTTAATTCTATTTATTTATCATATCCAGTAACATGGGTTGTTACTGCAGCAGCACATCTTATTACTTATATGATACTAAGAAAAAAAGCTTTTAACTAAAAAAAAGCCATTCAGAAATTAATTCTGAATGGTTTTTTTGTCTGGCAGCTGTGCAATAATAATCGCAATAAACATAAGTACACAGCCCAATCCTTCTTTAATTGTAAGACTCTGACCTAAGATGACCCATCCTGCAAGTACTGAGAATACAGACTCCATACTCAACAAGATAGAAGCCACTGTAGGATTCATACCCTTCTGTCCGATAATCTGTAATGTATAACCAGCTCCACTTGATAATAATCCTGCATAGAGAATAGGTGCACATCCTGCTATGATATTATGCATTGATACATCTTCAAATAGGAACATAGGAATAGTATTTAATAATGCACATGCGAAGAACTGAATACAGCTCATCTTTACACCATCTACTAAAGGTGAATAATGATCAATGACAAGAATATGTAATGCGAATACACAGGCACATGCACATACTAATAAGTCACCTTTACCTAAAGAAAGTGATCCTGTCATACATAATAAATAAAGACCAATCACTGCTAGGACAACAGATATACCAATCTTAGGACCTAACTTCTTCCCTAAAAATAAGCTAAAGAATGGTACAACAATAATATAGAGTGCTGTAATAAATCCCGCTTTACCAACAGTTGTATACTGAATACCAAACTGCTGCAGGGCACTTGCTAGACCTAATACAATACCACAGGCAATTCCACCTGCCCATAATTTCTTATCCTTGAAGTTCATTGTATGATCAAAGAAATAAATAAGTGGTAATAAAACAAGTCCACCTAAATAACTACGTAAGGCAGTAAAAGTAAATGGTCCTACATAATCCATACCAGCACTTTGTGCTACAAAGGCACAGCCCCAGATGAAGGCTGTAAGTAGTAGTAACAAATGATTTTTATAACGCATGATTTCCCTCCTACAAAGGGTATTCTACACGAAATCATCTCTACTTACAAAAGATATTTATCTACGATTACCTTTATTCCATCATGATCATTATCTAATGTGATTTCAGTGGCTAGATTCTTAATTTCTTCTGTTGCATTCCCCATCGCAATTGCTTTACCAGCACTTTGGAATGCTTCAATATCATTTCCACTATCTCCTATCATGATTGTATTTTCAATAGGGATATTTAAGTAAGATGATAAAGATTCAAGTCCTGCACCTTTAGTAATACCTAAAGGTGTGACTTCAATAGCTGTTTCTTCTACCACAGCACAGCAGACTGGAAATACTTCTAGTTTCTTTAAAAGCTGATTCATTGCGTCAACACTTGGATTATATAAACAGAACTTAAGAATCTCATTCTTGTGTTTATTGGCATATTCATAGATATCCTCTACAGCCTCTGCACGGCTTTCAAACATGGATTGATAGATAGCCATATTGTAGTAAGGCATATTCTCTACATCTTTTTGAGAGGCAATAGAATGCGACGAATCGAGTAAATACAACATCACATCCTCTTTCTTCACAATATCCATCATCTGTGTAAATACATCTGTATCAAAAGAATGAATTTCTAATGGTTTGTTGTTTTTGAAATCATAGTTCAAACATCCACTCAGTAATATTCCATAATCACAGAAATCTAATTCACCTTCATAGTCTTTTAATTCTGCCAGCCCTCTTCCTGTACATAAACAGATACTCTGTCCTCTATTACTTGCTTCATATAAAGAAGATGCTGTATTTTTAGAAATAGTCTTATCAGACTTTAGAAGTGTACCATCCATATCGAGGGCCAAAAGATATCTTTCCTTGATCCATCCATAATGCAGACAGGCATTGTAGATACCATCTTTGTCGGCATCAGTAGTCACATAAGTGGCTTTCTTCTTTAATTCATCTATACCATTACCCATCGCAATACTTGTCCACTCTGGAATAAACATAGACAAATCATTCTTTTCATCACCAAATACGACAACATCCTTAATATCACCACCAAGATGTTCCACCATACGTTTAATACCCTTGCTCTTATCTCCTGGTTCTACAAACAAGTATTCCTTATGAAAACGACACCAAGGTAACTTCTTTAAAGACTCTAGTTTCTCTTCTTCACCCTTGAAGCAGGCAATATATACCTTATAGATTTGATCATAATCACGTGGATCTAAACCTTCTACCACTTCTGTCTTCATATAAATATCATGAGTAAACTCATAAAAACGATTATCTGGTGCAAGTCTTCTTGTTTTGTTGTCAGGAGAAAAAGCCCATATCAAACCCTTCTTCTCACATTCATCTATTAAATCAAGACATAATTGATAATCCAATGGTTCTATGCCTTTTAACTGATCATCAATAGTAATTCCATTCCCTCCATCACTGATCATATTATGAAAACCTAATTCATGCATATAATCATGTGCCATGGCATAACTTCTACCTGTCGCAATCGCAATAAAATGACCCTCTGCTTCTAGCTGTTTTAAAGCATATTGTGTTGATTCAGGAATATATTGATCTCCTGGTGTACCTACAGCTAAAGTCCCATCAATATCAAAGAAAAAGTATTTTCTATTCATCATGTACCCCTCACTTTCGAGATACATTATACACGCATGAATATGCATTACTCAATCATCATTGATGCATGTTCTAGAATGAATAGTTAGAGTCTTCACATACCATATGTTCTGGATAAATTTCCATAGCATATGAAGTTGTTCCTGAACGATTTGGATAAAAGCGTCCTCTGACACTTCCTTCAATAGACACAGATTGACCCTTTTCAAAGTGGTCTACAACATACTGCGCTTTCTCATCCCAGATTACACAACGTATATAATCATAACGTGGTCTATCTTCTGTCCCTCCTTTCGTAGTAAGTAAGAAAGAACCTCTTAATATTCCATTTCTAGATTCTTTCACTTCTGGATCAGATGTAATCTGACCTTGTAATTTAACTTCATTCATATTTTTATTCCTCCTTCTATATACTTATTCCCTAAAACAATTAGAAATTACTTAAGATTTTTTAAAAAAAGTTTAATTCCCTACAACCCTTATGGTATATAATGTTTAAAAACGGAGGAGATTATATGGAATTAGAAACAAAAGCAATCCATGAAGGCTGGAAGCCTGGTAATGGAGAACCTAGACAGTTACCAATTTATGAAAGTACTACTTTTAAATATGATTCAAGTGAAGAAATGGGTATGTTATTTGATTTAGAAAAAGACGGTTATTTCTATTCACGCTTACAGAACCCTACTAATGATGCAGTTGCAGCTAAACTTACAAGCATGGAAGGTGGCTATGCTGGTATGTTGACAAGTTCAGGACAGGCAGCTAACTTCTTTGCGATTTTTAATATTTGTGAAGCAGGAGGACATGTTGTTGCTTCTGGTAATATTTATGGAGGTAGTTATAACCTACTTTCAGTGACTATGAAAAAGATGGGTGTTGATGTGACTTTTATTAACCAGGATGCATCTGTAGAAGAAATCAATGCGGCATTTAAAGAAAATACTAAGTGTATGTTTGGAGAAACATTATCTAACCCTACAATGGAAGTATTAGATATTGAAAAGTTTGCATCTATTGCCCATGCACATGGTGTCCCTTTAATTGTGGACAATACATTCGCAACACCTGCAAATTGTCAGCCTATTAAATGGGGTGCAGATATTGTAACTCATTCTACAACTAAATATTTAGATGGGCATGCATCTGGTGTAGGTGGCGCTATTATTGATAGTGGTAACTTTGACTGGATGAGTCATGCAGAAAAATTCCCAGGACTTACAACTCCAGATGATAGTTATCATGGAATCACTTATGCAAAGAGATTTGGTAAAGCAGCTTATATTACTAAAGCCACTGCACAGTTAATGCGTGACTTAGGATCTATTCCTTCACCATTTAATAGTTATTTATTAAATATTGGAATTGAATCATTACCAGCACGTATGCGTGTACATTGTGAAAATGCCTTAAAAGTCGCTACATACTTAAAGAATCATCCAAAAGTAGAATGGATCCACTATCCAGGACTAGAAGATGATAAATATCATGAAGCAGCTAAGAAGTATATGCCTCGTGGTACATGTGGTGTTATGTGCTTTGGTTTAAAGGGTGATAAGAAGGAAGCAGTGACTTTCATGGATCACTTACAGCTTATTAATATTGTCACTCATGTTGCTGATGCAAAGACTTGTATCCTACATCCAGCAAGTCATACACATCGTCAAATGACAGATGAACAATTAAAAGAAGCAGGTGTCGATCCAACACTTATTCGTTTATCTATTGGCTTAGAAAACCCAGATGACTTAATCAAAGATATTGAAGAAGCATTAAAGTATTAAAAAAGACTGTTCAAATGAACAGTCCTGAAAGCAGAATTTATTTCTGCTTTTTTTATGCTTTCCATAAACCATGAAGATTGCAGTAATCATAAGCTGCTACAACTTCATCACCTTCACCAATATAGAATACAGCTTCAGGCTTGTCAGAAGGTGTTAACTGTTTGAACTGAGTACCATTCTTAGTTTCTAATACAATTAATGTAATGTAGTGTGCTTCAGTCATAGGATGTTCTACTGATCCTACAGATACTGTTACTTTATTATCCTCTACTTTCACTACAGGAACATGCTTTTCAACTGCGGCATCAGTTGTATTTGCTGTTAATTCCTTCATAGGTTCACCACAACAAACTACTGGTACACCAGAATCCACAAAATGAGTGATAACGTTACCACAATGTTCACAACGATAAAATTTCATATTCAATTCCTCCTTTATCTACTCCTATCATATCACTTTTAGAATATAACTACTAATGATATGCTTTCTTTTACAATATTTAAAAATCAAATTGTAAAAGCGTTGATTACAAAATGGTTTTTTAAAGTATCATTTGTGATTTTTTTACAAAATATTCTTGTAAATATTTACAAAAGGCATTATTATGTAAATGGAAATATAAATAGAAGTTTTATATGGAGGTGATACATATGACTAGTGATTTTAGTATTGCTGTCCACGCTCTCGTCTATTTAGGTAAAAACCAAGACCTTATTTCTAGTGATGAACTTGCAAAGCATATTTGCACTCATCCAGTACGTGTAAGACGTGTTATGATCAAATTGAGAGAAGCTGGCCTTATTAAGGCTAAAGCAGGTGTTGATGGAGGATATCGTCTTGATAAAGAAGCAGATAATATTACTTTATCTGAGATTGCGAAATCTGTCTCAAATGATTATATCCATGTGACTTGGCACAATGGAGAAGATGGAAGAGAAGCCATTAAGGACTCTAAAGTAGAACAAGCCATTGATTCTATTTTTGTAGATCTTAATGAAGCGTGTGACAATTTGTTGAAAGACAAGACCATCGAGGACATTATGAATATATCGAAGTAGAAATGGTCTACAATCAAAAGAAGCAGCCTAAATGGCTGCTTTTTTAAAGTCTAGTACTAAATTTAAGATAATACCTCCTACAACCATTCCTGCACCAATCAAACTAATACCAGATATTGTTTCATGGAAGAAGATAAAAGCCCACAGAGGCGCTAAAATGACTTCTAACATACAAATAAGATTGGCTGTAAAAGCTTCTGTACAAGAAATACCTAATGCAAGAAATATACCACCTAAACACATTGGGAAGAAACCATAACCACATACACCAAAGGCATCGGTGATATGGAAGTGAGGAAGTCCTCTAAAGACAATTAAACCTACTGTAAGAGAGAACATATAGGCAAATATTGTCGAAGAGAAAGCTTCAGCCTCTTCTTTGTTGTTGAGGTAGAACTGCATTCCAAAGCAGGCTCCTGATATAATTGCGAGTATATTTCCTAATAGATGCGAGAAGGAAAGAGTATCTGCAAAAAATAGTGCCATACCGATAAAGACAATCGCAATGATCCCCATTTGTCTTTTTGTCGGTAATTTACGTAAATCAATTGATTGATAGATCAATACAAAGATTGTTGATGAGTATTGTAATACAATCGCATTGGCCACTGATGTCAGCTTATTGGCATAGATGAATGTCAAACTCATAAGAAACTGAAAGACCCCTACTGTAACTGTCATTTTATTGAATACCAGTTTCTTATGATGAATAATCATACTAAGAGGTATTGCGACAATAGAACTCATCATTGAGAATCCTAGCCCACTTAAGTGGCTTGCACGTATAAATAAACCTGCAAGTGACCAGCAAAATGCTGTCATAAGCAGGAAGAATACACCTTTTGTACTTATTTTATTTTCCATAATACAGCCACTAATAATGCGATGATTAAAGGAATAAGTACCGGCACAACAACACATAAACCAAATAAAAGCATATTATTCATATAGTTCACGCTCCTTTTCCCCATTATAGCATGCTATAATGAGGAAAACAAAGAGGAGATGATATCATGTGGGTTGTTGAAAGAATTGATGAAAAAGGGTATTATCATCTAGAAAACTTAAAAACAGGTGAAACCATTTTAAAGAGAGATTTAAATGCACATGAGAATGATGTATTAAATGAATGCTTCCATGTTTTACCTGAAGAAACTAAGAAGAGAAAACAAGAAGTGGATGATTTGTTCCACTCTCTATTATAGAGGTGACTACATGTTAATTAATATACAGAATTTATCTTATGCAATTGGTGAGAGACAGTTGTATAAGAACTTGAATATGATTGTAGAGGATACAGATAAGATTGCCTTAGTTGGTGTCAATGGAACAGGTAAGAGTACTTTATTAAAAATGATTGCCCATCATGACAGTCCTGCTATTACTTATAAAAAGGATCTAAAGATTGCATACTTATCTCAGAATCCTGTATTTAGAGATAATGAAACGATTCTTAATGAAGCAAAACATATTCTTAAGGATATCCCTGAATATTCTATTAAGTCTTCTTTAACACGTTTTGGTTTAGAAGATATGGATCAGGTGATCAGTACGCTATCTGGTGGTCAGAAGAAACGTTTAGCTCTTGCTATCGTATTACTAGAAGAATGTGATTTACTTATTCTAGATGAACCAACAAACCATCTAGATACACCTATGATTGAATATCTAGAAAAATATTTAATAAAACGTTCTAAAGGTTTACTTATGGTCACTCATGATCGTTACTTCCTAGAACGTATTACTAATAAGATTTATGAATTAGATAGAGGTGAGATTTTCCCTTATGTAGCCAATTATTCACACTTCCTAGAATTAAAGGCAGAAAGAGAAAACAATGCCTTACAGGCACAAAGAAAAAGAAACCTCTTCTTAAAGAAAGAATTAGAATGGGTCAGAGCAGGTGTTCAGGCACGTTCTACTAAGAGTAAAGACCGTTTACAGCGTTTTGAAGAATTATCTTCTATTGAACAGATTCAAGAAAAAGGAACTGTTGAATTAATTGATACTACAAGTCGTTTAGGTAAGAAGACTATTGAGTTAGTGAATGTGTCTAAGAGTTATCCTGATAAGGTGATGTTTAAGCCATTTTCTTATTTATTTAAGAGATTTGACCGTATTGGTATCTTAGGACAAAATGGCTGTGGTAAGACAACATTACTCAATATGATTGCTGGTATTATCACTGATTATGATGGAGAGATTATTATTGGTGATACAATCCGTATGGCTTATTTCCAGCAACATTTCCATTATGATGATCCTACAATGAGAGTTATTGATTATATTAGAGAAACAAGTGATAATCTAGAAACAAGTGAAGGTACACTTAGTGCGCGTAATATGTGTGAACGTTTCTTATTTGATGACCATGCCCAGTACACACAAATTGGTAAGTTATCTGGTGGAGAACAAAGAAGACTCTACTTATTAAAGGTATTAATGGGCGCACCGAATGTATTACTATTAGATGAACCGACAAATGATTTAGATATTGAAACATTGAATGTATTAGAAGATTATCTAGATACATTTAAAGGTATTGTGATTACTGTATCCCATGACCGTTATTTCCTAGATCGTATTGTAGATGGTTTATTTGTCTTTAAGGATCAGGAAATTCATTATGTGAATGGTGGCTATAGTGCTTCTATTGATATCACTAATACTAAGAAAGAAACAGAATCTCAGAAAGAAGATTATCGTAAACAAGCTAAAGAAAATAGAAAAAGAAGATTAACTTTCAGTGAAAAGAAAGAACTAGAAGGCATGGACGATCTTCTTATGAATCTAGAAACACGTTTAAGTGAGATTGATGAAGAAATGGGTTCTACCCTGGACTTTGAAAAGCTTGATGAATTAAGTAAAGAACGTGATGAAGTTGAAAAGACTTTAGAAGAAAAGAATGAACGTTATCTAGAACTATTAGAAATAGAAGAAAGCTAATGAAAAGAGGAACCCATTTGGATTCCTCTTTTGCTATATAAGGAGAAGCATTAGACTCATTTGAATAATTTATCAAACCCATCGTATTGATATTGAGTTCTTTTTATTATTAGACTTTTTATGGGTTCAACATTTTATTAGAAATTTTCATTTCTCACTGAATATAAGATCGAATCTTACTATAATTGCCGTATTACTTATTTACTTTTCGGTTCATTAGACTAGGAAGTCAAGTAACATGTCTTATATTTAATGTTTTATCTTCTGTCTTCTCTTTTCGTTTATATCATACATTATCACTCACATAAATGCAAGCGTTTACACGCATTTTCATAAATTGAAAATACAGTGATGAATAGATGCTTTTTCACAAATATAATTGACGTTAGTATACGTATACTATACAACAGCGGTAGAAGTACCCCAAGTGAGCCTACTTGCGCAAAAACTCTTTGTCTATCGACAAGGAGGTTTTGTTTCCAACTGAAAAAGCTATGGCTTTTACATCACCATAGCTTTTCCTGCTGGATACTAGGATTACATCTTTTGGATTCAATTTCCAGCGTTAATAGATAAATAGAAAACCTTTTCACAGCCTTCCAATATATAAATCAACGTACCTTATTATTATATTCAGGAGCTATCTCCCGTTTTCCACCTTTCTTATAAACCATCTTATTAATAAAGCATATAAATCATTATTAGTGGATAAATACGTTTTTCCTAATTTAATTGAGTATCCTCAACGGATACTCAGTCACAGTATCCCATGGGAATCTCTCCTTTCTGACCAAGTTCTTTGAGATGAATGTATATGTTAAGGAGGTCTTCCTCCTCTCTTTCTGACTTAATTATAGCCTAATAATTACAATTATGCAAGCGTTTACATTCTATTTTTATATAATGAAAATACTTGTTTTATAACAATCTTTTCACTATAATGACATTAGTTATATGACTGACGGAAGTGGAATTGACCACAGGGAGTATAATAAATCAAATGAAGAAGCCGACCGTCTGGGCAAAGAAGCCTGGAGTATGTGTCGGCTTCTTTTTTTGGAGGAATCTATGAAAGAATTAGAATTAAAGTATGGCTGTAACCCTAATCAGAAACCTGCTAAGGTATTTATGGAAGAAGGAGAACTTCCTTTTACTGTCTTAAATGGTAAACCTGGTTATATCAACTTATTAGATGCTTTTAATAGCTGGCAGTTAGTGAAGGAATTAAAGGAAGCAACTCATATGAGCTGTGCTGCAAGTTTTAAGCATGTATCTCCTGCTGGTGTAGCTATTGGGACACCTTTAACTGAAGTAGAAAGACAGATGTATTTTGTAAAGGAAAGTGCCGAAGTGTTAAGTCCTATCGCAAATGCCTATATTAAAGCAAGAGGTAGTGACCGTATGAGTTCATATGGTGATTTCTGTGCTCTTTCTGATGTATGTGATGAAGTGACTGCAAAGCTTATTAATCGTGAAGTCAGTGATGGTATTATTGCCCCTGGTTATACAAAAGAAGCATTAGAAATACTTAAGAAGAAAAGAAGAGGCACTTATTGTGTATTACAGATGGATCCTCACTATGTACCTAATCCAGTAGAAATTAAGCAAGTATTTGGTATTACATTCCAGCAAGGTAGAAATAACTGTGTGATTAATGAAGAAATGTTTAAGGATGTTGTATCTAAAAATAAAGATATCCCTGAACATGCGTTACATGACTTAATCCTTTCTATGATTACATTAAAATATACACAGTCTAATTCCGTATGTTATGTCAAGAATGGTCAGGCTATTGGTATTGGAGCTGGTCAGCAGTCTCGTATTCATTGTACAAGACTTGCTGGTAATAAGGCAGATGTATGGTTCTTACGTCAGCATCCTAAGGTATTAAGTTTACAGTTTGCTGATGGTTTAAAACGTGCTGAAAAGGATAATACAATTGATGCATATGTATCAGATGATTATGAAGATGTGCTAGGTGATGATGTATGGCAGAACTATTTCAAAGTAAAGCCAGAAGTATTCACTAGAGAAGAAAAGAAAGAATGGTTAAAGAAGAATACAGATGTCGTACTAGGTAGTGATGCATTCTTCCCATTTGGAGATAATATTGAACGTGCTCATAAAAGTGGTGTGAAGTATGTAGGTGAACCAGGTGGTTCTATCCGTGATGATCATGTTATCGATACTTGTGATAAGTATGATATGGTACTCGCATTTACTCATCAAAGATTATTCCATCATTAATCCCCTACTTTTGTTGTAACTGTGTTATAATGCACTTTATGAAAATTAATGAGAATGTAAAAATTAAAGAACTCACTACAATGCGCCTAGGCGGTCTAGCGCGTTATGTGATTGAATTAGAGACCGTAGAAGATGCAGAAAAAGCTTACTTATTTGCGAAAGAACGTCAATTACCTGTATTTATTCTAGGTACAGGAAGTAATGTAATTGGAAAAGATGAAGGTTTCAAGGGGGTTATTCTTTTAAACCGTATTAAAGGTATACGTTTTATTGATGAATTGACGATTGACGCAATGGGTGGAGAACTACTTGATGATTTAGTTGCTTTTACTACAAAAAAGAATTTATCTGGTATTGAAGCATTAAGTGCTATTCCTGGTACTGTCGGTGCTGCACCTGTCCAAAATGTAGGTGCTTATGGTCAGGAAATAGAACAGGTATTAGAGTCTGTGCATGCTTATGATTTAAAGGAAGAGAAGTATGTCACTATTAAGAAAGAAGATATGAATCTAGGTTATAGACAAAGCATCTTTAATCAGGGTAAAGATGCTGGACGTTATTTGATTATCTCTATAAGAATTCATTTAAGTCATGATAGACTTACTCCTCCTTTCTATACTTCTTTACAAAGTTATGTAGAAGAACATCAGATTACTGATTTTTCTCCTAAATCTATTAGAGAGATGGTTACTGAAATACGTTGGTCTAAGTTACCTAAACCAGAAGAAATGGCAAGTTCTGGATCATTCTTTAAGAATGTATATTTAGATGATCAAGAAGCAGAACGTTTAAGAAATATGAATGTTCCTGTCTGGGAAGGTAATAAAGTCCCTTCTGGATGGTTAATAGACCATGCTGGATTAAAGGGTAAATCATTTTATGGTATGCGTGTATCAGAAGAAGCTGCACTGATCTTAATTAATGAAAGTGCACAAAGCTATGCTCACTTAAAACAGGCAAGAGAAGAAATTGTTTCTATTATTGAAAAGAAATATGGTCTAACTCTAAAACAGGAACCTGTTGAACTGGAATAAGATTTATTCCAGTTTTTTTGTGTTCTTTCTTATGATATAATTAGTTAGATTAGGAGGAATTGCTATGTTATTTATCACTGACAATGAATTTGAACGTGTTGTATCTAGAGCACGTAACCGTGATATTGCACGAGAATATTATCGAAGAGATTATGTTGTAAATGTTTCTATCACTATAGATAATCGTGGTTATTATCATATATCTGGTAAAGTTATGATTAATGGTAATATCTATCTTCCCCGTGTTCTTGTGAATCCCAATTCTAAAATAGTATCAACAGACTGTAATTGTATATATGCTGATGAATATACAGCCTGTGGACATATAGGAGCCCTTATTTTAAAGGTTCAGGAGTTATCTCCCAATACATTCCCTTATCGTTATGCTGTTGATTTAGAAAAGCGTGCACAGGAAGAAAAGAAAAGTGCTATGAGAGAACGTCTTTTATGGGAACAGCAGATGGCTGAATTTAGAAGAATGGAAAGAGAAAAGGAAACCAATGCATTGACTGATTATATTAAGAATCAGTTAGTCAATCAGTTTACACCTGTAAGTTCTAAACCCGTTCATTTAAAGCTGCTTCGTGCAGATGGATGGAATTTTAATATCACATTTAAGGTAGGACGTGAAAGAGATTATATTGTAAAGAGTATTCCTAACTTTGTATCACAAATGCAAAATAATGAATATCATGCTTATGGAAAGACTTTATCTTTTGTTCATAATCCTGATATTCTAGATGAACCATCTAAAAAGATTTACCAATTCATTCTGAGATTCTATCATTCTCATCTTGCTAATAATAATACGTTATTTATTGACAATGAGAATATTGATGCTTTATGGGAGTTACTTACAACTATTCCTGCATCTTTACATGCTTTTAAATGTATAGAGGGTGAATTACATCCTATGGTATCAGTGACTAAAGATAAACATGATACAATTCTAGAACTAGAAACAAATATAGCACCTTATTTTTCTGGAAAAAAATGTTTATATCAATATACACCTTCAGAATTCACTATCACTCGTTATCCTTTCGATAAACAGGGTGTTACTATTGAGTTATTGAATCGTTTTGATACATTACAGCGTCTTTATGTAGCGCATGAACAGTTAGAAAACTTTACTCGTTATATTATTTCTCCTACAAAGAAATATATTGAGTATGTAGGTTTAGAGGATACAATCCAAGAAGAATCACATCTAGAAATCTATGCAGATGTAGATGAAGATGAATATGCTTTAGTTAGCCTAATTGGAACATATGAGGATGGAACACATGATCTTCTTAAAGAAGATGTACCTCATTCTTTAAAAGCAGATCTCATTATTAGTTTCTTAGAGAAATATAATCCTGATGATATGTCAGGACCTATGCGTTTTGATACACATCGCGATGAAACAATAGATATGATTCATGATGGTTTAGGACATCTTAATAAGATGACAGATGTTTATGTATCTGATTCTTTACAAGCGATTGGTTCTAAGAAGTCTATGAACTTATCTGTTGGTATTAAGGTCTCTCATAATCTATTAGAAATGGACTTAGATTCTTTAGATGTGCCTAAAGAAGAATTAGCTAATATTATTGCAAGTCATAGGAAAAAGAAACGTTATCATCGTTTAAAGAATGGTCAGTTATTATATATTGATACACATGAATTAGATGAGTTAGGTAATATGATGGATCAGTATCATATTCTACCTAAAGATATTTCTGAAGATGGTACAATTGATTTAAATCTAAATAGAGCACATCAAATGGACTTAGCAACACAGGACTTCCAGTATGTACAGGTCAATCGTGAAGAATCATTTAAGGATGTATTGGATCATTTAAAGAACTATACACATCATAAACATGCATTAAATGAACGCTATGATGCCATCTTAAGAGATTATCAGAAAGAAGGTTTCCAATGGCTTTCTACTATGAATGATCTACATTTTGGTGGTATTCTTGCAGATGATATGGGTTTAGGTAAAACAATCCAGATTATGAGTTTATTAGAAAGTAATGAACATCACTTTTCTATTATCATTTGTCCTGCTTCATTGATTTTAAACTGGTTGGATGAGTTTAATAAGTTCTCTTCTCATTTAAAGGTGACTTGTGTAATGGGAAGTGCAAAGGAACGTAAAGAGATTATTAAAAACTATAAGCAGTTTGATGTGATGATTACTTCTTATGATTATATTCGTAAGGATTATGAACAATATAAGGATATTGTATTTGATTTTATTGTTTTAGATGAAGCACAGTATATTAAGAATCAGAAGACTAAGAATGCGATTGCAGTTAAATCATTAGAAGGTAAACAACGCTATGCATTAACTGGTACACCTATTGAAAACTCACTTGCTGAATTGTGGTCCATCTTTGATTTCTTAAATAAAGACTATTTATATAACTATCGTTATTTTAAATCTCATTATGAAGCACCTATTGTAAAGGATCATGATGAAGAGGTTCAGACACAATTGCAGAAGATGATTTCACCTTTTGTATTAAGACGTACGAAAAATGAAGTATTAAAAGATTTACCTGATAAGATTGAAAATACTGTACTTGTAGACTTCAGTGAAGATGAAAAGAAGCTCTATTTAGCTCATTTAGCACAGGCTAATCAGTTGTTAAAGACTTTAGATGGTTCTAAGGACCGTATTCAGATTCTTGCGATGTTGACAAAGTTAAGACAGATCTGTTGTGAACCTCGTATTGTCTTTGATGATGTAAAACATATGTCTTCTAAAATGGAAGCATGTTTAAATATTATTCAGACATATAAAGATAATAACAAGAAGATTATTGTATTCTCATCATTTAAGAGCCTATTGAATCTTCTTGCTAAAGAATTAGATAAGAGTAAGACATCTTATTATATGTTGACTGGTGATACTGATAAAGCAGATCGTAAAGGTTTAGTAGATGCTTATCAGAATGATGATACAACAGTCTTCTTAATTAGTTTAAAAGCAGGAGGTACTGGTTTAAACCTCACTGCAGCAGAAGGTGTTATTCACTTTGACCCTTGGTGGAATATGTCTGCACAGAACCAGGCAACAGATAGAGCATATCGTATTGGACAGAAGAATAAAGTATTTGTATATAAGTTGATTATGGCTGATTCTATTGAAGAAAAGATTCAGACATTACAGGCAGCTAAGAAGGATTTAGCTGATCGTTTTGTGGAAGGTAACAGTGGTTCTATTACGACTATGAGTGGTGAAGAAATCATGAGTTTATTTAGTGAGGATTAACATGAAGAAGATGACTATGGCCGATATTGCAAAAGTTGCAGGTGTGTCTAAAACAACTGTTTCTCGTTATTTTAATGGCGGCTATGTAAAAGAAGAAACACGGCAGAAGATAGAGAAGATTGTAAAAGAATACGATTATGAACCTAATGTGCTTGCTGCAAATTTAAAAGCCAACAAGACACATACTGTGGGTATTGTATGCCCTACTCTTACTTCATATGCTTCTAGTCGTATGATGATGAATATTGATCAGTTCTTAAAGAAGCATCATTATACGACAATCATCATTAATACTAATCATGATGAGCTCGATGAAATCAAGTCCATTACTAAACTTATACAATTAAGAGTGGATGGTATTATTCTCCTTGCCACTTCTATCACAATGGCACATAGAGATATTGCCTCTAAGAGTTCTGTTCCTATTGTCTTTATGGCTCAGGCTTATGATGATGGTGTGAGTGTTATTAACAATGATTATGAAGCAGGCTATAAGATAGGTGAGTATATTTATTCTAATGGTCATAAGAATGTTGTATATGCAGGAGTAAACCGAAAAGATGTAGCTGTAGGAGTGATTCGTAGACAGGGTGTTTATGATGGATTACAGGATGTACATCCTCATTTTCTAGAAACAGACTTCTCTGCTGAAAAGACAATGGATAAACTTAATGATTATTTAAAGAATCATACATGCCCTACTGCCATTATCTGTGCAACAGATACAATTGCGATGGGATGTATGAAGGTTCTAAAAGATCACGGTTTACGTATTCCTGAGGATGTTTCAGTGACTGGATTTGGTGGTTATTGGAGTTCTACTGTAATGTCCCCAGCTCTTACAACTATTAAGTTCCATTATGCTCATGCTGGTCAGATGGCTGGACAGATTATTCTTGATATGATTGAAGAAAAAGAGGTCGAACGTGCTACACTTATTGACTTCACATTTATAGAAGGAGAAAGCGTCAGAAGTATCTGATGCTTTTTTTGAAAAAAATATGGTATCGGTTTCATATTTTTGTTGACAAGTGTTTACACTTAATATATGATACAGATGTGGAATCGGTAACACACCGATAAAGGAGGAAATTTCAATGGACTACAATAAAGTCGCAAAAGAAGTCATCTCCCATGTTGGCGGACCTAAGAACATCAAAAAGGCATTTCATTGTGCTACACGTTTAAGATTGATGTTGAAGGATCCATCATTGGCAGATGAAAAAGCTTTAGAATCTGTAGATGGAGTTAAGGGAACATTCCTTGTCCAGGAACAGTTCCAGATCATCTTCGGAAGTGGTACTGTGAACCTTGTCACAGATGAAGTATTAAAAGAATTAGGTATGGACTCTCAAGATCAGGCTGATGAAGAGATTGTAGAAAAGAAGGGAAATCTAATCAGCCGTGCTGTTAAGACATTAAGTGATATCTTCGTACCTATTGTTCCAGCCATCGTTGCTGGTGGTTTATTGATGGGGATCAATAACGTATTAACTGCACAGGGATTATTCTTTGCGAATAAGAGTTTGATTGAAGCTTATCCAATGTGGAAAGACTTTGCGACAATCATTAACTTATTCTCTAATGCAGCATTCACATTCCTTCCAATTCTTGTTGGATTTAGTGCTACTAAGAAATTTGGTGGTAACCCATATCTTGGTGCTGTCATGGGTATGATCATGGTACACCCTGATTTATTAAACTGTTACAACTATGGTAAAGTAGCAACACCTTTCTGGAACCTATTTGGTTTAAAGGTTGCTGCAGTAGGTTATCAAGGAACAGTTCTTCCTATCTTATTTGTATCTTGGTTAATTGCAAAGTTAGAAACTAAGTTACATAAGATTACACCTTCTTGGTTAGATAACTTAACGACACCTTTATTATCCGTATTAATTACTGGATTTATTACATTCTTAGCTGTTGGTCCTGTATTAAGAGAAGCAGGTAATGTACTTGCAGATGGATTACAGTGGTTATATTTCTCATTAGGCCCTGTTGGTGGAGCAATCTTTGGTTTCTTATATGCACCTATCGTTATTACTGGTATGCACCAGAGCTTTATCGCAATCGAAACACAGTTGCTTGCAAGTGCAGCACATAGAACATTCATCTTCCCTATCGCGGCAATGAGTAACGTTGCTCAGGGTGCTGCAGTATTAGCTGTATTCTTCTTATCTAAAGATCCTAAACAGAAATCACTATGTAGTGCATCTGGTATTTCAGCATTACTTGGTATTACTGAACCTGCAATGTTCGGTGTTAACTTAAAACTTAAATATCCATTCATTGGTGCTATCTGTGGTTCTGCTGTTGGTTCAGCTTGGATTGCAGGCACTAAGACTCTTGCAAGTGCTGTAGGTACTGCTGGTATTCCTGGTTTCCTTTCTATTCCACCAGAAAGCTGGGGTAACTATGGTATTGGTATGGTTCTTGCAATCGTAGTGGCATTCATTGTTACTTGTATCCTGCACAAAAGAAATGTAGAAGGTAAAACTCCTGCTAAAAACGAAAACTTTGCTGCACCTATGAAAGGTACAGTCGCTTCTATTACCGAATGTCCCGATCCAACATTCGCTTCTAAAGCTATGGGTGATGGTTTCGTCGTATTCCCAGAAGATGGTAAGTTTTATGCACCAGCGAATGCTGAAGTGACTATGACTTTCCCTACTAAGCATGCATTTGGTTTAATGACAAATGATGGTACAGAAATTCTTGTACATATTGGTTTAGATACTGTTGAATTAAATGGTGAACCTTTCACTATGCACGTTAAAAAAGGTGACAAAGTAAAGAAAGGTCAGTTACTCGTTGATGTTGATTTAAAGGCTATTCAAGCAGCTGGTAAAGAAACTGCGACTGCAGTAATTATTACAAATGGCAAAGCAGTGAACTTAATTAAGAGTGGTGCTGTTGATGCTAAAACAGATGTTGTAGAAATAGCGAATCCAGTTGTAGAAGTTAAGGCTGCATAAGGAGATTCTTATGAAGGAAATGTACAAACTAAAATATCATCTAGAACCTATATCTGGATGGATGAATGATCCTAATGGTCTTGTAGAAAAAGATGGAGTATATCACATCTATTATCAGTATTCTTACGAACCTGAAGGTGGATTAAAGTATTGGAAACAATTCACCACTAAAGATTTCCTTCACTATCAGGATGAGGGGATTGCCCTCTCTCCTGATCATCCTCATGATCAGGATGGTGCTTATTCTGGGTGCTGCTTCAATGATCATGGATTATTACGTTATTTCTATACTGGTAATGTAAAGCTGCCTGGTGATTATGATTATATCAATGCAGGTAGAGAACATAATGTGATGAAGGTTGATTCACAGGATGGGCTTGTATTAGATCATAAGGAAGTTGTGCTTTACAACAAGGATTATCCTCAAAACATGTCTTGTCATGTAAGAGATCCCTACGTTTATGAAAATGATGGTATGTATTATATGGTTCTAGGAGCAAGAACTCTTGATTCACATGGTTGTGTGATTTTATATTCATCAAAAGATTTAAAGAAATGGGATTACATGAAAACTGTTGACTACCATAAACCTTTTGGTTATATGTGGGAATGTCCGAATTATTTAAGTTTTGAAAAGAAGAAGTTCTTATTCTGTTGTCCTCAGGGACTAGAAAGCCATAACTATGATTATGAAGCTATTTATCAAAATGGATACTTTCCTCTTACAGCAGATTTAGAGAAGGATTGCGTTTTAGAGGACTTTATCGAGTTTGATCATGGGTTTGATATCTATGCCCAGCAGTTCTTCAAAGATGAAAAAGGTCGTATGATCATGGCAGGTTGGATGGGGCTTCCTGATATTGATTATACAAATCCTACCATAGAAGAAGGACGTCAACATGCCTTCACTCTCTTTAGAGAGATTACTGAGCATGAAGGTAGACTCTATCAGTTTCCTATTGAAGAATATAAGTCTTTAAGAGAAGAGAAGAAAGAAGTACATGGAACATCTCTTACAATGAATACGTCTTGTTTTGAATGTCATATAACTGAGCTCCCTCAGTCATTCAAACTTCATTTAAGAGGTGTAAATATGAATTATGAAGATGGTCTTCTCACTATCGATATGAATAAAAGCGGTTCAGGTCGTGGTGTGAAACACATTAAAATTCCTGAAATGAATAATATGACTTTGTTTAGCGACACATCTTCCTTAGAGTTATTCATCAATGATGGTGCTTATGCCTTTACTACACGCATTTACAACAATTCAGATACTATTGAAATTATAAGTAATAAAAAAATTGATATGACTGCCTATCAATTAAAAGCTATTGACTAAGAACCTGCCAAATAGGCAGGTTCTTTTCTTTTTAGCACTCCATAAAAGAAAGTGCTAATTTTTAGCACTCAAGTGTTGACTTTGCTAAAAGAGTGACTATAATAGTAGTTGTAATCGATAGAGAGGTTACTAAGAAATAAAAAAAACGTTGAGAGAGGCGAACAAATATGAAATATTATCCAAATTTTAGTGATGTGTTTGATGATTTATTTGATTCAGGAGTCAATACTACAAAAGCAAATACAATGTTATGTGATATTCGTGAAACTGAAAATACTTATGAAATGAATATTGCTCTTCCTGGATATAAGAAAGAAGATATTGCTTTGGAACTTAAGAATGGCTACTTAAAAGTATCAGCATCTGCTAAAAAAGAAGAAACAGCAGGACGTATTGTAAGACGTGAAAGATATAGTGGTAACTGTTCTAGAAGCTTCTATGTAGGTGAAGAATTTACCGAAGAAGATATCAAAGCTAAGTTTGATAATGGTGAATTAATGATTTCAGTTCCTAAGGAAGCTCCAAAGAGAGTAGAAAAGAAATCAATTACAATCTACTAATAACACGAGACGAAGAATCCCATGTTTAAATTTGATAAAGGAGATGTTATTTATGAGATTTTTACCTGGTTTCTATGATGTGTTTGATGATATGTTTGATGATGGCTGGATGAGTCCATCAACTAATGCAATGCAGTGTGATATCAAGGAAGTAGACAACAACTATGAAATGAATATTGCTCTTCCTGGATATAAAAAAGAAGATATTTCTCTAGACTTGACTGATGGTTATTTAACAGTTTCTGCTAATACTAATCAGGATAAGGAAGAAAAAGATAAGAATGGTAAGGTTATCAGAAGTGAACGTTATACAGGCAGCTGTTCAAGAAAGTTCTATGTTGGTGAGGGTTATAAAGAAGAAGACTTCACTGCTAAGTTTGAGAATGGTGAATTAATGATCACTTTCCCTAAGACTGAACCTGAAAAGATTGAAGAAAAGAAACCTATTATGATTGAATAGGCATTTGAAAAGGAAGTGCGAGCTTCCTTTTTTTATACTGTACGCATGTAATTATAGACCTGTTTCTTAAAACTCTCCCAGCTCATTGACCCAAACTGCCCTTCTATCATTGGTCTAGGACATTCTTTTCCTGACCAATCATGATGCATACGGAGTTGATCTACACTGAGGTTATATTGTTTTAATAATGCAGCTGCTAGTTTGGCTGCATTTTTTTCTGCCATATATAAATGGCCATCTGAATTGACACATATTTCTATCGCAATAGACGCACTATTACCTGGCATGACACCATCTCCAGCATGTCCTGCCTGCTGGTTAAGTGGTAATGATTGGTAGATACAATGATTATCCACTGTATAATGCCAGGAAGCAGAACGTATATTACCTGTATATTGAAGTTTAGCATGACTCAAAGCATCGGCTCCTTTACTTGTATTATCTGTTGTATGGATTGTAATATACAGCGGTCTCATAGCGTAATGTGTACGATGGCTACTTGCTTCAGGAATCATATAATCTTTGTAGAGTGGTATACCTGTCGTATTCTCTATAGAATTATTGACATCTATACTCACATATTGAGAAGAGACCCACCCCTTCCCTTCTATATACATATAGCGTCCTGCTTCTTTTGTGACATGATAACTTCCTGCAGGAGCAGTATTAGAAGTGGCATAGTAAGAGAATGGTGCACTATACAGCGTCTTAGAAGTACTAAATGTAATTGTATTAGAGATTGTAAGAGGATGTACACCCACATAACTCTTATGACTATATTTCTTACCATCTAGCCCTGTATAAGTCAGTCCATCAAAACTACTACATTCTATTGGTCTAGATAAGAGATGGTTACTTATTAATATATGATCACTTTTAATAATGACTTGTGTTGGTGTATAGCTAGGAAAACTAATAATAAGTAATACTACAACCAATATATTCTTCAGTATTCTCTTCTGTTTTATTGTCATCTTTTGATGTTTCATAAGTTTATCCTTCTTCCATTGCATTGTCATTATAATACTATTACAAGATTATGAATAATTTTTTAACTTCACCAACCCATTAACATACTGTAATTTCCATTGATCCAAAAATGAAAACGCTTATTTTTTCACAAGACCTTTATAAGCCTAAAAATCGCTATTTTAAGCCCTTTTTATACTATTTTTTACATGCTGTTTTCTTGAGTTTCATTGACTTTAAAAGCATGGTGTCATATAATTTTGACAGGTGATAACCCTCACCTTGAATCAACAGTCATTTAGTAATGAAAGGAGTAAAAAAATGATTTATTCAAAAGAAGTTGAAGAAATGTATTGCGTTAAACAGGGCGGCAATCATGGTTGTGCCCCAATTCCTGAAGAAGGCAAATGGGTTTATTCTAAAGAAATCAAGGATATTTCTGCTTACACTCATGGTATCGGATGGTGTGCTCCACAGCAGGGTGCTTGTAAACTTTCTTTAAATGTTAAGGAAGGTATCATTGAAGAAGCACTTATCGAAACTATCGGATGTTCAGGTATGACACATTCTGCAGCTATGGCAGCTGAAGCTTTAGTTGGTAGAACTTTACTTGAAGCATTAAACACTGACTTAGTTTGTGATGCTATCAATACTGCAATGAGAGAATTATTCTTACAGATCGTTTATGGACGTTCTCAGTCTGCTTTCTCAGAAGGTGGTTTAGTAGTAGGTGCTGGTCTTGAAGACTTAGGTAAAGGTTTAAGATCAATGGTAGGTACATCTTATGCTACTAAGAAGAAAGGTCCTCGTTACCTCGAATTAACTGAAGGTTACATTACTAGAGTTGCTTTAGATAATGATGACCAGATCATCGGTTACGAATTCGTAAATCTTGGAAGAATGATGGACATGATCAAAGCTGGAGAAGATGCTAATGAAGCTGTTAAGAAGGCAACAGGTTCTTATGGACGTTTTGCTGATGCTGCTAAGTACATCGATCCAAGAAAGGAATAATTAGGAGGTAGAACAATGGCTATTACATTTGAAGGTTATGAAAGAAGAATCAACCAGATCAATAAAACTTTAAACGAATATGGTATCAAAGATATCGAAGAAGCTAAGAAGATCTGTGATGATAAAGGTATTGATGTTTATAACATCGTTAAATCTACTCAGCCTATCTGCTTCGAAAATGCTTGCTGGGCTTACACTGTAGGTGCTGCAATCGCAATCAAGAAAGGTGATGTTAAGGCTGCTGATGCTGCTAAGACAATCGGTATTGGTTTACAGTCATTCTGTATTCCTGGATCAGTTGCTGATGACCGTAAAGTAGGTTTAGGTCATGGTAACTTAGGTTCAAGACTTCTTGATGAAGAAACTCAGTGTTTCGCTTTCTTAGCTGGTCATGAATCATTCGCAGCTGCTGAAGGTGCAATCAAGATCGCATTAAACGCTAACAAAGTTCGTAAGCATCCTTTAAGAGTTATCTTAAATGGTTTAGGTAAAGATGCTGCTAAGATCATCTCAAGAATCAATGGTTTCACATATGTTGAAACTCAGTTCGATTATTTCACAGGTGAGGTTAAAGAATTATCTAGAACTGCTTATTCAGATGGTGACAGAGCTAAGGTTAACTGCTATGGTGCAGATGACGTACGTGAAGGTGTAGCTATCATGCATAAGGAAGGTGTAGATGTATCAATCACTGGTAACTCTACTAACCCAACTCGTTTCCAGCATCCAGTTGCAGGTACATATAAGAAAGAATGTATCGAACAGGGTAAGAAATACTTCTCAGTTGCTTCAGGAGGAGGAACTGGTCGTACATTACATCCAGATAACATGGCTGCAGGACCAGCTTCATATGGTATGACTGATACTATGGGTCGTATGCATAGTGATGCTCAGTTCGCAGGTTCTTCATCAGTACCAGCTCACGTTGAAATGATGGGCTTAATCGGTATGGGTAACAACCCAATGGTAGGTGCTACTGTTGCAGTTGCAGTTGCTATTGAAGAAGCTAGCAAATAATTAATTCAACACTTAAAGTCCTGATTTATTCAGGGCTTTTTCTTTACTACAATGAATACAAAAAGAAGCAATAAGAACGCTGAATCCTGGAACTGAATAAAAAAGATATTCTTATTAATAGTGTTATGGGATATTAATGCAGGGACAAAGATCAACTTATTAAAGAATCAGGTAATATAGCCCAATATCTTGCCAAAGCAGCCACTGCATTAGATATTATTCTTGAGGGTAATCTTAATACACTACACAAACGATATCCTGATGGATTTAATACAGGTGCTTTTTTCAACAGACAAAGAGAGGATTGATTCTATTACAGAGTCAATCCGATTTCTTTAGATTTCATAATCAATGACACTAACTTTCTTCATCTTAGATCTTTCATTAAAGCTTTCATTTGAGTTAGAATATTAACTTCCAAAAAAAAAACGCATATGATCTGGATCATTATCAATTTCCTAGTAAAAAAAGATAAGATCACCTGCTTTTCTATCTTTCCACTTTCCTTGATTCTTATCGTTGTTTGTATTCGTTTGAATAAATGCTATACTATGAGCAAGGAGAATTGATTGTTATGAAACCAATTAAAGATATTGATTCAGATAATAATAATGTTAGTCTTCCTGAAACAATCGAAAATAAGTTAAATGAAGCAGAAATAGATTATGAAGAAGGAAGAAATCATACTGAAGAAGAAATATGGGGAATGTTTAGTAAAAAGCATGGATTTGAGTTATAAAATATTATCTTAACTCTATGAAAATGAAACAGTGCACAAAAAGAGGATTGAATCTGTACTTACAGAGTCAATCCTCTTTCTTTTAATTCCAATAATCTAAGTAATCATATTCAGTATAACTACTAATAGATGCAAATTTCTGATATGTATCTCTATCCATAACAGCATATTTACTTGTTTTATTCTCTGTCTTAGTCACAAGAACATTTGTATCTCTAGAAAGTCTATAGAAACGATACGTATTTCCTTTTAATACAACACTGTAAGCAGGTGAACCATAACGAGCTTTGCTTTCATCATACTTAGTAACACCTTCTGGTAACTGATCAATAAATTCTAAACTATTAATCTTAGAAGAAACAGAAGTAGACTTATATAAAGAATAAGCTGTCTTCTTTTCACCACTTACATCAGCCTTTAATAAATATGCATTAGAACTAGGGAATACAAATACAGCCATTACACCAATAAACAAACATACAATAATACCTGTAATTATCTTTTTCTTAGAATTCATTTTGTTTTCCTCCTCTTATATTATATCAAGAAGGTAAATCTCTCTTCTACTACATGTATATTATTAGTTAATAATTGTTTTTTTTGAATACCCACATTCCACAGGTGATTATCAAAATAGGAAATGATAGTTTCAATTTTCTTGGCTTTTATGTGTAAAAATGATTTCAATAATTGGATCGACCTGTTGATTATGGGTAATTAAATTGTTTTTTTGTTATAGATATAAATAATAGTGAACTCATATATATTGTGTGTAAATACTCAAAACCCCTTCGTCAGAAGGGATTATAAGAACTTATCTAATTCAGTTTTTACCTGTTCATTGATTTTATTAGTAGGATGATCAATTCTATGACCTCTCATGATAACAGATTCAATATGTCTTAATGCCAGTAAATCATCTAATGGATTATCCTTTGTGGCAATCATATCAGCTGACTTACCTACTTCAATAGAACCTGTCTCATCATCAATATCAGCCATTCTAGCCGCCTGTAATGTCGCACAATAAATTGCATATGCATTACTTACACCAACATACTTATGGAAGTAATATAGTTCTCTCCAGAAGTCATATTGTGTAATCCAAGGACATCCTACATCATTCCCTAATACAATAGGAATATCATTTTCTAATGCCTGTTTCGCACATTCTATAATTCCATCAAATACGACTTTACCATTGAATTGTTCTACTTCTGATGCGTTAGTAATAGAACGATCAAATAAAGCATATGGTAAGGCTGGTGATAATGTAGTACATAGGAATGCATGATTTTCTTTAAATAACTTTATCATATGATCATCGAGTTTTGCCCCATGCTCAATCGAATCTACACCATTTTCCAAAGCCACTCTGACACCATCAGATGATTCTACATGAGCAGCAACTTTAAAACCTAATTCATGTGCTTTATCACAAACCGCTTTAACCATTTCAGGAGCCATCTTTAATTCTCCAGGAACACCCTTTTCCTTTGCATCTAGAACACCACCTGTAATCATTAATTTAATTAAATCGACATTTTGTTCCTTTGCTTTACTTACCTGTAAAAGTGCATCATCAATTGTTTCAGCTGCAATTGCTACACTCCCTGCCATATGACCATGAGGGACTGAAATGCCTTCATTACCTGCTAAAATACGTGGACCTCTCTTCTTCCCACAATTAATTTCATCACGTACACGTGTATCAAAATCTCTAATACCACCTACTGTTCTAATCGTAGTGACACCACTGAGTAACTCCATTTCTGCAAACCCACTCACCATATTATGAGCAATAGCACGAGTAAGTGGATTACTCATTAAGAAGTTTACTAACTTTGCATTATCTCTCTGTTTCTTTTGTGGTTTCCCATTACCAGCTAAGTGTACATGCATATTAATAAGACCTGGCATAATATAGTTCCCTTTTAAATTAACTACATTATAACCTGTTAAATCAGCTTCTTCTTGCAAAACAATATTCTTAATTTTTCCCTGTTCTACAAGAATAGCGTAACCTTTCTTAACCTGCATCTCCTTGGTACCATCTATTATTTTTCCATTAATATAAGCATCCTTCATTATGCTCACCCCTCTCTTATATCTATGATATCATATTCACTTCACATTATAATTTGTACATCTCACTTCTTTTGTAAGAAAAAAGAAGAGATAGCATTACACTATCCCTTCAAAGATTTAGTCTTTTTTCCTCTTCACAGATACAAAACCTGCTAGAGATAAAGCCATAGCAGATACTAATCCGAATAATGAAGTTGGATCACCTGTCTTAACAGTATCATCCTTCTTATCTTCTGGCTTAGTTTCAGGTTTCACTTCTGGTTTTGTTTCTGGCTTAATTTCAGGCTTTTCAGATGGTTTTTCTGGAACAGTTGGTTTTTCTGGTTCAATTACAACCTTTTCTTCTAAAGCATTTACTGCTTTAGTTAACTTAGCCACAACTTCATCCACTTCTACCTGAGTTGCATTTTCTTTGTCAAGACCCTTAGCTTCTGCAACAACATTCATTAATGCAGTCCAAGATTCTTCAGTATACTTAATTTCATCTAATTTCTTAATTTCAGCAAGTTTTGCATCTAAAGCAGTTGTATCACCCTTAAGAACATCTAAGCCCTTAATAGCGTCTTCTAGCTTATTAGTTGCTTCATTAACTTTTTCCTGAGAAGCATCTTTGTTTTCAAATACAGTTTTTGCATCATTTAATGCCTTAGTAAATGCATCACGTGCTTTCTTCACAGCCTTATTTAATATTTCTTCAGAGATAGCTTCAGCTTTAGTCACTGCTTTTTCAAGATCAGCCTTATTTACTTTAGAAACTACCTTTAAGTTCTTCATAGCTGTACGTAATGCATTGATTACTTCCTCATTATTTAAATCTTCTCTTGCATAAGCTTTCTGTGCTTCTACTAATGCGTCTAAGAATGTATCAACAGAATCACTTGTCTTATCAGTTAAATCCTGATTATAAGCTTCTGTTAATAAATCTTTAAGTTCAGTTGTTTCTTCAACCTGATCATAAGTAAACTGTACTTCTGCAATCTTATACCAGCTTTCACTTGCTTCTTTCATCACAAGTTTTACATACTTCACTGACTGTTTATCAAATGTAAATGACTGTTCAAGAGTATCTGCAGTCATTCTTAAATTACCTACAGTTGTCCAATTTTCTTTATCTGTAGAAACCATGATATCAGCATTCTTAATAATATCTGAGCCTGGTCTTTCAGGTGCAGAGATCTTAATACCACTCATATTTACTGTCTTAGGTAAAGTAAATGTAATATATTTACCTACCTTCTGAGCATCATTGAACCAAGCGAATGTCTCTCTATTACCATCAAACATCTTTTCATAGCTATATTTATCACTTGGAGATACACCTAACTGCCAATATCCATCAGATGCTTCAATACTAGGAACAGTACCATCACGTTTCATTAAACCATTTCTAGCAGCAACTAATGCATCATATGCAGTCTTTACTGCTTCATCAGTCACTTCTTCACCATAAAGAACCTTCTTGCCATTCTTTACAGTTTCTAAATATTCAGGATATCCTGATGCATATCCGTTATCAGCCATTGGGTTTTCTACTTCTACCCATAATGCATAATAAACACGTTTAACTGCTTTCTTCTTAGCGTTATTTAACGCAGTCAACATAGCATCTACATCCTGCTGTAATGCATCCTTATCATCATAAAGTTTCTGTGCTTCATCTAATGCAGTTTTATATTCACCTAGTGTTGCACCAATGTATACATTTTCATCTAAAGCATTATCTAAAGCAGCCTTTAAGTCAGTTTTATCTGTGTAGATTTCATAAGTAAAAGTGAAAGTATCACCCTTCTTACTATATGTACCAGTTGCACTATCTTTATCAGACACTAAACGATAACCATAAATCTTTTCAGCAGTGAAGTTATATTCATCACCGATATTACCATAACGAGTTACAGGACTCTTTAATTCCTTACCATCTTTATCTACATATTTAATAGTCACTTTACCTAAAGAATCAGCTGGTAAGATTGATCCAGAATCTGGTAAAGTAGAACCCTTATCAAATGCTGCAACATGTCCAAGCTTTGCATAATTAGCCTTAAACTGGTTATGAGAAATAATACTATTAGACTTTGTATTCCATGCTTTAGTAGCAAGTGCACGCATTTCATTTGCGATATCTTCAGTAATAGTATCTTCATCACATACATCAGCCTTATCACACCAGATTGCAAGTGATGCACCCTTAATAGCTGGGTTATCATCAGCAATAGTATTCGCCTGGAATTTACCTGGAGTCCATTCGTCAAAGATTAACTTATCAGAATTCAAATTATCAAATGAATGCTGTTTACGTCCATCATTTGGCATTGATGGTCTTAATACATAATAGAAGAAACTAGCATTTACGTTATAAATAGTATCATGACCCTTATCTAAGAATGTCTGAAGTTTTGCGATACTATAGTTCCAAGACATCTGACTCCAGAAATCAATACCAATATACTTATGCATTTTGATCATCTGTTTATTCTGTCCCCAGGAATTTTCTCCATAGTAGATACCATCATTCCAAATACGTGGAGTAAATCCTTTTTCATGTACATGTTCTGCTAAGTCATTGATATATTTCGCAATAACATCTTTCCAAGTTGCATTAGGATCAATGTTTTCTCTTGCATAGTTATCTAGTACTTCTTTGTACTGAGTAGTGAAAGGTGCACGGTCAAATTCCATATATTCATCCCCACCGATGTGGAAATCTGTACATCCTTTAAATAATTCCATATATTCATCATATAAGCTATAAATATACTTAATCGCTTCAGGATTAGTAACATCTAAACCTGATTTATAATTATTACCATATTTATCTTTCTGTCCATATTCTGGATGTGCTCTTAAAATCTGGTCAACATGGCCTGGAGAGTCAAATGATGGAATAACTTTCACACCATATTTCTTTGCTTCAGCAAGAATTTCTCTTACATCAGCTTTAGTTAAATGCTGTTCAGATACGATTGATGGATCTGTTTCACATTCAATACGGAAACCTAGGTTTTCTGAGAAATGCATCTGGATTGCATTCATCTTGAAGTAAGACATTTCTCTGATCTGTCTGATGAACCATTCTTTAGAAATATACTTACGAGCCATATCTACATGAATACGACGTTCAGCAACATTAGGGTAGTCTACGATTTCACCATAAGCTAAAGTGTTATTATTCGCAATTGAAAGCTGTTCAAGAGTACGTAAACCATATAATACAGCTGTTTCACTTGCACCAGTTAAATGGATACCAGTGTCATCAATTGTAATCTTATAAGCTTCTTTACTTGTAGTCTTATCAGTAATTTCTGATACAGGCTTAATATCAATAGTGATATCAGTTGGTGTTCCGTCCTGATTATAAAGCATAGCCTGAGCATCACTAGAAACAATCTGTTTTGCCATGAATTCAGAATTCACTAATTTAACAATTTCAGCAAGTCTTTCATTCTTTAAGTTAGCTTCATTAGCTACAATAACGAACTTTGAATCCTTAGTCATAACCCATGTCTTATCAGACGCATCTTTAGTATATGACTGTAGGATAGGTGTTGTTGCAGCAACGAGCTGTTCATTAGTCATTGTTCTTTCAATAATAGCTGATGTACCATTGTACGCTTGAGCCACAATAGCACCACTTGAAAGAGTCATAGAAGAAACGAGCATAACGCTCATTAACACACGTTTCATATTATTCTTGTTCATTGTATTATTCCCTATCAAGTAAGAGGCAGGCAAACCTGCCTCTTACGTATTAATTAAATTTTTTTCTTTTTAAAGAGATATAAACGATAGCTGAAACAGCCATTAATGCAACCATACCTAAAATCATAGTAGAATCACCTGTCTTAACAGTGTCATCCTTCTTATCTTCTGGTTTAGTTGCTGGCTTTTCAGTTGGTTTTTCTGGAACAGTTGGTTTTTCTGGTTCAATTACAACCTTTTCTTCTAATGCGTCTACTGCTTTATTTAACTTAGCTGCAGCTTCATCAATTTCTTTCTGAGTTGCATTTTCTAAGTCAATAGCCTTTACTTCTTCTACTACAGCCATTAATGATGCCCAAGATTCAGCAGTATATTTGCTTTCGTCTTTCTTACTAGCAGCTTCAAGAGCTGAATTAAAAGCTTCTGGATTACCTCTAATAACCTTTAATCCATCTAATGCTTCATTTAATGTCTTAACTGCTGCATCGATTTCTTCCTGAGTAGGTTCATCCTTCGCAAGAACAGCCTTGGCATCAGCTAATGCTTTGTTGAATACTTCAACGTTCTTTTTAATTGCTTTATTTACTTCTTCTTCAGTTAAAGCATTAGCCTTAGCAATTGCTTCATCAAGAGCATCTGTATTCACAACAGGTGCATCAACTAAACCTTCAATAGCCTTATTTAAGCGATTGATGACTTCTTCATTTTTGATATCTTCAGCCACTAATGCCTTCTGAGCTTCAATAAGAGCTTCTAAGAATTCATCTCTAGATGCAACTGTCTTGCCTTCTAAATCTTCTTCCTTAGCTTTTTCAATCAAGTCTTTTAATGTAGTATCTTCACCAATGGATTCTAATACGAACTCAACTTCAGAAATCTGATACCAAGCACCATATCCTGAATTGATGTAGATTCTTACATACTTTATTTCCTGAGCATCAAAGTCAAATCTCTTTTCTAATGGATCTGTACCCTTTAATGTACCTACTGTTGTCCAGTTTACCTTATCAGCAGAAATCTGAACTTCAGCATCACGTAAAATATCACCCTGGTCTGCCTGTACAACATTCACACCTGATAATTTTACTTTACCTGGGAATGTGAATAACACTTCATCCCCAGCTGTCTGGTTAGCACCAAACCAACACTTAGAATTACGGTTACCATCAATCATATTGTTGTATGAGTACCAGCCATAGTATCCCTTAGTTGCAGAAATAGTAGGCTTATCTGCAGCTTTTTTAATTAATGCTTTCTTCGCATTCATGATGTTATTATAAGCAGCTTCAGCTGTTTCAACATCTAAGTTTTCATCTTTAAGAGTGTTTTTTCCGTTATTAACGGCATTCATATAAGCCTGATATCCAGATGCATAAGCAGCATCACTTACTGGATAATAAGCTTCTACGTATAACTTATAGAATTTAGCCTTTACAGCTTTTTCTTTTGCAGTACGAAGTGCAGCTAATGTTTCATCAACTTTCTTCTGTCCTGCTGTAGGATCTTCTTTAACGTCTTTCGAAGCGTCTAAAGCATCTTTATATTCCTTTACTGTTTCAGGAATATAATCCTTAATCACTAATGCATTATTCACTTCTTTGATTAATGCTTCCTTGTCAGTAAATGTCTTATAAGTTAAAGTGATTGTTTTGTTTTCTTTATATGTACCAGTTAATGATTCACTTGCTTTTTCAAACTTATAACCATAAAGTTCCTTAGGTTCAATAGTGTATTCATTGTCCTTTAAGCCATATAAAGTTTCTGTAGGTTCAATTGTCTGTCCAAATTCATTCTTATATTCAATTGTAAGTGCAACAGACTGCCCTTCATAAAGAACCTGACCTGGTTCTGGTAGGACACTCTTATAACCAGGAACGCGTCCAATCTTATCAAATGCCTTCTTTACATCAGCATATTCAGGCATTGAATCTGATGTGTTCCACATCTTATAAGCAGTTGCACGTGTTCTATAGAAGATGTTATTGGCCACTGAATCCTGTGTCATATAACCTGGAACATCACACCAAACTGCATAAGAACCACCTTTTACAAAGTTTGCGTAAGGTTTGCTATAAGTCTGTGGAATACCACCCTGTAATGTAGAGAACTTACCTGGATTCCATTCTCTATAAATTCTATCTCCTTCAGGACATGCATTTTGTAACCACCAAGAAGATAATACATAATACATGTAAGTGTCAGAGAAGTTGATAACTTTGTTACCATTCTGTACAAACTTTTCGATACTTGCACAGTTCTGTGGAGCAGCCCAATAACAGATTTCGATATCTGGATCTAACTTATATCCAGTATAATTTCCATACATCACACCATCGTTCCAAGTTCTAGGAGTCATACCCTTTGACTTAGCGATTGCAGATACTTCATTGAAGTATTCCATGATCTGTACATACTGTTCATTAGAGAAGTTAGAGAATTTTTCTAAGAATTCATCTCCACCAATGTTAAATCTCTTACATCCAGCTTCTGAGAAGAAATCAATAAATTCTGTCATTAAATCGATTAAGAAGCCGCGTGCTTCGTCATTTGTAAAGATATTAAAGCACGGTGCTCTTCTACCATCAGATGGGAATAAGCTTGCACAGCTATAGTCAGATGGTAAATATCTTAGAACTGCACCAAGGTGACCTGGAGAGTCTAAAGATGGGATAACTTCGATATGATATTCATTTGCAACCCGAATAATTTCTAACATATCCTGTTTAGTGAGATACTGGTTGTTTACATACTGGAAGCCATCAATTGCTTCAAGAGTATCACTCTGTAATCTAAAACCTTCGTTTTCAGAGAAATGAAGCTGAATTGAATTGTATTTCTGCCAAGATAAATCTTTAATTAATGAAATGATCCAATCCTTTGTGAAAAATTTTCTTGCACAGTCCAAATGGAATGAGCGGTCTTCAACATCAGAATAGTCAATAATATTTCCCTTAGTTAAAACATTGTCACCTTCAATTAACATCTGAATCACAGATGTTAAACCATAATAGATTCCTGTTTCATCTTCTGCAGAAATAGTAATATTATTCTTAATATCTACTGCATAAGCATCATTTTTACCAGTTAAATCTGGATTAGTTCCCATTTTTACAATGATGTCATTATCTGCAGCATTTTCTAATGTACCAAAAACAATCTGTGGTGCTTCTGCTAAAACACCTCTGTCTGCTAACTGCGAACTTGCACGTTTCAAATCACGTAATAGCACTTCATTATTAAGTGTCTTTTCATTTGAAACCACAAGTAAACGGCTCTTCTTTGGCAATGTAAATGTGTCTGAATCCTTTGTGTAGCTCTGTACATTTGGATAAATCACATTAGGTGCCGCAAAAGCTGGTGCAGCTGCAGAAGCAACTCCCGATAGCGCAATAATTGCAGCTAAGCCTACTTCAACAATTTTTTCCCTTTCATTATTTCACCTCTTTCTTTGTTGATAAGACTAAAGATTTCACCTCCACTCTTAAATTTGATAGATTGAAACAAAAAAAGACCGCATTCACGATACCCTAAAAAGGGCGTGTGAATGACGGTCTTGCCTACTTAAAGTAACAATCCTTCGACATCAGTATACATGAGTTTTAAATGATACGTCAACAGTATGCGCTTACAAATTGTAATAAAATTACATTCGTATTTTTTTCATTATATAATTTATGTAAAGTGAATTTATATTGATATATAGTGGATTTTTTGAATATCTATTATTTAAACACATCACTTAATATTTCTATACATTATTATATGCGTCTATTATAAGCCTAAATACGTTATTCAACCTATCCCAAGATACTTCTTCAAATTATCTTTTATCTCTTCTTCTACATCGCTATGATGTTCACCTAACTTAATAGATGGTTTTGTCTTACCATGGAAATCACTGCCACATGTATAAAGAATATTTAGTTCTTTTGCCTTATTATAGAAGTACCGATTCACTTCTTCTGAATGATAACTAGAGAAACATTCAACACCCTGTAGTCCTAATTTGACCATTTCATCCAATAATTCAAACTGTCCTTTAAGATTATTCCCCGGATGGGCTAAGACTGCAACTCCACCATGTTCATTAATCAGTTTAATTGTGTCTTCTAATGTAGGAAACTTAACCTCCGTATAACAAGGTTTACCCTGTGCATAATAATCCCAATAGAAATTCACAAAAGGATTATCACTTCTAGATCCATTTTCACGATAAGGTTTTAATAATTCATAATCAATATAACGTGGATCATTTAATAAGGCTTCACCAAACATTTCCCCCGTATAAACACCATTAGAAGATAAGCCATCTAACTGCGCTTTATCTAATTCAAAACCAAGATTATTAGTCAATTCTAGTTTCTTTAAGCTGCATGTCTGTTCCTGTTTCTCAATACTTTCACCAAGCCTATTAAATTCTTCTGAATCATCAATGCCATATCCTACAACATGAAGATTCACACCATTATAGGTACAATCTAATTCAATTGCTGGTATATAAGTCATATCTAATTCCTTGCATCTTAAAGATGCTTCATTATTCGCTTTAATCCAGTTATGATCCGCAATAGCCATAATCTGGATACCTGATTCGTGACACATATCTACTAACTGTGTTGGTGTATATTCACCATCATCACTATAGAAACTATGCATATGTAAATCAATCATATATTTCCTCCTCGCATACACATTCATCATATCATGAACAACAAATCAACTTCAGATAATTCATATTCTGAAAATATATTTTACGTGACAAATATTAATCATTGTGATAATTTATTTAAAAAAGGAGTTGGTTTTATGATGTTATCTCATGTACTGATACATTTACTGATTCAGTTATAAGAAGAATGACAAGAGTATATTTAAAATATAACGCTATTAATTTATCTCAAGGTTTCCCTGATTTTGATCCACCCAAAGAAATATGTGATCGTTTAGCTGAAGTATCTCATGAAGATTATCATCAATATGCGATTACCTGGGGTGCACAGAACTTTAGAGAAGCACTCGCAAATAAAGAGGAAAACTATATGGGTTTACCTATCGATCCTAACAAGAATATTGTTGTGACATGTGGTTCTACAGAAGCCATGATGTGTGCCATGATGACTGTCTGTGATCCAGGAGATAAGGTTGTTGTATTTTCACCTTTTTATGAAAACTATAGGGCTGATGCCATTTTATCTGATGCCAAACCTATTTATGTTCCATTACATCCCCCACTATTCAACTTTGATAAGAAAGAATTAGAAGATGCCTTTAAACAGCATCCTAAAGCACTCATTCTTTGTAACCCTTCTAACCCATGTGGTAAGGTCTTTACTAGAGAAGAATTAGAATATATTGCCTCACTTGCAGTGAAGTATGATACATATGTCATTACGGATGAAGTCTATGAACATATTATCTATGCACCAAATAAACATGTGTATTTTGCTTCTCTTCCAGGTATGTTTGAAAGAACAATCTCATGCAGTTCATTAAGTAAGACTTATTCTATTACTGGATGGCGTTTAGGCTATATTATTGCACCTGAGCATATTATTGATGTCGCAAAGAAAGTACATGACTTCTTAACAGTTGGTGCAAGTGCACCACTCCAGGAAGCAGCCGTTGTAGGACTTGAATTTGGAGAAGACTACTATAAAGAACTACAGGCATTATATACACATAAGAAAGATTTATTCTGTAATGGTTTAAGAGAACTTGGTATTAAATATACCGAGCCACAAGGTGCTTATTATGTCCTTGTAGATATATCTGAATTTGGTTATGACGACGATGTGAAGTTCTGTGAAGATCTTGCTCGTATTGTAGGTGTAGGGGCTGTTCCTGGCTCTAGCTTCTTTAAAGAAAATGTAAATCACCTCATTCGTTTTCATTTTGCAAAGAAGGATGAAAGACTTCTTGCCGCATTAGATAAATTAAAAGATATGAAAAAAAAAGATGCCTCATTATTAAGGCATCTGTGGTGCACTTTCACTGATCATCTTGGCTACTTCCTGTGCCGAAACAAGTTTTCCTGTCTTTTCCCAATTAATAAATGTATTGAGTAAAGCACCTGCATAGTAATACGCACGATAAATCATATCTTTATGATCAGAATAGAGTTCTACCATGAAATGGTTGACTGCATTCACTAATACAGAATAAAGACCTTGTCTTTCCATGATAATAAAGAATGTCGCATACTGATCAAAGAATTCTATTGAAAACAAGATATGTGAATATTCCATAAAACGTTCTCCTTTAGGACGTTTTTTATGTTCTGTCAAATATTGAATAATGATTTCACGTAGATAGTCTTCTATCGCGTTCACCTTAGAATCATAATAATGATAATAAGTCATACGTGAAATACCAGCCTTTTTCGCTATCTGACTTACTGTAATCTTATCGAGAGTTTCTCTCTTCATAAGTTCTACAATCGCTTCTCCGATACACATTCTTGTAAATCTATTTCTTTGTGTTTTCTTATTTGCGTCCATAAACTGCACCTCTGAACAAATATTTACATAAACTTCCTCTTTGTAAATTGTATCATTTCACAATTTAAACTACAATAGTATTAATAGGGAGGTTTTTCGCATGAAAAGAAAAATTGTAGCTGACTCATCTTGTGATATGTGGGAATTAAATGGCGTAGATTTTGCGGTAGCACCGATTACTATTTCTACTGATAATAAACACTATGTAGACAATCAGGACCTAGATGTTCATTTAATGTCTGAAGATCTTGCAAGCTATAAAGGCACATCACATACTGCATGTCCAAGTGTAGGGTCTTGGTTAGATTGTTATGAAGGATTTGATGAAGTATTCGTTGTTACTTTAACTGGTTCTATGTCTGGCACTTATAACTCTGCCATGACAGCCAAAGGTATTTATGAAGAAGAAAATGAAAATGTAAAGGTCCATGTATTTGATAGTTTATCTACAGGTCCTGAAATGAGATTACTTATTGAAAAGTTAAAAGAAATGATTGAAGAAGATCTACCATTTGAGGAAATTGTAGAAAAAGGACAAGACTATCTTAATCACACCAGATTGTTCTTCGCATTAAAATCATTACATAACTTTGCGATGAATGGACGTGTAAGTAAAGCAGTTGCTTCTGCAATTGGTGTATTAAATATTTCTATTTTCGCAACTGCCAGTGAAGAAGGTACTATCCAGCAGATCAGTAAATGTCGTGGTGAAAAGAAAGTAGTGAAATCAATGATTGAACATCTTGAAAATGCAGGATACCATGGTGGTAAGATACGTATCTCACATGCAGATAATTTAAAACTTGCACATAGTGTCAGAGATAAGATTTTAGAACTTTATCCACATGCAGATATTATTGTATATCCAATGGGTGGTCTATGTACTTATTATGCTGAAATAGGTGGATTACTTGTAGGGTGTGAATGTTAAACCAGTTGAGAAACTGGTTTTTTTCATCTCTAAAATGTATAATACAGGAGATAGGAAGGTGAATACTTTGAAGAATAAATTAGTAAAACTATTCTTTTCTACTCTCTACTTAAGTGCTTTTACTTTTGGAGGTGGATATGTCATCGTCTCTTTAATGAGAAAGAAGTTTGTGGATGATTATCATTGGATTGATGAAGATGAAATGTTAGATTTAGTAGCTATTGCGCAAAGTGCACCAGGACCTATTGCGGTCAATGGTGCCATTGTAGTTGGATATAAGATGGCAGGACTTCTTGGTATATTTATTTCTGTACTCGCTACTATTATTCCTCCTTTTGTAATCATATCTGGCATTTCTGTCTTTTATGAAATATTTAAGACTAATCTGATTGTTTCTCTTATGTTAGAAGGGATGCAGGCAGGAGTAGGCGCAGTTATTGCATCTGTATGCTTCGAAATGGGTAGCGGACTGTTAAAAGAGAAAAATAAGCTTTATCCTATTATTATGATTGGGGCTTTTGTCGCAAACTATATATTTAATATTAATGTCATGATAGTAATTATTGTTTGTATCATGATTGGATTACTTTGTTCTATGAAAGGGGTACAGTCATGATTTATCTACAATTATTCTTAAGTTTCTTGCAGGTCGGTGCATTTAGTTTTGGTGGTGGTTATGCAGCTATGCCGCTTATTAAGCAGCAGGTGATTACAGCCCATCATTGGTTATCTGTTTCTGAATTCACTGATCTTATATCTATTTCACAGATGACTCCCGGTCCTATCGCAATCAATTCAGCAACTTTTGTAGGAATCAAGATTGCTGGTATTCCTGGCGCAATATGTGCCACTATTGGCTGTGTATTACCTTCATGTATTATTGTAGGTATTATCAGTTATTTCTATCTCAAATATCGACATATGGATCAATTACAGAACGTCTTAAAGATGTTAAGACCGGCCGTTGTTGCTTTAATTGCGACTGCAGGTGTCTCTATTCTTACTACTGCATTCTTTGGCGAAAGTTTCAATATATTTAAGATCCATCTTGTAGTGATATTTGGTATATGTGTTATATTACTTACTAAGTATAAATGGGATCCTATTCTTGTTATGCTCCTTGCTGGAGTTATGAATACAATTTATTACTTTATTTAAAAAACGACCGCGAGGTCGTTTTCTTATTTCATCAATTCCTGTGTATGTACAAGTTGCGCATAAGCACCATTTTTTTCTAATAATTCATGATGCGTTCCTAGTTCAATGATTCTTCCTTCATCAATAACCGCAATTCGATCTGCATTCTTGACTGTAGATAAACGATGCGCAATCACAATAGTAGTACGTCCCTGTGATAACTTATCAAATGTTTCCTGAATCTTAGCTTCAGTGACACTATCTAATGCACTTGTGGCTTCATCTAGAATAAGTACTGGTGGATTCTTTAAGAATATTCTTGCGATAGAAATACGCTGTTTCTGTCCTCCAGATAATAATACACCACGTTCTCCTACATTAGTTTCAAATCCATCAGGCATTTCCATGATATCATCATAGATTTCTGCGAGTTTTGCAGCTTCAATGATATCTTCCATTGTCGCATCTAATTTACCATAACGGATATTTTCCGCAATACTATCCGCAAATAAGAAGACATCCTGAGAAACAACACCAATGTTGTTGTGTAATGATGTTTGAGTCACATCTCTGACATCATGACCATCTACTAAGATAGCCCCTTTAGTAACATCATAGAATCTAGGAATCAACTGAGATAAAGTAGTTTTACCTCCTCCTGAAGATCCTACTAACGCAACTGTTTCACCTGGATGAATATGTAAATCAATATCTGTTAAGATATTTCTATCTTCTTCATACGCAAAGCTGACATGATCAATATCAATCTGTCCAGATACATTTGTAAGTTCTTTTGCATCAGGACGATCTTCTAATTGAGGTTTTGTGTTAAGTAGTTCTACAAAACGATGGAGACCTGCAGTCCCATTCGCAAATAATTCCGCAAAGTTAGATAACTTACGTACTGGATTCACAAATGTAGAAACATATAAGCTAAAGGTAATAAGATCAATTGTATCCATCTTACCCTGCATAATAAGGGCTCCACCTACCGCAATAACGATCAGTGATAATGTACACATAAAGAATTCCATAATCGCATTAAATCGTCCCATAGCTTTATGGAATTGTTTCTTAGATGTTTTATATGTATCATTGGATGTATTGAACTTCTGTTGTTCAATTGTTTCATTCGCAAAAGCCTTGGCTGTTTTCATACCAGTGAGTCCTGATTCGATATCAGTATTGATGACTGCAACCTTCTGCTTAACACGAATTGAAGCTTCACTCATAGAGTGACGTGATTTCCATACAACAAGTATGAAAACAGGTATCATAATCGCAATAACCAAAGCTAAACGCCATTCAATTGTGAACATGATAATAATAGAACCAATAATAGTCACAGTAGAGATGAATAAGTCTTCTGGTCCATGATGTGCAAGTTCTGTGATATCAAATAAATCAGTCGTTAAACGGCTCATTAACTGTCCAATACGATTATTATCAAAATAACCATAACTTAATGACTGCATATGTTCAAATAAGTCTTTACGCATATCTGCTTCTACAAGAATACCAAATGTATGCCCATAATAACAAATTATATAAGTAAAGAATGAACGCACTAAATAAGCCAATAAGAAGATGATCATAACCATCCAGAATGTCTTATAAATACTATTTGGTAGTAATGTATACATACACCATCTAGAGACAAATGGAAAAGCAAGATCAATTAAAGAAATCATTAACGCACATGCAAGGTCTAGAAAAAATAGACGACGATGTGGTTTAAAGTAAGATATAAATGTTTGAAAATCCGTTTTTTGTTTCATAGTGATCCTCCCTCGGATTATTATGCCATATTTCAAACTTAAAGTAACTCATAATGTTTCAAAGCTTTATAGATTCCTTCATTATCCACTGTATCAGTGATATAAGTTGCTTTTTCTTTTAAGACATCTACACCATTTCCCATCGCTATGCGTTGTCCTACTTCTCTAAACATCGCCTGATCATTATAACCATCACCAAATGCATAGGCATCCTCTTTAGTGAGTGAGAAATAATCAATAACATACTTGATTGCATGTCCTTTATCAAAAACAAGAGTCGATGTATCACATGAACCCATGCCACCATGATCATTAATAATTCGATCATCTTTAAACGCTTCTATCATCGCATCTCTCTTTTCTAACGTGTCATAGAAGAGGTCACATGTGTAATAAGTACCTTCTTCGTCTTTAATATGTTCTTCACCATATTCTTTCTTTATATGTGTGAGTTCGTCTCCTTCTAGATGATAAGGACTAGAGAATGTATCAGAGACAAAAAGTCCTCCACATTCTAAATTATCTAACTTATGCTTAAGGATATCTACTTCATCTTGTGTAAATGGAACGCCATAAAGTTTTTCACTCTTATAACTGATATAGCGCCCATTACATGAAATAATACCTGAAACAAGTTTTCCAAAAAGATTCTCTGCATAATAAGGTGCACGTCCTGTACAAACAAATGTATCATACCCCTTCTCTTTTAATGCTTCTAACGCTTTCTGATTAGATTCTGGAATATGTCCATGAATAGCCAATGTACCATCGATATCAAAAAATAATACTTTTCTCATCATATAGTCCTCCCTTGTATCTATTCTATCAAAAAAATCAGAAGAGATTAATGTCCCTTCTGATTTATGTATGCATAATATTTTAATTGTGTCTTCACTTTTTGACTGATACATACAAATCCAAGTGAACACAAAATCACAAGTATATCTCTCATCATATGTATACCTCCTAGTTAGTACATACTAACTATATACAATTTAAGAGAAATATGCAAATGATTTATCTTGTATAGATTGTGCAGTCTGAGATATGTGTGTCTTCTTCCTGTAGATGGTAGATAATCTGACTCACTACATAATAACCATTATTCACAAAGATTTCGATAACACCTTCATCGTAATAGATTTCTAAATCACACTGACCATTTAATACAGGTGTTTTATGAATATTGTATAGTTCATCATTATTCACAGATACAGCTGTACGATCTACGACTAACTGATCATCAACATAAGAAATCTTAACACCGCCTAAAGTGATTGTTTCATAGTCTTCTAGTGTTGTTTTCATTAAGAAAGGTTCATCAAAATCAATAGTATCTGTTGTATGCACAAACGTATTCTTAATTAATGGATGTACATCCTGATAAACATGCCCGTCTTTACAAGAAAGATGACGTGGCATTGTGAATAAACCAATCCATTCTTCACCTTCTAAGACTTCCTTCATTCTCATCCATCCTAAAATAGTACGTTTATTGTTTTCATCTAAGAATGTCTGAGGAGCATAGAAATCAAAGCCATAGTCAATAAACATAAGGTCTCCCGCCTTAGACATTGTACATGTTTCTTCATCAAAGTTGACTGGCATAATAGCCGCATTACTATTAGGACGTGGATATCCATCTAAGTTTTCAGGTGAGAAGACTAAGAAGTACTGTCCATCTAATTCAAATAGATCTGGACATTCCCACATGTTTCCAATTGAAGAATCGACGAATCTATTCTTATAAGTAAATGTCATTCCGTCTTCACTTTCGTAGAATAATACTTCTCCATCAAAATCATCCCCATTTGGAACCTTACTTCCTAGGATCATATAAACATGTCCATTCTTACCTAACCAGACTTTAGGATCTCTTGTATGCTGATCATGTCCTAAAGAAGAATCAGTAATTACATCAACAACTTTGTATTTAGATTCTTTGTTGTTGAAGTGGTAACCATCTTCACTGATTAATAATGCCTGTGATGCAATGAGATCATCTTTAATAAGTGGCTTATGGATATATTCAGGATTTTCAATACCATACTTAATGGCAGTGTAATATAAATACATCTTACCATTGTAGTTAAGTGCTGAACCTGAGAAGATTCCGTTTCTGTCATAATCCTTAGAGGGATATAAAGCGATTGGAAGATGCTTGAATGTCTGGAAATCCTTAGTGACTGCATGTCCCCAATGCATTGTACCCCATGATGTATCATATGGGAAATGCTGGTAGAAGATATGATATTCTCCATTAAAATAAGTTAGCCCATTAGGATCATTGATCCAGTTTCTAGGTGCTGTAAAGTGTATTTTTGGTCTCATTCTATTATTCCTCCATCACTATCTTATTATAATGAAATCGGTCACATATTCAACAAAAAAAAGAAGTACTTGTTGTACTTCTTAATACTCATACTTCTTTAATTCGCAGTTTTTTATACCAAAGGCAGAAAAATCATCATTAGTCATATCATGGAAATAAGATTCAATAATACGCGAAATACCATTATGGGCAACTAAAAGATAAACATGCTGATCATCCTTCTTCACATCATCTAATAAACTATAGATACGATGAGCAAGATGCAACATTGTTTCTCCTCCTTCAAAAGAGTTCACAAAACATGTCTTTGCCTGCTTGAATTCTTCTCCATCTCTAGGTGTAGATTCATATTTCCCAAAGTTCTGTTCCTTAAGTCTTAATTCTTCTCTTGCTGGTATACCTGTTACTTCAGATATATGTAAGGCAGTATCCTTTGCACGACTAAGTGGTGAATAGAGAATTTGATCTATATGGATATGATGTTTCTTAATATAATATCCAAGTTCTATAGCCTGCTTATGTCCTAATTCTGTTAAGGCAATGTCCGTTGCCCCACAGATCTTATTTTCTACATTCCAGATTGTCTGACCATGGCGTGTAAAATAGAAATGCCCCATTATTTTAAAGCCTCATCAAAGACACGTTTGAAGTTTGCCTTGATTGAATCAAAATCATCCTGGATTGTACATTCAAAGCACTTCTCTTTTCCAATAAATAAAGAAGGAACTGCATAATAATCATAATTTTCAGCTAAAGCGACATTTTCACTTTCTTCAATTTTTTCTATATCCAATGACTGATATGCTTTGTTTTCTGTCATAAGTTCATCCATCGCTTTTTTTGCCTTCTGACAAAATGGACATTCTTCTAAATAAAACATTGTGATCTTTTTCATATATATCCCTCACTTTCTTATCTCTATTATTCTCTTTTTTATGCCATTTATCAACATATTTGACTTAAATGTAAGTGCTTGTTCTATTAGTTTTAATTTCAAACTAGTATATTTGTTGTACAATTATGGCGCTTTTGTCATATTTATTGCTAATTTATTTGATTTTTAAAATCAAAGGTCTATAATGCAAGTCAAGGAATAGCTTGATATTCCAAGTAGTGAAAAGGAGAATGATATGAAATCTAATGTTTCAAATCTAGTCAGAGACGCATTAATGTTAGGAGTACTGATCTGTTTATCACAGATTTCTGTGGCATTGCCTACAGCTGTTCCTATCACATTGCAAACCCTGGCCATCTATCTCATTGCGTGTCTTATGACACCAAACCATGCATTCTATACAGTGCTTTGTTATTTGATTATGGGAGCTATTGGTCTTCCAGTATTTAGTAATTTCAATAGTGGTATGGGTGCTCTTATAGGTCCGGCAGGAGGATTCTTATTCAGTTTTCCTATTATGGCATTAGTTATGAGTACTATTATTACTCATAACCGTTCAGTTAAGGGACATATTCTTGCCATGATTATTGGAACAGCTATTACTTATGGACTTGGAAGTATTTACTTCATGTATACAATGAAAGCAGCACTTCTAAGTACATTAATGACTTGTGTATTACCATTCTTACTTGGTGATGCACTAAAGATTGCAGTCAGCTGCATGATCGCATTTAAATTAGAAAAGATTGTATTAAAAAAGACAGTATTGTCATAAGGAGGATATAAACATGACAACATTTGATAAGGTAAAAGATATTATTGTAGATTCACTTAGCTGTGATGAAGAACAGGTGACATTAGAAGCATCTTTAAAGGATGATCTTGATGCAGATTCATTAGATGCCGTTGAATTAATTATGGCTGTAGAAGATGAATTCGATGTACAGATTCCTGATGAAGAAGCTAACAAAATGGCTACTGTAAAGGACATTGTTGATTACTTAGAAGCAAATGCTTAATTTTTTAAATAAATAGTTTGAATTTCAAAGAAAGAAGGTTTTCTATGGATTTAGTCAGAGAGTTGATGGAAGCTTTTGAACAAGCTGATATCGATAAGATGAAAATTGAAATGGAAGGCGTGAAACTTGAACTTGAAAAGAGTCAACAGGTGCAGGTAACTGCACCTGTCACTGTATCTAGTGAAAGTGCGCCTGTTGTTGTACAAGAAGTAAAGGAAGAAAAAACAGTTATTAGTGGTACTGAAGTAAAAGCCCCTCTTGTAGGAGTTTATTATTCTTCACCTTCCCCAGATGATCAGCCTTTTGTCAAGGAAGGGTCAAAAGTCACTAAGGGACAGACATTATGTATTATTGAAGCCATGAAGGTCATGAATGAAATCAAAGCACCTGTAGATGGTACTGTCCGTTCTCTATTAGTGAAGGATGAAGATTTAGTCAGCTTTGATCAGACTTTAATGATCATTGAGGAATAGTATGTTTAAGAAGATTTTAATTGCGAATCGTGGAGAAATCGCTGTTCGTATTATTCGTGCATGTAAAGAGATGGATATTTTAACGGTAGCCATTTATTCTACGGCTGATCAGAATGCATTACATGTACAGTTAGCGGATGAAGCAGTATGTGTCGGTGGTCCTAAGAGTGCTGATAGTTATTTAAATAAGGAATCAATTATTACTGTAGCTGTTGAGACAGGATGTCAGGCGATTCATCCAGGTTTTGGTTTTTTATCTGAAAATAGTGATTTTGCAAGACTTGTAGAAACCTGTGGACTGAAGTTTATTGGTCCTAAGGGTGATGTTATTGATGCGTTAGGTAATAAGTCTAAGGCAAGAGAAATGATGATTGAAGCAGGTGTTCCTGTCGTCCCAGGATCTAATGGTTCAGCCAATACATATGAAGAATTAAAAGAAATTGTCAATAAGATTGGTTATCCTGTGCTTATTAAAGCAAGTGCTGGTGGTGGAGGACGTGGTATGCGTAAGGCCTTTAGTGAAGATGAACTAGAGAATGCCTTTATGACTGCCAAGGCAGAAGCCAAAGCATGCTTTGGGGATGATGATATGTATGTAGAGAAACTTGTATTGAATCCTAAGCATATTGAGTTCCAGATTTTAGCGGATGAGCATGGCAATGTGATTCATTTAGGTGAGAGAGACTGTTCTATTCAAAGACGTAATCAGAAGATGATAGAAGAAGCACCATGTAAGGTACTTGATGCATCTTTACGTTTGCAAATGGGTGAATCTGCAGTCAAAGCTGCACAGGGTGCTGGTTATACCAATGCTGGAACTGTTGAGTTTGTTTTAGATGAACACAACAACTATTACTTTATTGAGATGAATACGCGTATTCAGGTTGAACATCCTATTACTGAAATGGTCACTGGTATTGATCTCATTAAGCAGCAGATTCGTATTGCATCAGGTTTACCTTTAAGCTTTAAACAGGAAGATATTACTTTACAGGGTCATTCTATTGAATGTCGTATTAATGCGGAAGATCCCTTCCATAACTTTAGACCATGTCCTGGTCAGGTGAACTTCATGCATTTACCTGGAGGACCAGGTGTTCGAGTGGATACGATGTTATATACAGGTTATACGCTCCCTACTCAATATGATTCAATGGTCGCAAAAGTGATTGTCCATGCCCCTACTCGATTAGAAGCAATCAAGCGTATGAGACGTGCTTTAAGTGAACTTGTGATTGAAGGTATTACGACTAACCAGACACTACAGTTCTATATCCTACATCAGCCTGATTATATTAAAGGACATTTTAATACAAGCTTTATTGAAACACATTTAGATGAGATGGTGAGTGAAAATGGATAGTATCTGGAAGAAAAGAAAACAACAGTTACAGGACTTTCGTCGTTATTTAAATAAAGACAACAAAGTCAAGAAACAGGAAGTGCCTGATGGATTATATCAGGCATGTCCTAATTGTAATAGTACAATTCGTACACTTGATTTAAAGAATCATTTACAGGTATGTCCACAGTGTGGTCATCACCTCTTCATTGATGCTTATGCACGTCTAGATGCGTTATTTGATCATGGCAAATATAAGGAATACTACACTTCTATGAAATCAGGAAATCCATTAGGATTCCCTGGTTATGAAGAAAAACTTGAGAAGTATGAATATAAGACAGGATTACATGATGGCGTTGTTGTCGCGGGTGGTCGTATTGATCATATGCGTACGATTGTCGTTGTGATGGATCACCGTTTTATGATGGCTTCTATGGGTAGTGTGGCTGGCGAAAAGATTACACGTGCAATTGAAATGGCAACAAGAAAGAAATTACCTTTGATTGTTTTTACATCAAGTGGTGGTGCAAGAATGCAGGAAGGCATCTTCTCTTTAATGCAGATGGGTAAAACATGTGCTGCATTAAAACGTCATTTAGATGCTGGACTTCTTTATATTTCTTATTTAACGCACCCTACAACAGGTGGTGTTACTGCATCATTCGCAATGCTTGGTGATATTAATATTGCAGAACCAGAAGCTTTAGTCGGTTTTGCAGGACCTAGAGTTATTGAAAGTACTATGAAGACAAAGCTACCTGTTGGATTCCAGCGTGCTGAATTCTTAGAAGATCATGGCTTTGTAGATATGATTGTGGAACGTGAGAAGATGCGTGACACATTGGCTTTATTATTACGTATGCATGCATAAGGAGGAATTATGTCTTTAAAGGAAAAGGAAGAAAAGATTGCAGAGCTAGAAAAGAAGCTTGCAGTCATTAAGAATGATAGAGAAATAGATTCCAGTAAGATTGAAGAAACAATCAATGATTATAAGAAAGAGACATATTCACATCTTTGTGCATATGATCGTGTTTATCTTGCGAGAAAACCTGAACGTTCTCATATACATGAGTTTATTGATCATGTGTTTGATGAGTTTGTAGAAATGCGTGGCGATCGTTATTTCAAGGATGATCAGGCCATTGTCGGTGGTATTGGAATGTTTAATAACATGCCAGTCACAATTATTGGACATCAAAAAGGAAGAAGTATTGATGAAAATTTAAAGTGTCAGTTTGGCATGGCAAGTCCTGAAGGGTATCGTAAAGGGATGCGTTTAATGAAACAGGCAGAGAAGTTCCATCGTCCTATTATTACTTTTATTGATACACCAGGTGCTTATCCTGGTATTAGTTCTGAAGAGAATGGTATTGGTGAAGCAATTGGTCAGAGTCTGATGATGATGAGTGATTTAAAGGTCCCTATTATTGTGATTATTACTGGTGAAGGGGGAAGCGGTGGTGCTTTAGCCCTAAGTATTGGTGATCACTTAGCCATGTTAGAAAATGCGGTTTATTCTGTTTTATCTCCTGAAGGTTTTGCATCTATTCTTTGGAAAGATGTGAAGGGAGAACGTATTGAAGAAGCATGTGAAGTCATGAAAATGACAGCTGAAGATTTATATCATTATGGGATTATTGATGAAATCATCAAGGAACCTCTAGGTGGTATGACTATAAATCCTGTCGCTGTCTATAGAAATATACGTAAGGTGATTAGAGAACAGTTAGATATTCTAGTCCCAATGGATGTAAATACTTTAATACGTAAGAGATATAACAGATATCGTAAGATTGGAGAATGGAAGAATGGATAAAGGTATTTCTGTCATCGATACAGGATATTATGTACCTGAGAATGTACTGACTAATGATGATCTATCAAAGATAGTTGATACGAGTGATGAATGGATTTATCCCCGCACTGGTATCAAGAAACGTCATATATGTAAAGATGAAACACTTATAGATATGGCTTATAAGGCATCTTTAAAGGCATTAAACAACATCAACAAAGAAGATATTGGAATCATTATTGTGGCAACAATGTCTTCTCCCTATAATACCCCTTCTATTGCCTGTCTCTTACAGGAACGTTTAGGTTTAAATAATGATGTATTTGCGTTTGATTTAAACGGGGCATGCAGTGGGTTTGTCTATGCATTATCAGTGGCACGTTCATTACTTTATACAAGTGATAAGCGTTATGCCTTAATTATTGGTGCTGAACAGCTTTCAAATCTCATTGATTGGAAAGATCGTACAACATGCATCTTGTTTGGTGATGGGGCTGGTGCTGTTGTCATAGAGAAAGAAAAGAAATTATTTTGTGATTATCAAGGATCAGAAGGCAATGAAGAAGTGCTTTATGGTTTAAAGAATGATTATTTACATATGGAAGGTAAAGAAGTATTTAAGTTTGCGACAAGAGTTCTTCCTATGTGTATAGAGAAAGTATTAGAGAAAGCATCACTTACTAAAGATGATATTGATTACTTTGTGGTGCATCAGGCGAATGAAAGAATTATTCGTCATGTCTATAAGAAAATGAAAGTAACATCAGATAAGTTTTATCTGAATGTCGATGAATATGGTAATACATCTGCTGCAAGTATTCCTCTTGTACTTGGAGAGATGAATGAAAAGAAGTTATTAAAAAGAGGTATGAAGATACTCTGTGTTGGTTTTGGTGCAGGACTGACTTATGGTGCCAATCTGATAGAGTGGTAAGGAGAAGACTATGTGGTTAAATGAAACATTAAAGATTAAATACCCTCTTATTCAGGGTGGTATGGCTAATATTGCGACAGGCGCTTTTGCGGCAGCTGTGTCTAATGCAGGTGGTTTAGGACTTATTGCAGGAGGTGGTATGTCTCCTGAGATGTTAAGAGAAAATATCCGTGAGGCAAAGAAACTTACTGATAAACCTTTTGGTGTTAATTTGATGTTATTACATCCTCAAGCAGGAGAAATGGCTGATATTGTGGTGGAAGAAAAGGTTCCTGTTGTTACAACAGGTGCTGGTAATCCAGGTATTTATATTAAGAAATGGAAAGAAGCAGGTATTATTGTGATGCCTGTAGTCCCTAGTGTTGCCCTTGCGAAACGTATGGAAAAAGCAGGTGTGGATGCCGTTATTGCAGAAGGAACTGAATCTGGTGGTCATGTGGGAGAATTGACTACTATGGCTTTAGCACCACAGGTCAAGGCTGCAGTGAATATTCCTGTGATTGTTGCAGGCGGGGTTGCGAGTGGTAAACAGCTTCTTGCAGCAGTTGCACTTGGTGCTGATGGTGTACAGGTTGGTACTATTCTTCTTGCAAGTACAGAATGTCCTATTCACCAGAACTATAAGAATGCGATTATTAAGGCAAAAGATACTGATACAACAGTAACTGGACGTATTGCTGGAACTCCTGTACGTATCTTAAAGAATAAGATGGCACGTACTTATATTAAGAAGGAAAAAGAAGGAACCGAAATGATGGAACTAGAAAAGTATACATTAGGTTCTTTAAAACGTGCTGTATTTGAAGGTGATGTAGAAACCGGTTCTTTAATGAGTGGTCAGGTAGCTGGCATGGTGCATGAAGAAAGAAGTCTTAAAGACATCATTGAAGGTTTATTTAAAGAATATGAAGAAGAAAAGAAACGTGTGATGGAGGTTCATCTATGAAAATAGGATCACATTCTTTATCTCTCCCTTTAATTCAGGGAGGAATGGGTGTTGGTGTTTCCTTAAGTTCTTTAGCTGGAAATGTGGCTAAAAAGGGAGCTATGGGTGTTATTTCTACAGCTCAGATTGGCTTTAAGAAGCCTTCTTTTCTTAAAGATACAAAGAAAGCAAATCTAGAAGCGATTGATGAAGAAATCAAACGTGCTAAAGAGATTTCAAATAATAAAGGTATGGTGGCAGTCAATGTCATGGTTGCCTTAAGTGATTATGAACAGCATGTCAAACAAGCTGTAAAAAGTGGCGTAGATGCGATTATTTCTGGAGCTGGTTTACCATTAAAGCTTCCTGAATACGTGGATGAAAAAACAGCCATTGCACCTATTGTATCTTCTGGTAAGGCAGCACGTTTGATATTAAACAAGTGGAAACGTCAGTATAATCGTACAGCTGACTTTATTGTGATTGAAGGATATAAAGCAGGTGGACATCTTGGATTTAAGAAGGATGAACTATTAGAGAATACATGTGCTTCTCTAAAGGATATCTTGGAGGATGTTAAGGAAATTGTGAAAAGCTTTGAAGAGCTATTCAATCATTCTATTCCAGTCTTTGTAGCTGGAGGCATCTATACTAATGAAGATATTAAAGAGATGTTAGAAGCTGGTGCGGATGGTGTTCAGATGGGTACACGTTTTATTGGTACTTATGAATGTGATGCTTCAATGGAGTATAAGAATTATTTTATTAACGGTAAGAAGGAAGATATCAAAATTGTACAGTCTCCTGTTGGTATGCCAGGACGTGCTTTTATGACACCTTTTATGGAAAAGACACATCCTATTAAGAGATGTTTTAGATGTATTGCGAGCTGTGATATGAAGTCTATTCCTTATTGTATTACTCAGGCTTTAATTAATGCGGTGAATGGTGATTGTGAGAATGGTCTTGTATTTACTGGCACAAACGGATATCGCATTGACAAGCTTGTACATGTAAGTGATCTGATTGATGAATTAATGGAGGGTATTGTATGAAACTCGGTTTTATCTATGCAGGACAAGGAACACAATATGTAGGTATGGGACAGTCTTTTTATGAAAATGATGAAGACTGTAAGAACCTATTAGATAATGTAAAATTAGATTTTGATTTAAAGGATATCATGTTTAATAGTGATGAAAAGACTATTAGTACAACTCGTTTTACTCAGCCTGCGATGGTAGCAGTTGCCAATATGGCTAC
>ENA-OPCE01000174-OPCE01000174.1-human-gut-metagenome-genome-assembly--contig:-NODE-174-length-61193-cov-10.944192_pt1 | contig 61193 bp, 53 predicted proteins | sample MGYA00241247_ERZ501474 | MGnify/ENA primary metagenome ERZ501474 (study PRJEB25962, sample SAMEA2042572) | human gut metagenome | biome: human gut; feature: human-associated habitat; material: faeces... | reverse complement strand
GGTGATTCCGCCGCCGCCGCACCAAGTAGCAAGCAGTGTGCCCACCAGGATGATGAAGGGGATCCGGTGGCCGCCGGTCACCATGTCATCCGAGGTCTTGACTTTCTTCCGGGCCACGATCAGCCCGAAGATCGTGAGCAGCACCAGATAGGCGCTGATCGCAACAATGTAAGTCATATATTCTCCTTCTCCTCACACAATAGAATAATAAAGAGATTTTACTCTTTCAGGGGAATAATGTCAAGTTGTATCCCGTCCGGCGTATGCGCCGGCATCCGGACGCGGCAATTTTTCTCTGGCTTTTTGTCGAAATCTGTGGTATCCTGTCCCCGAGGTGAGCGACATGACATCCAAGGCTGCGGTGAACCGCATCATTGAGACACTGAAGGGCATTTACCCGGACGGGCTGTGCTCCTTACAATATAAAAAGGACTACGAGTTGCTGTTTGCGGTGCGCCTGTCCGCCCAGTGCACAGACGAGCGGGTGAACAAGGTGACCCCGGCGCTGTACGCCCGCTTCCCTACCCTGGAAAGTTTTGCCGAGGCGGATCCGGCGGAGGTGGGAGAATACATCCACTCCTGCGGCTTTTACAACGGCAAGGCCCGGGACATCGTGGCCTGTGCCCAGAAGCTGGTGAATGAATACGGCGGCAGAGTCCCCGGCACCATGGAGGAACTGACCGGCCTTCCCGGCGTGGGGCGCAAGACCGCCAATCTGATTCTGGGGGACGCGTTCGGCCAGCCTATGTCTGCGACACCCACTGCATCCGCATCACGGGACGGCTGGGGATCACCGACGGCTCCAAAGATCCCCTTCAGGTGGAGCGGCAGCTGCGGGAGCGGATCCCTCCCAAGGAGTCCAACAACTTCTGCCACCGGATGGTGCTCTTCGGCCGGGATACCTGCACCGCCCGCTCCCCCAAGTGCGAGGGCTGCCCCCTAGCAAAGGACTGCGACACCGCCAAAGCCGCCAGACGGGGCTGACAGCATTGGAATCACTCTGGAACTTCACGTGTCTGCGCAATGCGCAGGCACGTTTTTTTGTCTTCCCTCATATACTGAGATGAAATCCATCCGACAGACGGCACAAGGAGGCACTATGGACGAACAGACGGCCCGTATGATCCAACAGCTGAAAAGCAACCCCGCCATGCTCCAGGCGCTGATGCAGTCCCGGGACGGGCAGGCGCTGATGCAGATGCTCTCCGATTGCGCAGACGCGGGAATCGAGTACATTTTCAATTGCGGCTACCGCACCCTCCAGGAGCAGACGGACATTCTGGAAAAGCGGACCCGGGAACACATGGAGGAATTTGACCTGGATTTTGACGAGGCCCGAAAAATGGCGCTGGAAACCGTGGCCGTCCCCGGCACCAGCGAGCATCAGATGGGTCTTGCCGTGGACATTGTGGGCGAGGAGGCCAACGCCTGGCTGGGGGAGCATTGCTGGGAGTACGGCTTCATTCTCCGCTACACCGAGGAAAAAGCGGAGATCACCGGTATCACCAACGAGCCGTGGCACTTCCGGTACGTGGGCAGGGAAATCTCCATGGACATGAAGGGCTCCGGGCTGTGCCTGGAGGAATACCTGGGCGCGGTGTGATCCTCAACAAAGACAAAAGTTACGCCGCCGGTTTCCGATACGGAAACCGGCGGCGTTTGCTTTTAATCTCTGCGCAGTGCCTCGATGGGGTTCAGGTTTGCCGCCTTGTAGGCCGGGAGCATACCGAACACCACGCCGATGAAGGTGGAGAACACCACCGCCACGATGATGGCCGGCGCGCTGATGGACACGGGAATCTGCATCATGTTGGAGATCAGCTCCGCGAGAATCACGCCGCTGATGACGCCGATGATGCCGCCCAGACTGGTCAGCACCGCCGATTCCGTCAGGAACTGGAGCAGAATCCGCTTCTTTCTCGCACCGATGGCCTTTTTCAGACCGATCTCCGCCGTCCGCTCCGTCACGGACACCAGCATGATGTTCATAACGCCGATGCCGCCTACCAGCAGGGAAATGCTGGCGATCCAGATCAGCTGGGTGTTGGTGGACTGGGACATTTTTTGCAGCTGCTGCGCCTGTTCCAGCATATCCTGACTGCGGTAATCGAAGTCGGTATTTTCCGAATCCACGATCTGCTTCTGGGTCAGAAGGTCAGCCGCTTCCTTGCCCGCCGTGGCCATGGTGTCGGTGTTTTTCACCTTGATGGCCACGTTCTGGGGTTCGTCAAACTGAAATGCCGTCGGCCAGACCGTGCTGGGGATGTACAGACAGCCGGAGGAGGTGTCCGCGTAGAGGAAGTAGTCCTGCAATGTCTCAATGGTCGGGGTGAACTCCTTGGACAGGGCAACCACTCCCACCACGGTGAACACGTCGCCCTTGACCTCCAACGACTTTCCCACGGGATTTTCTCCGCCGAACAGGGTGGAAACCGTGTTGGCGTCCACCAGCGCCACCTTGCGGAAATTGTCGTAATCCGCCTGGGTGAAGCCTCTGCCGGACTTGACCTGATAGCCGTACACCGGCAGATAGTGCATATCAATGCCGTAGGTCTCGCCGTTGAAGCTCGTGTTCTGATAGTACACAAAATTGGAATTGTTCCGGGAGTTATACAGCGATACTTCCTCCACGCCGGAAAGTTCTTCCAGCTCCTGCCGGGTCTCCTCGGTGATGACCCGCACGCCCTCGGGGATGGCATTCCAGCCCATGTCATAGGAATACCCCGCCTGATTCAGCCGGACGGTAACCACGTTGTTGCCCGCGCCGATGAGGTTCTCCTTGATCTGCTCATTGGTTCCCCGGATGGTGGAAACAATGGTGATAATGGCCGCAATGCCGATGATAATGCCCAGCATGGTCAGCACGCTTCGCATCTTGTGTCCCCAGATTCCCTGGAAGGCAAGCCGGATATTTTCTATCATAAAATTTGCCCTCCTTTCTTAGTAGCTGTACAAACTGCTCGGGTCGCTTTCCACCGTGGGCGCGCCCTCTTTCAGGTTCTTGCCGTAGGGGAATGCAATGAGGTCGTCTGCGGTCAGGCCGCTGAGAATCTCGGTGTAGCTGCCCCACAGCGCCTTGCCCGTGGTCACGAACCGCTTCTCCAGCTTGCCGCCGGCGCCCCGGACGTAAACGAAGGACTGTCCTTTTTCACTGCGAACAAAGGGGTTCTCCAGGTAGATGCCACTTTCGCCTGTAGCCGAGGAATACTGGATATTGGCGTACATTCCCGCCTGCAAATCCGCAGTTTCGTCCACGAAGACCGTGAAGGGATAGTAGGACACGTTGGGATTGCCCGAGCCGTAATAGCTGTCGTTGTCGCTGGGGAAATCTCCCATGGACACGATCTTGCCGGGATAGGTCATGCCGGTGTTCCAGTCGTTGACCGTGACCTCCTGCCCGATTTGCAGCTTATCCTTGCCCAGCTCGCTGACGCTGCCCTGGATGTAGAATCCGCCGCCGCCGGAGACCTTAATGATGGGCTGGCTCTTGGTTCTGGCTTCGTCCTCCGTCAGGACGGAGACCACCTTGCCGTCAAAGTCGGCGTAGATATTGCCGTCGCTCATTTCGGCCTGCTTGATCTTGTAATCCGCTTCGGCTACCTTGATCTTGAAGCCCAGCTCCTTGATCTTCTTTTCCTGCTCGGAGCGCATCTGCGCCAGCTGCGCGGCGGTATAGCCGCTGCCGGGGTCAGGCATATCCGGGTCGGTGGGATCGGTGTTGTCCGGGTCGTCCGTTATGATGGAATGGTCGGGAACCACCGAAGCGTCAAAGAACTTGAACACGAAGCCGCCGCCCTGCCGGTAGATATGCAGCCCCTGCCAGGTCAGCCGGTTGCCCAGGGACATATTGCCCTCGGTGACCTTGAAGACCATGTAGTAATCGCTCACGGTAATCGTAGGCTTTTCATCGGGGTTTTCCGCCGCCGAGGCGCTGGAATTTTCGCCGTCCTCGCCCCCGGGATTCCCGCCGGAAGAACCTTCCCCGGGATTCTCCGGCGGATTCGGAGTTTCCGGCGGCTTCTCTGACGGACTTTCCGTAGTTTCTGTCGTAGTCTCCGTCGTTTCTTCCGTTGTTTCCACGGTAGGTTCTTCCGTGGGGTCGGGTACGTAATTTTTATTCTGGTACTCCTCCGCCTTCTGCCGCGCCGCTTCCAGAATACCATTGTCCACGGCGGCTGCGGTGTTGAGCCAGCAGATCAGCGCCTTTTCCGCCATGCTGCCGTCGTAGTCGGAGTTGGTGGAGAGCTGATAGCTGCCCGACAGCTTGTCGCCGGCATTCGGATCCCCCTCGTCTCCGTAGTCACCGGAAACGTCAAAATCCGCGGCGGACATGGGCGTCATATTCTGGATCTCTCTCAGCCTTTTCCGGGCGGTTTCCTGATCCAGCTTCAGCTTTTCCACCTCCAGCCGCTTGCGCTCCAGCTGGAGGTCGGACAGGGTGGTGTCAAAGGTCATCAGCACGTCGCCCTTTTTCACCATGTCTCCCTGGGCGACCTTCATTTCCGTCACCGTCTGGGTGGAGGAAAGAAACACGGTCTGAATTTTATCCGTGGAAACGGGGCCGTAGCTCTCCTGAGAGTCGCCCCAATATTCCGTCATGCCGACGTAGTTAAAGGCAAACACCTTCACCGGCTCCGACCTGCCCCGGCTCACGCCGAACCACACGCCAAGGCCGATGACCACCACCAGAACCACTGCGGTCACCGTAATGATGGTTTTCTTCTTATTCTGCTTCTTCATTTCCGGCACCTCCCTCCTGCTGCTCGTCGTAAGTACGGAGCTGCCCGTCCAGAATGTGGTAAATCTTGTCTGCGCACTGGGCAATGGCAAGCTCGTGGGTAATCATAAGGATGGTCATTCCCTCGTCACTGAGCCGCCGGAAAATATCCATGATCTGGTTGCCTGCCTTGGTGTCCAACGCGCCGGTCGGCTCGTCCGCCAGCAGCAGATCCGGCTTTCCCACCATCGCCCGGGCAATGGCGACACGCTGGCACTGGCCGCCGGACAGCTGGTTGGGGAAAAAGTCCATCCGCTCTTCCAGTCCCACGGCCTTCAGCGCCTCCGCCGCCCGTTCCCGCCGCTCCTTCAGGCTCACCCCGGCGTACAGCAGGGGCAGCGCCACATTGTCCAGCGCGGTGAGCTTGGGCATCAGGTAAAAGCTCTGGAACACGAAGCCCAGGTGCTTGTTCCGGATATCCGCCAGTTCATCGTCGTCCATGTCCTTCAGGTTCTGCCCGTCCAGCTCATAGGTACCGGAGGTGGGAACGTCCAGACAGCCGATGATGTTCATCAGGGTGGTCTTACCGGAGCCGGAAGGCCCCATGATGGCAAGGTAATCGCCCCGCTCCATGGTCAGGTTGACGTTTTTCAGCACCCGGACAGGCTCCTTGCCCTGCACATAATCCTTGCAGATGTCCGTCAGTTTCAGGATGGCCACTTAGCCCACCCCGCCTTCCGTGGACGCGGTCTCGGCTGCCGCCGCATCCTCACCGGGCATCTCCCCGGTTTCCCCGGAGATGCTTTCCTCGGGCATCATATCCATGCCCTCAGCGGGCATGTCCTCCATGGGCATGTCTTCCATGGGCATATCCATGCCGCCCTCGCCCATGTTGTCCATGGGCATGTCCGCATTCTCCGACGCCGTCATTTCATGGGTGGTCGGCGCGCCGTTATGGCACAGCTGCTCGTCGGGGAAGGCAATGTAATCCTCCAGCGTCAGGCCGTCCAGCACGTCGTAGGTGTCCGTCTCCTCATCGTGCTCGCCCAGCGTGATGCTGCGTTTTTCCAGCTTGCCCTTCTTCTCCGCCCACACGTAGGCAGAACCGTCGTCTTCAAAGCAGATGAAGGCGCTGCTGAGGGGCAGACCGGAGGACGTGCCGTCCCCTTCCGTCAGCATTTCCAGGTAAACATGCTGTCCCAGAATCAGGCCGTCGGTGCTGTCCAGCTCCACGTAGAACGGGTACTTGCTGGACGCGGACATGGAATCGGTCGACATACCGTAATACTGGTCGGTGTTGCTCCCCTGAGAGGGGTTTTCATAATCCACCAGCTTGACCGTGCCCGTCCAGGCAGCGGACGGATCCGTCCGGGAGGTGATCTTGATGCGGGTGCCTTCAATAATGCTGCCCCGCTGCAATTCGCCGATGGTACCCTTGACGCGGTAGGAGCCGACCTCCTGAATGGTGATGTACGGTGCGGGGTTGCCGTTTCTGTCGGTGCCGCTTTCGTTGATGGACTGAATGCGGCCCTTGATGGGCGACACCACGGTGGCGTTTTTCAGCAGATTCTCCGCCTGGGTGACCTCGGTCTGCTTCGCCTTGGCGTTCAGTTCCGCTTCCTTCATGTCCACCTGGGTGGTCTGGATCTGGATGGTGTACTGGAGCTTATCCGAGCCGGACGCCCAGCCCCGCTCCTTTTCCAGCTCCTTGATCTGCTGCTGGTAGCTTTCGATGGATGCGTTCAGCTGCTCCAGCTCCAGCTGCTTCTTTTCCAGACTCAGCTGTAACTCCTCGGTGTCGTACTCAAACAGCTTGTCGCCCTTGTTGACGTCGTCGCCCTCCTTGACCAGCACTTCCTTAATGGTCTTTTCCGAATCCTTCTTGATCTCCGTCACGTTTTCGGAAACGACCATGCCGGGGAACCGGTCGCCGGCCGCGATGCCGCCCATTCCCGTCAGATCGGAAACCGACTGCACATACACTGCCGTATCGTTGCTTCCGCAGCCTGCCAGAGAAACGGTCAGGCACAGGCTCAGCGCCAAAGCCAGCCATGCTCGAACTTTCATAATTCTGTCCTCCATACGTAAAAGTTTCATTTTGTAATCCATATTATAGCGAAATTACCTGCGGAAATCAACTATGTTGCCATTAAAGATTCATTAAGGTAGGATGGGAAATTTTGCCGCAAAGAGGAAAAGCCCCGCGCCTAAAAAGGCGCGGGGCAAGGGGGGTATGGTTTTGTCAGCCTATATAGGGGATTAGCCCATGTAAGCCGCCAGCTGCTCCTGAGCCGCGCCGACAAAGTCGTTGATGCCGGCGTCTTCCAGCTTGGACAGGAAGGTGGGAAGAACATTATCGGGGCTCACGGCACCGGACATCAGGTTGAAGGCGTACTCGGCATAAACGTTGGACAGGGCAGCAGCTTCGGTGCTCAGCTCGGAGGAATCGAAGATGAAGCCGCCCATGGGCAGAGCCTCGGCCGCGTCGTAGTAAGCGGAGAAGCGATCCCAGAAGTCAGCACCCTGCGCGTCGGTGGGAGGCAGGATACGGACGTTGCCCATACCGTTGGTCCAGGGGGAGTAGTTTGCGCGGTTCTCAGGGATGAAGGTGATGGTGCCGTCGCTGTTCTTGTTGTAGGTGAAGCCCTCGGTACCGTAGTTCATCATGGTCATCAGCTCGGAGTCGGTGTTCAGCAGGTTCAGGAACATCAGAGCGCGCTCGGGGTTCGCGGAGGTAGCGGAGATGGCGATCATAGCACCCTGGCCGGAGGTGCAGTCCATGTAGGCAGCAGTCTCGGGAACCATGCGGACGTCGATGTTACGGGCGGTGGAGAAGTCCAGTTCACAGCCGAAGGCATAGGACTGGGTGCCGAACAGGTACTCGCCGGCGGACTGGGTAGCGGTGCGGTAGTCGTTAGCGGTAGCGGTGGACTGGCAGCTGGGGGAGATGAAGCCCTTCTGGGCGTACTCATAGGTCTTCGCGGCGAACTTGGCAAACGCATCGGTGGAGAACTTGTTCACGATGGTGCTGCCGATGTCCTTGGAGGGATGCTCGGCGTCGTAGTAGTAGGACAGAACAGCGCCGGAGGACAGGTCGCCGGTGATGATGGAGGAATGAGTGACCATTCTCTCAAGAACGACAGGCTCGATCAGCAGAGGGTAGAAATCCTTGCCCTTCTCGTCCTTGGCCTTCTGCAGCATTTCGGCGAACTCGTCGGAGTAGTAGTCCAGACCGGCGTTGCAGACGTCGTCAACATTGTAGCCCAGTTCCGCCAACAGGGTGCCGTTGACATCCCAGCAGTTCTGGGTAGCGGTGTCCTTCAGGCCGGGAACGGCATAGATGCCCAGGCCGTCGAAACCGTTGGTCTTGGCGCAGTCCCAGATGCCCTCAGGAATGGTGGCCTTCAGCTCGGGAGCGTAGGTGTCCAGCATGTCGTCCAGCTTGACCCAGTAGCCGTCCTTGGCGTACTTGTTGTACTCGTCAGCGGACCAGTTGCAGGTGAAGTACATATCGACCTTGTCGCCGCCGGCCAGAGCGGTAACGGTGGCCTGATCAAAGTCACCCCAGGTGCCCCAGATGGGTTCGATGGTAGCGTTGATCTTATCCTTCAGATAAGCGTTGACGGACTCCATGACCTTCGCGGAAGCGTCGGGAGTGACGGTGCTGCCATGGAACCAGATCTTCAGCGTGACAGGCTCCAGCTCAGCCGCGGTAGGAGCAGCGGTCTCAGCATTGTCAGCAGCGGGAGCATTGTCGGGGGCGGCGGTGGGCGTGGTATTGCCGGAGCCGCAAGCGGCCAGACCGAGCACCATTACCAGAGCCAGCAACAGGGCCAGTAACTTTTTCATGTGTCTTCCTCCAAATAGTTTGTTATTTACTAAACAGCCAAACGTGGCTGCGTTAGCCATGTGTTTGCACCGTCAGCCCTTCACGGAGCCGACCGTCAGGCCGGAAACGATGTAGCGCTGGAAGAAGGGGTAGGCGCAGGCGATGGGTACGACGATGAACACCACCAGAACCATCCGCAGAGCCTGGGACGGCATTTTCGCCGCTTCGGCGATGGCGTCCGGGCCAAGCATACCTGCCATACGGTTTAAGTATTCCGTGTTGTTTTGCAGCTCCATCAGCAGCGCCTGCAAGGGCTGCAGCACCTTCTTCTGCTGGATGTACAGCAGGGAGTTGAACCAGTCGTTCCAGTAGGCCAGCGCGTTCAGCAGCGCGATGGTGGCGATGCCGGGCTTGGCGATGGGGACGACCACCCGGAACAATGTGGAATATTCGCCGCTTCCGTCAATGGTGGCCGCTTCGATCAGCTCCAGGGGGACGCTGCTCTTGAAGAAGGAGCGCATCACGATGATGTTGAAGGGGCTGACCAACAGAGGCACGATCAGCGCCGCATAGTTCTCGCTCAGACCCAGCAGCTGCTTGCTGACGATGTAGGTCGGCACCAGGCCGCCGCCAAAGATCATGGTGAAGAAGCTGAGGAAATTGAAGAAGCCGCGGAACCTGAAGTCAGGACGGTACAGAACGTAGGCGTACATGGCGCACATCGTGGTACTCAGCACCGTGCCGATGACCGTGATGTAGATGGAGTTAAAGTAGGAGCGCCAGATCTGGGGCAGCTTATTGAATGCGTACTGGTAGGCGTCCACGCTCCAGCCGATGGGCATGAAGGAGTAGCCGATGGTGGTGATGGATTCTTTGGACGAGAAGGAAATGATGATAACGAAGAGGAAGGGAATGATGCAGCAGACGGAAAACAGACCAATGATCCCATGGAAGACCGCTTCGGTTCCCACGCTGACGCAATTCAGGCGGAGGTTCTTCTTTTCAGCCATTTGGAATCCCCCCTTAGAACAGGCTGCTTTCGGAATCGATCTTCTTGACGATTCCGTTGGCCGTCAGGATGCAGACGAAGCCAAGGACATTTTGCAGCAATCCGGCCGCGGAAGACTGTCCCGGGTCACCGGTGGCCATGTAGGCACGGTAGACGTAGGTATCAATGGTCTGGGTCACGGAGAACAGCGCGCCGTTCTGCATGGGAACATTGTAAAAGAGGCCAAAGTCAGAAGCGAAGATCTTACCGACGTTCATGATGAACAGGATGGCGATCATGGTGCGCAGGTGGGGAATCGTGACGTGGAGCACCTGCTGCCATTTGGTCGCGCCGTCCATGGCGGCGGCTTCATACTGGTTGGTGTCGATGCCGGTGATGGCCGCAAGGTACAGAACCGTGGAGTAGCCCACATTCTTCCAGAGGTTTGCAAACGTCAGGATGAACGGCCAGGGTCCGGGGGTCGTATACCAGGAGGTGCGGGCGTGTCCCGCGGCTTCCTGCATGGCTGGAATCATGCCGTACTGGGCATCCAGGAAGGCATTGAGGAAGTAGCTGACCACGACCCAGCTCAGGAAGTAAGGGAAGAACATCATGGTCTGGTAAGCTTTTTTGAAGAACTTTCTGGTGATCTCGTTCATCATGATGGCGAAGGCCACCGGGATGATGACGCCCAGAACGATGAACACGATGTTGTAGGCCAGCGTGTTGCGGATCATGACCCAGGCGGAGTCGGTCTTGAACAGGAACTCGAAGTTCTTGAATCCCACCCACTTACTGCTCAGCAGGTTGCTGATAAAGGAGGGATTGCGGGGATTGACCTTGTAATTTTTGAACGCCAGCACGATACCGCCCATAGGCAGGTAGCGCAGCAGCAGCAGCCAGATCGCCACGGGAGCAACCATGGTCAGAAGCACCAGGGTTTTCTTGTTCTTCTCAAACCAGCTCGGGGACTTGACTCTTGGCTCCAGACGTTCAGAGGTTTTTGCAGCCATTCACTCTTCACCCGTCTTTCCTATTCTTGCCGTTCCAACAGTCGTTTTATTTACGTTTCATTTATCTATATTTTACAGGCATAGCCCGGAATTGTCATGAGACGGCCTTGTTGTTTTTTGTTTTTGCTTGTGGGTTTCCACAATTCGGTACAAGCAGAGAAAACGGCGTTCGCCATTTTGCACAAATGCGATCGCCGTCTATTGGTCACAATGACCCATCTCTATTTTATTAAGCCCGGTAACGCACAATTGCACGGAGTTCCCCCTATTTCAGGGTGTTGCGGTACTCGTTGGCGCTCATGCCCTCCTGTTTTTTGAAGGTTCTGGCAAAATGCGCTGTATCCGCGTAGCCCACCCGCTCGCCGATCTCGCCGATCTTCAGCCTGGGGTCAAGCAGCAGCTCCTTGGCCTTCCGGATGCGCACGGTGTTGAGGATGTCGTAAAAGCTCTTGCCCGTGTGCCGGTTCAGCAGCTTCGACAGGTGCCATTGGGAAACATAGCAGCAGTCCGCCACCCCCTGGAGGGTCAGCTTTTCCGCGTAATGCTCCTCGATGTAGGCCATCGCCTGGTTGACGATGAAGCTTCCCGCGCCGTGCTGCTCCTCCTCCGGTTCTTCCTCCGGATGCCGCATCTGAGACCGGGCGTTTAAGCGGGCGGTCATGGTTTCCAGGGCTTCCTTGATCTCGTCCATTTTGGAGGGCTTCAGCAAAAACCGGGTGACCCCAAGACGGATCGCCTGCTGGGCGTAGGAAAAGTCCTGATAGCCGGTCAGCACCGTCACCTGCATGTCCGGGAACTCGCTGCGAAGCGCCGCCAGCATGGTCAGGCCGTCGGCTCCGGGCATCCGGATGTCGGTGAACAGAATATGGGGCTGCAATTTCCGGATCAGCGCCGCGCCTTCCTCGGCGCCGCTGGCCGTTCCCACGACTTCACAGCCGTAGTCCGCCCACTTGATGACCCGCCGCAGGCCTTCCACAATGATATTTTCATCGTCAATGAGAACTACCCGATACATCGTATCCGCTCCTTTTTCTTTTTCCGGGGCGCATCGAGTCCGCAGAATGCCCGGACAAAAGCCCATCACCCAGGAACTGCTCCCGCAGTTCCTGGGGTTTTCCCATGGAAAAACCGCTTATTCGTTTCTCTGGATAGCAGTCGCCACCGCCTTTTCGGCGGTCATCTGGCCGGTGACTACCTTCTGGATGCTGGTAAACAGGGTACTCTTGGCCTCCGCGCTGATGGCGTCCTGCACCGCGAGGCTGACCCGGGTCAGCTGGGCGTTGGTTTCCGCCGCGGACTGCTCCAGACTGTTCAGACCGACGGGGCTGGCGCCGTCGATCAGCGCCGTGACCTCGGTTCTGATAAAGGTGCTTAAAATCTCGTTGGACGTCAGCATTTCCACAAACCGCACCGCCGCGTCCCGCTTTTCCGGGTTCTTCCAGGCCTTGCGGGTGATGAAATAGCCCATGGAAATACCGCCGATGCCCTCGGTGGCCTTCCGCTCGCCCTTGCCCGGCACAAAACGCACCGCCATGTTCTCGATCTTATCGCCGAACCGCTCCCCCAGGTGACCCACCTGCCAGGAGCCGTCCACCAGAAACGCCGCCTTCCCGTTGCCGAAGAGGGAGACGGTCTCCTCGTCGGTGGCCGTCAGGGTGTTGGGCGGGAAATAGCCCAGATCGTACAGCTCCTTGATGTCGTTCAGCGCCGCGACCCATTTGCGGGACACCTCGTCGTCCCGCAGATTCCCGTTTTCGTCCAGCGTGGGAACCTCCAGATGGTTTTCCACCGTCCCATTGTTCATGACGGCAAACTCGAACAGATAGTGCGGCACCTCCACCAGAGAGCAGGCAATGGGGATATAGCCCCTGCCTTTGATGGTTTCGCAGTCGGCAAGGAACTGCTCCCAGGTGTAATCCGCCCCCGGCACCGGAATGCCGCAGGCTTCCAGCACCGATTTGTTGACAAAGAGATTTTCCCAATACCCGGCGGCGGGAACGGCGTAATGCTTTCCATCAGCGGCCTGGGCAAGCATGGACTGCTTCATATTGGAAGCGTAGTCGGGATAGACCTCCCGGATGTCCTCAATGGACACCACCCGTCCGGCGTTGATAATGGGATCGGCGTCGGCATTGGTGAAGAAAAACAGCACATCCGGCTCGGAGCCGGTCTCAAAATCCGCCAGAACCTTGGCCTTCCAGCCCTCGTTGGAAACGGCCGAGCCGTCCTTTACCTTGTTTCCGGTGGCCGCTTCATAGGCGGCCACCGCCGCTTCAAAAACGCGACGGCTGCCGTCGTCGCCGCCGTAGGAGGTGACGACTTCCAGCGTGACCGGCTGCTTTGCCTGGGCAGCCGCAGTCTGCTCCGATGTCGGGGATGCGGATGAAAATGCGCAGCCGCTCAATCCCAAGGCCAATGCCAGCAAAATGGCCAGTCTTCTTTTCATAGATTGGCACCCTCCCGTTTCTCTTTTGCAATCTGCCCATATATCTTTCTTAAACTATACCACTTTCAGGTTATTTTGTACAAGTCCTTTGTTTGTTTTCTCTTGGCCTTTTTTGACTGCGGTTGTCATTTTTGTCTTTGCTTGTGCTTTTCACTGTCCGACGGGGATGGCGACCCGGGCGAGAACCGTTCCGGCTCTGGTCTGATCCAGAGTCAGGGTTCCCTCGTCGCCGTAAATCAGGTTCAGGCGCTGGCTGACGTTGCGCAGCCCCACCTGACCGCCGGCAGCCGCTCCTTGGGCGGTCTTCGCCAGCAGAGACTGAATTTTCTGCCTGTCCTCCTGGGTCAGGGTGCCGTCATGCTCCACCTCCAGCACCACCTTGTCCGCCTGCCGGTAGGCTCTGACCCACAGGTCGCCGCCCCGGTTGGCGGTGATGTCATGCTCCACCGCGTTTTCCACCAGGGGCTGCAGCACCAGTCGGGGCACGGGCAATGCCAGGATGGACTCGTCGATATCCTTATGCACCCGGAAGCCCTCGCCAAGCCGCTCCCGGATGATGTACAGGTACGCATCCACGTACCCCAGCTCCTCGGAAAGGGGGATTTTCGTCCGGCCGTTCCGATCCAGCGCGGCCTTCAGCATGGTGGACAGGGACTCGATCATGGCGCTGACCCGCTCGTTGTCCGCCATTCTGGCTTCCCAGTTGATAATTTCCAGAGTATTATTCAGGAAATGGGGGTTAATCTGAGATTGCAGCGCCTTGATATTCGCCTGCTGGGTGGCCTGCTGCTCCAGATACGCCCGCTCAAACTGCCGCCGCAGCTCCGCCGACATGGCGTTGAACTGGTCAAACAGCCGTTCAAATTCCCGGTTGGGGGCTTTCTGGCCGATCTCATAGCCCCGTTCGCCGCTTTTCACCAGCTGGTACGCCTGTCCCAGCACCTCCATGGGGCGGGTGACATGGCGGTAAAACAGGGCAATGGTTACCAGCGACAGCGGAATGATCAGCAGCACCACGCTGCCGATCGCCCAGCGCATCCAGGGGTTTTCCCCGAAAAGGTCGTATTCTTCCCTGTCCGCGGAAAATCCGATGGTATGTCCCTGGGTATTGGCCTGATACTGTACGTTTCCGGTCTCCTTCGCCGCCTCCGTCAGGCTTCCGTCCGCGGCAATGGTAAAGCGATGGCCGTCCAGGCTGTATTGCAGATTCCCCACCCGGTTCACCGAGTCCAGGGGAAGAAACAGATTGCGAGGCTCCAGCAGCATCACCACGCTGGCATAGGGGGTGAAGGTGCTGTCCAGAAGGTTTCGCGCCATGTACATCTGCCCGTCGATCAGCAGCAAGCGGATGTCCGTGTCCGCGTCCACCATTTTCTCCATGATCCGGGGGGCGCACTCACGGCACTGCCGCAGAAGGCCAAAGCTGGTGGTGCCGTCGCTGAGGACGTAGGCGCTGGCGTCCACGTTCCAGAAGTGGATGAACACCGCCTGATAAATTTCGTCTCTGGTGAAGCCCTGGCTCAGGTAGTCGGCGACGGTGCCGTACAGCCCGGCGCTGTCGCCGTTTTGCAGCCAGGTGCGGTAGGCGTCCCGCACGGTGCCGTCATAGGATACCGCCTTGGAGTCGTCGATGGCGTCCTCGAAGCGCATCTGCACCAACCGCAGGGCATTCGCGGCGCTGCTGTCGATCTCCTGCTGCACGGACTGTCGGTAGTTCTTATTCAGCAGCACGCCCGCCAGCGTCACCACGATGAAAATGGGCACCAGCCAGCAGATCAGTATGGTCGTCAGGAAGCCCGTCCTAAGGGACGTTCTCGTTTTTTTCATGGCGTTCCCCCGCTCTTCCCGTGATACTATATCACGCCGGAAATGAAAAAAGAAGCGTTTTTACGCGCTTTCCTTTCTTTTTCGTGTTGGGGCAGGAAAATCCATTCCTGCCCCAACACATTTTCACTATTTTGCGGCCTTCAGCGCCTTGCGCTCGGCCTTGGTTTTGCAGAAGCACTCCAGCTCCGGCACCAGAAGGATGCAGATCACCGCCGCCGTAAAGCCGCCGTTATACAGGCAGAACCCGCCGTGGAGATTGGGGACGGAGGTTACCAGGAAATAGTGCATCACGGCCGCAACCATGCCCCAGAACCAGCCGTACTTGCTGGTAATGGGACTCAGGCCGTTGGCAAAGCACAGTCCCACAGCGATGGCCTGAGCATTGATCACAAAGGTGAAATTGCCCCCCGCCACTCTGGACAGTCCCCCCGCCAGGAAGGACGCCAGCACGTACCCCAGCATGATCGGCCAGACGTTGCCGGGATGGGAGCCGGAATTGCAGGTACACAGCATACAGAAAATAATGCCCAGCGTCACGCCGTTGAAGGAAGCGCCGATAACGTTGTAGTAAGCCAGAATGAACAGGCCAAATACGCCCACGTTCATCAGGAATACCTCCGTTCCCATCTGAGAAGAAACGGAGCCCACATGCTCCGGGGCGGTCAGCAGCGCCCAATACTGCTTCGGCTTGCAGCCCATGGCCAGGGCGAACACAATGCACAGTCCGAACAGGATGCCGCAGAACAGATTCACCGTCAGCCGGGACGCTACCAGCAGGGTCTCCGCGCCGGGCGCGGCGGGCAGCTCAATGCCCACGGTCTTGAACAGCGTGGCGTTGAGGAAAAACGCAAACAGACACACCGGCACGGCGGCAGAATACAGATCGAAGCCCTTATGCACCTTCGGGGAATGGGTCAGCCCCGCCGGGAGGAAGAAGCCAATGGCAATGCCCACAATCATCGCCACCACGAACCCGTACAGGTTGAAGCCCACCACATCGGGATAGGGATGGCGCACCAGCAGGTCGCTGATCAGCGGCGCAATGCCGGTGGAGAACAGCATGGCGTTGACGTTGGCGCCCAGCTTTTCCTTCTTCACCAGGCAGTAAAGGACAACGCCCAGCACCGTCGGCCAGATGTTCAGGATGTTGATGCCCCAGGAGCAGAAGCCCAGGGTCAGCACAAAGGCCAGGGTGGAGACATTATTGACCGTCGCGCCCCACAGGACATACAGCCCCAGGCAGCACAGACCCACCAGACCCATATTCAGGAACGTCGCGGCATAGCCGCCCACGGCAAAATAGTTGGTAGAGATTTTTGCCGGCTGGCTAAGAATCTGCCACAGGCCGGAAAGCATGGCATTCCTGTCCGGCATACACACAGCCGCGATCAGAAACGCCGCGGAAAAGAAGGCGAAAAACAGCTTCAGGAACGAACCTTCCTCAAGATTTTTTAATTTTTTCATAAAAGCACCTTGCTCTCAATATTGAATTTTATACTGAACTCCAATTAGGGTCTATCTGAAAACCGGGAATATGACCAACAGCGAGGGATTTTTCGCCTGATGAAGCCATTTTTCCGCAGGAATACTTTGTGTATTACAAGGGAAAATGGTGCACAGCAGGCGGAAAAGACCCGCTGTTTGGGCATGTTGACGGTTTTCAGATAGACCCTAAAATCTTTAAAAAAGATTTTAATTGCCCGAAGGGCAAGGAGTTCATATGAGACTTGTTTTGTGATTTCTTTCCTTATAAATCACAAAACTGGCAGCGCCATTAGGCGATGCCTTCCTGATTAAAATCTTTGATTTTAATCAGGAAATAGTATTAGTGACACAGTACATTCACCAAGTGTCCATGACAAAAAAGGGCGACCCAGCGTGGAAACTGAATCGCCCAGACGGTCGGCAAGCTTTTCTCTGCGCTCCCATGCGGTAAAGTCCGCGAACCCGTCAGTCACGCAGAAGCCAATATGGCGTTATCCTCTTTCGGCAGCCTCCACCACATGCTTCATCAGCACGGAGGTGGTCACGGAGCCGACGCCGCCGGGAACAGGCGTGATGGCCTCAACGATCGGCTCGACCTCGTCAAACTTGGCGTCGCCGGCGATGCCGCCCTTGCCGCCCTTGGCGTTGATCTTATTCTCGTCCCAGTTGATGGACACGTCCACGACCACCTGGCCGGGGCGGACATAGTCCTTGGTCAGGCTGTTCAGCACACCGGCGGCGGAAACAATGATGTCCGCGTTCCGGCAGATTTCGGCGGTGTTCACGGTCTTGGTGTGGCAGACGGTAACGGTAGCGTTCTTGCCCATGAGCATCATGGCGGCGGGCTTGCCGACCACCAGGCTGCGGCCGATGACCACGGCGTTCTTGCCCTTGCAGTCGATGCCGTAGAAGTCCAGAATCTCCATGCAGGCGGCAGGAGTGCAGGGGGCGAAGCCCAGACCGTTCAGTCCCTCAAACACACCGGCGTTGGACAGATGGGTCATGCAGTCCACGTCCTTCTTGGGGTCGAGACGGTTGCAGATCTCATTCTGGTCGGCCTTCAGATGCTTGGGCAGGGGGCGGAACATCAGCACGCCGTGGATGGAATCGTCGGCGTTGACCTGATCGATAACCGCGAGAACGTCTTCCTTGGAAGCGTCTGCGGGCAGCTCAAACTTCTTGACCTCTACGCCCACCAGTTCGGCGCGCTTGGTCGCGCCCTTTTCGTAGCTGAGGTCGGAGGGGTCGGCGCCCACACGGATGATGCCCAGGGTGGGGACGATGCCCTTCTCCCGCAGCGCGGCGGTACGAGTCTGCAAATTCGCGTTCAGGGCATCGGTAACTTCCTTGCCCAGCAGTAACTTAGCCATAGTATATGTTTCCTCCAATATGTTTTTGTGGGGCTTACTGACCGAAGCCCGCCTTGACCTCGTTGAAGATCTCGTCCGCAACGCTGCAATACTTGTTCAGCATCACGTTGGCATGGCGGTTCATATCCTCCGCCACTTCCCGGTTCTTCAGGCTCTTGGTGTTGATGAACACGTTCAGAGACGCGGCCTGCAGGGCTGCCTTGCAGCACACGGCGGCGCATCCGGCGTCGGAGACTGCCAGCCGGGAGCCCTTCGCGGCAAACACGGCGACGCAGTCCAGTGCTTCGCAGCACAGCTCCATAATGTGCATGGGTACCGCGCAGGCGGTGACGGTGGCTTCCTCCAGGATCTTGTCCCGGTTGGGGTCGTCCTTGGGAATGCCGTAGGCCTTGGCCAGAGGCACGAAGCCCTTGTCGTCGGCCTCCACCTGATCCAGCAGCTGCTTTTGCAGGTCGTCGCACTTTGCTTTCAGAGCGATGATCTCATCCTGCACATCGGCATATTTCTTCTTGCCGACGGTGAGAGAGCCGACCATGTTGCCCAGTGCGGTGCCGATGGCGCCCACCAGGGCGGCCGCGCCGCCGCCGCCGGGAGCCGGGGCGTCAGAAGCCAGAACCTCCACAAATCTGCGGCAGGATTCCAATGTCATGTCCATAGGTCAAATTTCCTTTCAAATCATAATCATGGTTCTAAAGTTACGGTTCCAGGAAAAGGAGCTGTCCCTGTTCCGTGGGCGCGGGGGGCGTCTCTCCCACCCACACCGCCAGTTCCTCCGGCGTCTCTCCGCCCCAGTTTTCCGGCGCGAAGCAGGCGGGAGGGAGATGAAAATAGGCGTGGATATGGCTATGCCCCTGAAAGCTCCGCTCCTGGGCAAAAATTTCCCGCCAGTCAGAGCCGTCGGAGCCGTAAAAACGCACCGTAACGGCGGCGTCCTCCCCCGGATTGTCCACCATCAGCAGCAGATTCACGCCCTGACTCCGGTGAACCGGGTTCTCCGCGGGGATGAACGACAGATAATGGATACCAGCCATAATGTCTCCTGGTAGATACGGCTAATCAGTCTAAAACCGCAAAAGCACAGGCGGGGAGCCGCCTGCGCTTTTTACGGTACTATGAATCAGAACAGGCCGGAGATCTTGCCGGTCTCGTCCACATCGATACGCTCAGCGGCAGGTACCTTGGGCAGGCCGGGCATGGTCATGATCTCGCCGGTCAGAGCGACCAGGAAGCCGGCGCCGGCGGAAACCTTCACGTTGCGCACGGTGATGGTGAAATCTCTGGGTGCGCCCAGCTTGGTCTGATCGTCGGTGAAGGAATACTGGGTCTTGGCCATGCAGATGGGCATATGATCGTAGCCCAGCTCGGTCAGGGTCTTGATCTGCTTCTCGGCATTGGCGGTGAAGTTCACGCCGTCGGCGTGGTAGATCTTCTTGGCAATGGCCTCGATCTTCTCCTTGATGGAGCAGTTCAGCTCATAGGAGAAGGTGAAATCATTGGGCTGCTCGCACAGACGGATGACTTCCTTGGCCAGCTCTACGCCGCCTTCGCCGCCCTTGCCCCAAACCTCGGACAGAGCAACGTTGACGCCCAGCTCCCTGCACTTGGTCTCGATGAGCTTCAGCTCCGCCTCGGTGTCGGTGGGGAAGCGGTTGATGGCGACCACGCAGGGCAGCTTGTAGACGGTGGTGATGTTGGAAACGTGCTGCAGCAGGTTGGGCAGACCCTTTTCCAGAGCCTCCAGGTTCTCCTTGCCGGTCTCGGCCTTGGGCACGCCGCCGTTGTACTTGAGGGCGCGGGCAGTGGCGACCAGAACCACGCAGGAGGGCTTCAGGCCCGCCATGCGGCACTTGATGTCCAGGAACTTCTCAGCACCCAGATCGGCGCCGAAGCCGGCCTCGGTGATGGCGTAATCGCCCAGCTTCAGAGCGATCTTGGTAGCAGTCACGGAGTTGCAGCCGTGGGCGATGTTGGCGAAGGGGCCGCCGTGGACGAACGCGGGGGTATGCTCCAGCGTCTGAACCAGGTTGGGCTTCAGAGCGTCCTTCAGCAGAGCGGCCATAGCGCCCTGGGCGTGCAGGTCACCGGCGGTGACGGGCTTGCCGGCGTAAGTATAGCCGACCACCAGACGGGACAGTCTCTCCTTCAGGTCGTTGATGTCGGAGGCCAGGCACAGAACCGCCATGATCTCGGAAGCCACGGTGATGTCGTAGCCGTCCTCACGGGGGGTACCGTTGACCTTGCCGCCCAGGCCGTCAACGACGAACCGCAGCTGACGGTCGTTCATATCGACGCAACGGCGCCAGGTGATCTGACGGGGGTCGATACCCAGAGCGTTGCCCTGGTAGATATGGTTATCGAGCATCGCAGCCAGCAGGTTGTTGGCAGCGCCGATGGCGTGGAAGTCACCGGTGAAGTGCAGGTTGATGTCCTCCATGGGGACGACCTGTGCGTAGCCGCCGCCGGCCGCGCCGCCCTTGACGCCGAACACGGGGCCCAGGGAAGGCTCACGCAGAGCGACCATGACATTCTTGCCGATGCGGCGCATGGCGTCGGCCAGGCCGACGGTGGTGGTGGTCTTGCCCTCACCGGCGGGTGTGGGGTTGATAGCGGTGACCAGAACCAGCTTGCCGTTGGGCTTGTCCGCCATGTCCTTCAGGATGTTGTAGTCAACCTTGGCCTTGTAGTTGCCATACTGCTCCAGATACTTCTCATCCACGCCCGCGGTCTTTGCGATCTCGCGAATGTGCAGCATCGGGGTCTCCTGTGCGATTTCGATGTCAGATTTGAATCCCATTGTTAATACACTCCTTGTAATTTGTTGGTGCCTACCGTTTTCTGTGGATCGGCCCATACAGGATTTATGCAGCTGCCGTTGTAATGGCTCACTGCACATATTCTATTCGGTACTTAAGTACCGAAATAAGAATACCACTTCGCGGCGGAAATGTCAATATCTGTCGGCCACATTCCTGAGATTTTTATCAGAATTTTACAGCCGCTTTGAGGACGTTCACCGCTCCGGCTTCCGGCCGACCGTAAACGCAATGCGCACCGCCTCCGTCTGGGAGGTAGTCACCGTCAGCACCGCCGTGCCGGTCTCGCCGGTGGTTTTGACGTAGGTACCCGTCATGCCGCCCTCGGCTGCTGTCACCTCCGGTCCCACCAGCTGCGCCGCGCCCTCTAACCGGAACGTCACCGGAAGCTGGGCATAGGGCGAGGGGCTCCCGTACTCGTCCAGAATCCGTACCCGCACCGCCGCCATGTCGTAGGTGTCCCCTTCCGTCAGCTCCGTGTGGCTGGGCGTGACCTCCAGATGCAGCTTTGCGCTGGGACACAGGGTGACGGAGGAAGCCACCTTCCCGCCCTTCAATGCGTCCAGCCGCCACACGGTGGACTCGCCTCCCCAGTTGCCCACGTACTTTCCGTAGAGCTTCTGCGCATCGGCAAAGGTCAGGCCGTATTTTGTCATGGCGACACCCATCCGGGCGAGATCCGCCGGGGGCAGATGGGCAAGGCCGTGCTTGCGCGCTGCCAGCAGGCAGGCACGCAGAAGGTCGGCCTTCTTTTCGTCAAAGCCCTCCTGGGTCTCCAGAAGCTCGCCGATGATGTCGTCCAGAATCATAGGCGGATGGGGCAGTCCGGGGTAGTCCCCGGTGCGGAGGGTCGTGACATAATTCCCGTTCTTGTACAGCCGGACGGAGTCGGCATTGGTCAGCACCGCCGAATCCCCGATCTGTCCGCCGGGATAGTCGCCGATGTCCATGGGCGTACAGGCCGTCAGCACCGTCGTCCCCTCTCCCTGACTGGCGTACAGCGCCGCCGCGGGCTTGGGATTGCGGAAGGCGTCCATGACGCCGTGGTAGCACACCCGGTCGCCGGAACCAAAGTCCTTGTGGGTGGGGTAGTCAAACATGCACCAGCCGAAGCAGCCTACATGGCCGCCGTCGGCCGCGGCGTCGCTCTGCACCCTTGCGTGGCGCAGCGCCTGGGCCTGCCGGTGGCTCCAGGTGTCATAGGACTTGGTAGGGTACATGTGACCGGTATGCTCGGAGATCAGCAGCGCCTTTTTCCGGCTTTGCGTAACGGTACGCCTGGGCTTGCAGCCGGGATTGTCTCCGGTGTGGGAGAAGTCGTTGTAGGCGTAGACGTCCTCCAGCAGGCGGCTCTTTTCCAGGAACCGCACGCCGGAGGTCGCCCGGCTGGGGTCAAGCTCATGGGCGGCGGCGTTGGTGCGGCGGTACAGCTCGTCGTCGTCCTGGCTTTCGTTGATGCGCACGCCCCAGAGGACGATGCTGGGATGGTTGCGGTATTGCAGCACCATCTCCCGGGTGTTTTCCACCGCCTGATCCTTCCAGCTTTCCCCGCCGATGTGCTGCCAGCCTGGGATCTCCGTGAACACCAGCAGCCCCAGACGGTCGCATTCGTCGATGAAATACTGGCTCTGGGGATAGTGGGAGGTGCGCACCGCCACGCAGGCAAGCTCCTGCTTCAGGATTCGCGCGTCCTCCCGCTGAAGCCGCTCCGGAGCGGCGTAGCCCACATACGGCCAGCACTGGTGCCGGTTCAGCCCCCGCAGGAAGGTCTTCTTTCCGTTCAGGTAGAAGCCGTCGGCCTTAAATTCGGCGGTGCGGAAGCCCACCTTCACTTCCCGGGTATCCATCACCCGGCCGATTTTCAGCAGGGACACCCGGCAGGTATAGAGAACGGGGCGCTCCGTGTCCCAGCTCTTGACGCCGGGGCAGCGGACGGTGATCACGCCCCCGGCGGTGAATGCCTTCTTCAGCAGCACCCGCTCGCCCTTTTGCAGCTCCACCAGAAGAATGCACCCTTCGGCGTCCTGCAAAGTGGGCTTGATTTTCAGGGTGGTAAGATCCGGGGTCGTTACGTACAGGTCTTCAATATAGCTCTTTTCCCGGACGTCCAGCCAGACCTCCCGGTAAAGCCCGCCGTAGGTCAGATAGTCGATGACAAACCCGAAGGGCGGCACCGCGCCGTTTTCCGTGGTGTCCAGCTTCACCGCCAGCCAGTTTTCTCCGCCCAGAACCGCCGCGTCGGTGATGTCCATCCGGAAGGCGGTATAGCCGCACCGGTGGGTTGCCAGCTCCTTACCGTTTAAGTACACTGTGGCGATATGCGCCGCGCCGTCGAACTGCACGAACAGGCGTTTCCCCGCCAGCGCGGGATCCAGCGTCAGCTTTTTCCGGTAGCCGCAGACCATCTGATAGGACTGGCTGTCGGCGTAGTGCTGCGGAATTTCCTTCACGGTATGGGGCAGGCGGACGCGCTCCCCCTCCCCTTCTCCGACGGCAAATCCGTCGTACCAGTCGGAAACAAATTCCCATCGATCACATAAACTCTGCATGGCAAAAGCCCCCTCTTTTTCTTTCGATTTTGCGGGTAGAAATGGTCTGGATATCTCTCGTATCATTATAGCATAAACTTTCCGGAAGAAAAGCCCCGCGGCAAAAAAATCCTCAGACGCGGAACGTCTGAGGATTATTTTCAGCTGATGCGCACCGCCGCGACGACCAAACGGCCGTTGTTCAGGGTATACTCGCAGGTGGACAGGCAGATGATCTTGTCGCCGTATTTGGGCGTAATGCCGGTATCGTAGAAGGACAGATTCTTGCAGTTGGTGACGAAATCGTTGAATTCCGTCTCGTTCTGGGCATCCACGAACTGGTGGTAGGAGAAGCCCTTGCCCGCGTTGGCGCTGGTCTTGAACACCGAGAAAATCTTGTAGATGTGACGCTCCTTCAGGGTGTCGAAGAAGATCAGGCTGTTGTAGTCCCAGGCGCTCTTCTCCGTGTAGGACATCAGGCTGTGGAACATACTGCCGTCGGCCATGTTGTGGCCGTAGATGGTAATGTTGTCGCTGGGCTTGTCCAGATCGCACTCCTCACGGGCGTAGATGCTGCCGCGGACGCTGTCCTGCTTGTCGAAGTCCCGCTTCAGGTAGAAGTCCTTGTTGTTCGTGGACGTCTGCATCACGGGATAATCCACCTTGGTGCCTTCGATCTTGATCCAGCCGGCCATGTCGGGATTCATTTCATGCAGCTCGGCATAATCCAGAAGGATTCCGCCCTCCACGGTGGGGTCGCTGATGACCTCGAAGCCGGGCTTTGAGGGTTCCGTTGTGACCGAGGGCTTTGTCGCCTGGGTGGGGACGCTGGTCTGCGCCTGGTTTTTGATGTTCGCAAGGTCTTCATAACGATCCGCCTGCTTCTTGCCTTCCAGCACATACCTGGCAACCAGGAACGCGCTGACGCAGAAGGCGATGATCAGAATCATGATCACAATAATGTAAAGCGCTTTTTTCATGCTCAATACCTCCTTTTTCCATTATAGTTCAGCCCCGCCCCCCTGTCAAGATTCCGGGGCGGCGGGGTTTGTAAGGATATTCTAAAGAATCCATTAAGATTTAATTAAGGGGTCTGCGCGCGGGGCAGCCCCAGCCGGGGAATCCGCCTATTTTCTCACAGAATCCCTTCAAAAAGCGGGGAGTTATTCCCGAAATTTCAAGTTTTTGCAACTTCCGGAAAATTTAACCATTAGCCCCTCATGTACTCCATGCCCAGCATATCCCGCATTTTGTAGTAATTGGGAAGATTCCGCCAGCCCGCGCCTACGGTGGCGTCGGCCGAGGCCACGATCTTGGTGTCCGGCAATGCCTGGGACAGCTGGTATGCGCCGCCCCGATCCACCATCCAAAGATTCTTCAGCCAGGTCATCTGCATCAGCGGCTCCACGCTGGGGTAGGTCAGGCCGATGTTCAGGTCTTCCAGAGAAGTGCAGCCCACCAGCGGAGTGAAGTCCTTCACGGCGCTCCAGTCCAGCTCCAGGAAAATCAGCTCCTTACAGCTGCTGATGGGGGAAATGTCCTGCAGCTGCCCGTTGTGGGCGAGGATCAGAATTTGCAGATGGGGCATTCCCTTCACAAAATCGATGTTGGTCAGACCCATATGCCCCACATCCACGCAGAGCATATCCTCGCAGTAGCGCAGGTTGTAGGCATCCTCGTCCAGGAAATAGTAAACATGCTCCCGGACAGGCATAAAGGTGGTGTCATCCGTCCGCGCGGTGAGCTTTTTCCCCAGCTGCACCGTCCAGACGAGCTTGTAGCTGTCCCGTACCCGCTCCCGGAGGGCGGCCAGCTCCTCGTTGTCCAGGCCGCATTTGCCCAGGAACACCTGCTTGGCGTCGGACAGATAGGACATCTTCTTTTCCAGATCCTCCAGGTTCAGGGTAACAGCCGGTGCTGTACTTTGGGTTTCCTTCGTACTTTGGGTTCCGGTCGCAGCGCCGGTTGTGGTCTGCGTTTTGGTCGTGGTCTGGGCACCGACCGCAGTCTGCATCCCTGCCGCAGTAGCGGCGGTGGTCTGGGCAGCGCTGCTTTCCAGAACGGCGGAAAGATCGACCTCCTTCGTGTCGTCCGGGAAGGAAACGCCCGCGATCTCCACCTCCCAGCTGATGTCTGCCTTGGGATAGGTGCTGCGCAGCTGGGCAACCGTCTCCGGGTCGGCCTCAGGGTTCTTAAGATGCAGCGTTTTCAGCTCCGGCAAAAGCTGAAGCAGCTCCAGCTCCCCGTCGGTCACACCGGTAACATCCAGCTCCTCCACCGTGTCGGGGTAGGTCTTCGTGCCGAAGCGCAGGGCAAAGGAAAGCCCCTTCTCCTGGCAGAAATCCCGCAGCCGCATCATCTGCTCCGGCGTCCGGCAGCCCACCGCCGTCACCGCCGTCAGCTCCGGTAAATATGTAAGCAGATTGATTTCCTCTTCCGTGATGCCGGAAATGCTCACCACGGCGGTATCCTGAGGGTACTCTCTGCCATCGATGGTCACCGTGTACTCCACCGTCACCTCCGGGCGGCGGGCGGTCAGCGCGGCCAGCTGGGGATAGTCCGTGCATTCCTGGGCCTCCACGGTTTTCAGCCGGGTGAAATAGTCCAGCGTCGCCACGTCCTCATCCGTGAGGGAGGTCACGTACAGCACGTCGGTATCCTGATCATAGGTCTTCCCCTGGAAGGGAATCCGCCAGAGGATTTCGCTGTTCGGCGCTTTTTTCCGCAGCTTGTCATAATCCGCCGTCGTGACGTCGGCAAAGCGGAGATCCAGCACGTCGGCATTCCGGGAATAAAACGTTCCCGCCACCCACACATGGGTCAGCAGAAACCACACGGCAATCCCCACCGCAAGCAGCGCAGCCGCAAGCACGATGAGAAGCACCGGATTCAGTTTTCTTTCTTTTTGGTACATGTTTCCATCCTCCCTAACACCCTACTATTATGGTCTTTGTCCGCGGATAAGTCAAGGGATTTTTCTCCCTAAAATCCGGCAAAAATCGCCCTGGGCGGAAAATGCTCTCCGGGAAGCCCGGCGCCCCCGCGAATAGGGAAGCTCGAATTAATCGGCGAGAGCTGACAGCGAGAGATTTTTCACCAGATGAAGGCTTCAAAAGCGGAGGCATCCTTCGTGTATTTCCCGCTCTCGAAACCGCACAACTGGGGAAAAGATCCGCTGCTCATCCGAAGACGATTTATTCAGAGATTCCTCAGTATCAGGCAAAAGAAAAGCCTGAAACAGGAAATTCCCCGTTCCAGGCTTCTGTTTTTACGCTTTACAGCACATGCACGCCGTCCGGCTCGAAGGTCAGGGCGCAGGTCTCGCCTACCTGATAGATCCGATGGTTCTTGGGGTTGTAGTCCGTCAGCTTTACCAGGGTATCGCCCACCATCACGTGGTAGTTCTGATACGCGCCCATGAAGCAGCTGAGAACCACGCGGCATTTCAGGTTCCCCTCCGGAACAAGCCCGGCGGACTCCGGCCGCAGAACGATGGTGTAATCCTCCCCTACCGCCATGTTCTCGGTGGCTGCTACCCGAACCTGGGTGTCCGCCAGCTGCAGCACGCCGCTGCCGCCCTCCAGCGCCACGCACTTACCCCTCAGGAAGTTGGCTTCGCCGATAAAGTCGGCAACGAACTCGCTGTTGGGGTGATAGTAGATTTCCTGGGGGCTGCCGATCTGGGCGACCACGCCCTTGTTCATGATGATGATGGAATCCGACAGCGCCATGGCCTCGCTCTGGTCGTGGGTGACGTAGATGGCGGTGATGCCCGTAGCCTGCTGGATGCGGCGAATTTCGGTACGCATACTCACCCGAAGCTTTGCGTCCAGATTGGACAGAGGCTCGTCAAACAGCAGCACGCCCGGCTCCAATACCAGCGCCCGTGCCAGGGCGACACGCTGCTGCTGGCCGCCGGAAAGCTGGTTGGTCATCCGCGCCTCCATGCCGGACAGCTCCACCAGCTCCAGAATGCGGGTGACCCGCTCCTTGATTTCGTCCTTGGGAACCTTGCGCAGCTTCAGGCCGTAGGCCACGTTGTCAAACACGTTGTAGTGGGGCAGCAGAGCGTAGCTCTGGAACACCATTGCCGTGTCCCGCTTGTTGGGGGGCAGCGCGTTGATGGCCTCGTTGCCCAGGTAAATTTCGCCCTCGTCGGGGCTTTCAAAGCCGGCAATCATCCGCAGGGTCGTCGTCTTGCCGCAGCCGGAGGGACCCAGCAGGGTTACGAAGGAACCGGGCCGGATCTCCAGGCAGGTGTCCTTTACCGCATAAAAGTCCTTGCCGGTCTTGGGGTCTTTATAGATCTTGGAAATATGATCCAGGCGAACGCCTTTTTTCTCTTTTTCCATAACTCAAGCCTCCTTGATTTTTTTGCTGGTGCCGAAGAACTTCATGGCCAGATTCATCAGCAGCACCGAGCCGTAGGTGATCAGAATCAGGATCGTGGCAAAGGCGCAGGCAATGCTGTAGGAGCCTTTTTCGGCAAATTCATTGATCTGTACGGTGATGAGCAGGAACTGGGGCGTAACCAGCAGAATAATGGCGGAAATTGCCGTGATGCTGCGGACAAACGCGGTGACAAGGCCGCTGAGGAAGGAATCCTTGATCAGCGGCAGCGTCACGGTCATGAAGACCCGGAAGCTGTTGGCGCCCATGTCGTAGGCGGATTCCTCGATGGATTTGTCAATCTGGCGCAGGGCGGAAATGCCGCTGCGGGTGCCGGTGGGCAGGCTGCGCACCACGAAGACAATGATAAGGATCGCCGCGCTTCCGTAAAGGCCGCTGAGCAGTCCCGTGTGGAACAGGCCGCCGGAGAAGCCCCGGATGTAGCCGACGCCCAGAACCGTACCGGGAACCGCCATGGCCAGCATGGAGACCGCCTCGATAAAGCCCTTGGCCTTGAATTTCTTCTTGACCACCAGATAGGAGATAATCATGGACAGCAGCGCCGTGATGGGTGCGGAGAGCAGCGACAGGACAAAGGAGTCCTTGAAGGCCTTCAGGCCCTTATACTTGGTGAAGACCTGGGTAAACCATTTGAAGGTCAGGGGGCTGAACTTGTAGCCCCAGGTGGGGAACAGCGCGCCGATGGGAACACACAGGTACATCATGACCACGAAGATCGCCGCCAGAGAGCAGAGCACCGTCAGCGGAACCGTCACCGATTTATCGGAGATCAGCATTCTCGCACGGGACGCCTTGCCCGTCAGGGTCGCGGCGGTTTTTGCCTCCAGATAGTATTTCTGAACGGCGAACATCAGCAGCGTAATGCTCAGCAGCACCACGGCCATCGCCGCAGCGCCCTCTTTGTCATATGCGCCGGTGATCTGCAAATAAATGGTCGTGGCCAGGGTATCGTAGGAGCCGCCGATGATCATGGGGTTGGCAAAGTCGGCGATGGACTCAATAAAAGTCACCAGAAACGCATTGCCCAGTCCCGGAAGCATCAGCGGGAACGTGACCGTCGCGAACACCTTCCACCGGGAAGCGCCCATATCCCGGGCGGCTTCTTCCAAAGAGGGGTCGATGTTTTTCAGCAGCCCCTTGAGCATCATGTAGCACACCGGAAAAAAGGTCAGCGTCTGGACGATGGCGATGCCCCAGAAGCCGTATACGTTGTTATCGTATATTTTCAGCAGAAACCGGGTAATCAGCCCCGCCTTGCCGAACAGCATGATCATGGACAGCGACAGCACAAAGGGCGGCGAAACCACCGGCAGCATGGACACCACCTTGAACAGTCCGCCGGAGAATTTGCCCAGCTTCACGTAGACCTCCACATAGGCAAACAGCAGCCCCAGCAGCGTGGAAAGAATGCCCACAAGGAAGCCGACCTTCAGGGTATTGGCAATGGATGTACGGAAATTCGCCATGGCCAGAACCCGCTTGAAAATGCCCAGGGTCAGGCCGTTTTTGCTGTAAAAACTATCCACCAGCAGAATTGCCAGAGGGTAGAGAATGAACAAGGTCAGAAAAGCGATCAGAACCACGATGGTCGTGACCATGATTGGATCCGCCAGCAGCTTTCTGCGATCCAAAGACGCGCTTTGTCTTTTTGTCTTAACTTCTGTCATAAGCAGTTCTCCTTTCAGGGAAATGGGAACGGAGCGCGGGAGAGAAATCTGGGAGCCGGCAAAATACCGCTGCTTTGGCACTTTGGCAGCTTTTTATACTGAACTCCAATTAAAATCTTTAGAAAAGATTTTAATTGCCCGAAGGGCAAGGAGTTCATATGAGACTTGTTTTGTGATTTCTTTCCTTATAAATCACAAAACTGGCAGCGCCATTAGGCGATGCCTTCCTGATTAAAATCAAAGATTTTAATCAGGAAATAGTATCAGATACGATTAAGGAGGATGGCGGATCGCGCCATCCTCCTTGGGAATTCGGAATTTTGTGCTTACTCAGTCTTGAAACGGTCGTCGCCGCCGCCCAGAGCAGTCATGACCTCTTCAACATAGGTCTTGATGTTGTTCTTGGCGTCCTCGAAGTCGTAATCCATCACGTTCTCGGGATCCAGACCGAACTCGGAAGCCTGCTCAGGCTGCTTGGCGTTGTCGATCACCAGGAACTGATAGGAGCCGTGGCTGGCAGCCAGCTCAACGCACTCGGGGGACAGAGCATACTCGACCCACAGCTTGGCAGCGTTGGGGTGCTTCGCGCCCTTGAAGATGGCGGTAGCGCCGATCTCGAAGGAGGTGCCGCTGGAGGGGATGATCAGCTGGACGTTCTCATAGCCGTTGTCCACGATCTGGGTGATGCCGTCATGCAGGAAGCCGATGCCGATGACGCACTCACCGGTGCCGACGTTCTTGGAGGGGCCGGAGCCGGACTTGGTGTAAACCTGAATGTTCTTGTCCAGGTCGACCAGGTACTGGATGCCTTCGTCGTGGCCGTACTTCTGGATCATGGTGTTGATGACCAGCTTGGCGGTACCGGCGGTGTTGTAGTTGGACAGCCAGATCAGGCCCTTGTATTCGGGCTTCAGCAGATCCTGCCAGTCGGCGGGAGCTTCCAGGTTCATACGAGCCAGCTCATCCTTGTTGACCATGAAGCCCAGAATGCCCTTGTAAATGCCGTACCAGTAGCCATCGGGATCCCGGTACTGGCTGCCCAGCAGGTGGGAAGCGTTCTCAGCTTCGTAGGCTTCCAGCAGGCCCTCGGCAGCGACGACGTTGTAGGGGTCGGTGGTGCCGCCGAACCAGACGTCAGCGGAAGGATTGCCGTTCTCTTCCTCGATCTTGGCCTGAACCTCACCGGTGGACAGGCGCTGATACTGCACCTTGATGCCGTACAGCTCCTCGAAATGCTCGCAGGCGGCTGCCAGATACTCTTCCTCGCAGGAGCCGTAGACGACCAGTTCGCCCTCAGCCTTGGCGGCGTCGATCAGGGACTGCTCGGGAGCGGTGGTCTCCGCCGCGGGAGCCGCAGTGGTATTGTCGGCCGCGGGGGCGGGAGCCGCCTCGGTAGCAGGGGCAGACGTCTTGCCGCCGCAGGCTGCCAGAGAAGCAACCATCAAAACGGCCATCAAAACTGCAAGAATCTTTTTCATCGTTATGTTTCCTCCATTTGTTGATTTTGCCTGAGAAAGTCTGCTTTTTTATGACAGGCTTCGTTCAAGATGCTGACATTATACACCGCTGATTTCGTCTTGTCAATAGGCGCAGCAACTTATTTTCTGCTTCCTTCTTCCGCAGTCAGCGAAAATCCGAGGAAAAGCATCCGATCGTTTTTCTTGCAGGGCAATTCCAAAATCCTAGTCCGTCCCCTCCGCTATACCTACAATAATATATAATTGAAGATGCACCCACCCCGCCGAATCGGCGCTTAGCTGATGTCTGCATATGCCTCTCTCCATTCCTGAATGGCAGCAGAAAACCGCCCCAGCCGACTGGCTGGGGCGGTTTTGATAAAGACGGAATTACTTCTGAGCGCCGGCGATCTGGGCGGCGACCTCAGCGGCGAAGTCGTCGGCCTTCTTCTCGATGCCTTCACCCTTGACGTAGTGAACGGCGTCAACGAAGGTGACCTTGCCGCCCAGCTTCTTGGCGGCGTCGGCAATGTAACCGGCCACATCGCCCTTATAGAGGTCGGAGCGGACGAATTCCTGCTGCAGCAGGCAGCTCTCCTTGTAGAAAGCGGCCATCTTGCCGGCGGCGATCTTCTCCTTCACAGCGGCGGGCTTGGAAGCCATCTTGGGGTCGTTGTCCATCAGGGCGACCTGCACGGCCAGCTCCTTGTCCACGTCGGCCTGAGGCACCTGGGACTTATCCCAGTACTTGGGGCTCATAGCGGCGATCTGCATGGCCACGTTCTTGCCGATTTCGGTGGCGTCAATGCCGCCCTCCACGGCCAGGTTCACCAGAACGCCGTGGGTGCCGCCTGCGTGAACGTAGGCAACGGAGGTGTTGTCGGCAAAACGGGCGAAGCGGCGGATCTGCATGTTCTCGCCGATGGACATGACCTTCTCCTGCATGATCTCGGTGACGGTCAGGTTGGAGTTGGGGTACTTGCAGGCCTTGAGAGCGTCCACGTCGGCGGGGTTCTCGGTGGCGACAATGACAGCCAGGTTCTTTACCAGATCCATGAAGGCGTCGGTCTTGGCGGCAAAGTCGGTCTCGGAGTTGACCTCGATGACCACGCCGATGCCGTTTACGACGGTGGCGTAGGCGACGCCCTCGGCGGCAATGCGGTCGGCCTTCTTGGCGGCCTTGGCCAGACCCTTCTCACGCAGCCAATCCACGGCGGCGTCCATATCACCGTCGGTGGCCTGGAGAGCCTTCTTGCAGTCCATCATGCCGACGTTGGTCATTTCACGGAGCTTCTTAACGTCCAGTGCGGTAAAAGCCATTTTCGTATCCTCCTAAGTGCTTATTTATTCAGCGGCGGTCTCGGCGGGCGCTTCGGCAGGAGCCTCGGCGGCATCCTCACCCTGACGGCCCTCGATGGCGGCGCTCGCCATGGCGGAGGCGATCAGACGGATGGCGCGGATGGCGTCATCGTTGCCGGGAATGACATAATCGATCTCATCGGGATCGCAGTTGGTGTCCACGATGGCCACGATGGGGATGTTCAGCTTGCGGGCCTCGGCAATGGCGTTGCGCTCCTTGCGGGGGTCAACAATAAACAGCGCGGCGGGCAGCTTCTTCATTTCCTTTACGCCGCCCAGATACTTCTCCAGCTTCTCGATCTCGGCCTGGTGCTTGATGACTTCCTTCTTGGGCAGCATGGCGAAGGTGCCGTCCTCTTCCATCTTGCGCAGCTGCGCCAGACGGTCGATACGGGTGCGCATGGTGCGGAAGTTGGTCAGCATACCGCCCAGCCAGCGGGCGTTGACGTAGTAACCGCCGCAGCGGGCGGCCTCTTCCTTGATGGCGTCCTGCGCCTGCTTCTTGGTGCCGACGAACAGCACGTTGCCGCCGTTGGCGGACAGGTCACGGACGAAGGCGTAAGCCTCTTCCAGCTTCTTTACGGTCTTCTGCAGGTCGATGATGTAGATCCCGTTGCGCTCGGTGTAGATGTAGGGCGCCATTTTGGGGTTCCAGCGGCGGGTCTGGTGACCGAAGTGAACACCGGCCTCCAGCAGTTGCTTCATAGATACGACAGCCATTTTACAATTTCTCCTTTTGTTTTTCCTCCACCCCGATCATCCCGGCAGCCCGTCCTTTCGGACACGGGGGCGGCCGATCCCCGGGTGTGTGGTTTTGAAATGTCACGGGTCAAAGCCCATGCTGAGTCATTATATAGGATGGAGCGCGTAATTGCAAGCATTATTTCCCAAAAAACGCAAAAAAATTCCGGCGTCGGCGAAAAAATGCGTCGGGGCTGCCATTTATCTCGGCAGCCCCGGCTTTCCTCTCGGCACCCGGCAGTCGTCGGGCTTCGCCTCCACCAGTACAATGTCCGGACCGATGCGCCTGATGCAGTTCCAGGGAATGATAAAATCGTCCCGCCGCCCGAAGCCCCCGGGGAACCGTCCGGGACAGGGAACGACGATGGCGCAGACGTTCCCGCCGGGAATCTCCACCTGCACGTCCGTCACAAACCCCAGCCGTCGCCCGTCGCTGACGCAGATGACTTCCTTGCATTGCAGCTGGGTAAACCGTATCGACATGATCAACCCCTCCTTTTGGAAAGCCTATGCGGCTGAGGGGCGGAGTATGCCCGCTTTACGAAACGCTGACGGACTTGCGCATGGCGCCGATGGCGCCCTTTTCCAGCCGGGACACCTGCGCCTGGGAAATGCCCAGGGCGGAGGCCACCTCCATCTGGGTCTTCCCGTCGTAAAACCGCAGGGAAAGAATCTGCTTTTCCCGGTCGTTCAGGGCGCGGAAGGCGTTTTGCAGGGTGATATGCTCCATCCAGCCGTCCTCGGTGTTTTTGGTGTCCCGCACCTGATCCATCACCGTCAGCGCATCGCCGCCGTCGGAGTAGACGGGGTCGTACAGGCTGGCCGGGGCGCATACCGCGTCCAGCGCCCGGCTGACCTCCTCCAGGGGGATATCCAGCTCTTTGGAAATCTCCTCCAGGGTCGGTTCCCGCCCTAAGCGGGTGGTCAGGGCTTCCTTGCACTGAAGCACCCGGTAGGCCACGTCCCGGATGGAGCGGGAGACCCGGATGACGCTGTTGTCCCGGAGATACCGCCGCACCTCCCCCGCGATCATGGGCACGCCGTAGGTGGAAAAGCGCACCTGCTTGTCCGGGTCAAAATTGGAAATGGCCTTGATGAGGCCGATGCACCCCACCTGAAACAGATCGTCGGGATTCTCTCCCCGCTTGTCAAAGCGCTGTATGACGCTGAGAACCAGGCGCAGATTCCCTTCAATGAGCTTTTCCCGGGCGTCCTCGTCCCCCGCCTGCGCCCGGCGAAGCAGGGCGTCCATTTCCACCTGAGATAAAACATGAAGTCTGGATGTGTTGACGCCGCATATCTCTACTTTTCCCTGCATGGCAGCCTCCTGTGTGGTGATAATGGGGAAGGGAAAGGCAGCGTTTTCCATTCCCGTTCCTCTCCAGTATTCCCCGGAAGCGCCAAATCATTCTTTGGCGGTTTTTCACAAATTTTTCACAGTTGAGAGAAAGCGCCAACGGCTTTCGACAGCGTTTTTTGACAGGAAGACAACTTTTTCCCGGTGTTTTTCCGGTAACGGCTCCCAGCTGACGGTGACGTAACACGGTCTCATTTTCGGCGTGGAAAGGAATATACATGGATATATGCAGACTTTTCCACAAGAAGGGGACAAAACGGAAAGCGCAAAAATTCCTGTTGATAACTCATAGTTTTCCACAATCTCCACAGGTTTTTCCACAGGGGTTTTCCACAGGCGGGGTGTGTTGTGGATATTCAGTTTTGGTTCACATAAAAAGATTCGTCCGCTTTCGACGGATTTCCCACTTTTGGGCGGGTCGTGGATTTTACCATGAACATTTTTTTGTGCAAAAATTAGGACTTGACAATCCTTCCCCCGAACCCCGGCGATCCGCTGCCGGGACGGGGCGGCCGGAGGGAAGCTTCTCCCGACCGGAACGGCAAAAAATTTTGAAAAAAGGGTTGATTTTATCACGCCAAGGCGTTATAATGCGTATCTGTATGGAAAACGAACAGAAGGAGGTGGAATCCATGCCCAATATCAAGTCCTCTAAGAAGGATGTCATTTCTTCCAAGATTGCTTACGAGAAGAACAAGGCTGACAAGTCCGAGCTGAAGACCAACCTGAAGAAGTTCGACGCCGCCCTGGTGTCCGGTGACAAGGCTGCCGCCGACGTCGCTTACAAGACCGCCGTCAAGGCCGTCGATCAGGCTGTCAACAAGGGTCTCCTGCACAAGAACAACGCTGCCCGGAAGAAGAGCAGCATGACTCTGAAGCTGAACAAGCTGGCCTGATTTCTCTGAAAATATCTCCTTCCGAGCAGTGCTTGGAGGGAGTTTTTTCATTTTTGCTGGGGAAACTCCGAACAAATTGCCGATTGTTGGTTTTCGTCAACGTATTCCAGATTTTTACCCCGGGAGGTGCAACCATGGCAAAACTCTCTGACCCCGTCACGATGCTCAAGGGCGTGGGGGAGGTGCGATCAAAGCAGCTTGCCCAGCTGAATATTTTCACCCTCCGGGATCTCATCTGCCACTTTCCCAGAGGGTACGAGGACCGGACGAAGCTGGTTCCCATCGAAAAGCTGGAGCCGGACGTCCCCGCCTGCTTCCGCGCCATGGTGATGAACACCCCCCGCACCAGCCACATCCGCAAGGGGCTGGATTTGACCAAGGTGCAGCTTGCGGATACCACCGGGCGGCTGAACGTGACGTTTTTCAACAACCGCTTCGCCGCCCAGCAGCTGGAATACGGACGGGAGTACATTTTCTACGGCGCGGTGAGCGGGGATTTCATCGGCTACAGCATGACGAACCCCGTGTTCGAGACGCCGGAGTCCCAGCCCGTGACCACCCGGCGGATTCTGCCCATTTACCCCCTGACTGCGGGACTGACCAACGCGGCGCTGCTCCGTCTGGTGCAGCAGGCGCTGGCGGTGTGCGACCCGCCGGAGGAAATTCTCCCCGCCGAGGTGCGGGAGAAATACGGCATTTTACCGGCAGAACGGGCGTATTTCGCCATCCACGAGCCGAATTCCATGACAGAGGCGGAGCTGGCGAAAAAGCGGATGATCTTCGAGGAATTTTTCGTATTCTCCGCCGGCCTTTCCCTGATGCGTGCCGCCCGGAAGGAAAAGAAAACGGAGCCCTATACGGATTTTGACATGGCGCCCTTTTATAATCGTCTGCCCTTTTCCCTCACCGGCGCCCAGAACCGGGCGGTGGGGGAAATTCTGGAGGATTTCCGCAGGGGTGTCCCCATGAACCGGCTGGTGCAGGGAGACGTGGGCAGCGGCAAGACCATGGTGGCGGCGGCCGCCGCCTACTGCGCCGCGAGGAATGGCCGACAGACCGCTCTGATGGCGCCCACGGAGATTCTTGCCGAGCAGCATTTTGCCTCTCTGAGCGCCCTGTTCGCCCCCCTGGGGGTGTCCGTGGCGCTGCTCACCGGCTCCATGACGGGAAAGCAGAAAAAGGACGTGCGGGAGCATATCGCCGCCGGGGAGGTTCAGGTGGTGATCGGCACCCACGCGCTACTGTCGGAATCCACCCGGTTTGACAATCTGGGGCTGGTCATCACCGACGAGCAGCACCGCTTCGGCGTGGGGCAGCGCAGCCGCCTTTCCGCCAAGGGGGAGGACCCCCATCTGCTGGTGATGTCGGCGACGCCCATCCCCCGGACGCTGGCGCTGATCCTCTACGGCGATCTGGACGTGTCCGTTCTGGACGAGCTGCCCCCGGGACGGGAGCCGGTGGACACCTTCCTGGTGGGAGAGAGCTACCGTCCCCGGATCAACGCCTTTATCCGCAAGCAGGTGTCGGAGGGGCATCAGTGCTTCGTGGTCTGCCCGGCAGTAGAAGAAAACGAGGAGCTGGGCATCAAAGCCGCCTCCGTCTGGGCGGACACGCTACAGCAGACGGTTTTCCCCGACCTGCGCATCGCCCTGCTCCACGGGCAGATGAAGGGCGCGGAGAAGGAAGTGGCCATGGCGTCCTTCGCCCGGGGAGAGGCGGACGTGATGGTGGCGACCACGGTCATCGAGGTGGGGGTGGACGTTCCCAACGCCACGCTGATGGTCATTGAGGACGCCGACCGGTTCGGCCTGAGCCAGCTGCACCAGCTTCGCGGCCGGGTAGGCCGGGGCAAGGCGAAAAGCTACTGCATCCTCACCACCCACAATCGCAATCCCGAGACGCTCCAGCGGCTGAAAGCCCTGTGCAAAACCGCCGACGGCTTCAAAATCGCTGAGGAAGACCTGCGCCTGCGAGGCCCCGGAGATTTTTTCGGCTCCCGGCAATCCGGCCTGCCCGCCTTCCGGGTGGCGGACCTGGGCTGCGACCTTGCCGCCATGAAGGACGCCCAGCAGGCGTCGGCGGATTGGATCGACGCCTACGGCACGTCGGATACGCCCGAGGCAAACGCCCTCCGGGAGCGGATCGGCGACCTCTTCGCCCGCTCCCAGGGAACGATGAATTGAACGAACAAAGCAGGGCACACTTCTGTGCCCTGCTTTTTGCTGGATTATTCCGTCTGCGTGACATTGCTTTCCCGCCTTGCAGTTACGCCTGCTTCGCACTGTCCAGGGACTTGCCGAAGACGAAAAACCGCTGATAGAGAAACTCCGTGGAGAAATTCAGCAGCATGTTTATAATCGTTACCAGGTATTCGTTCCACGCCAGGCTGCCGGCCAGGTAATTCCCCAGAAGGGTGGACAGGGGCGTGAAGACCACGTAGTAGGCGGCAACCTTTGCCATGGCCACGGGTACGTTGGCAGCGGATTGGAAGGTAAACTTTCGGTTCAGAGTAAAGTTCCAGAGTACACTCAGGCACAGGGCAATCAGGTAGCAGGGCCAGTATGGGAGATAGGTAAATTCATTCAGCAGAGCGAAACTGCCCATTTCGATGAGACCGGCGCTGATGGAGAAAAAGGTGAATTTCAGGACACGGACAAATTCTTTCATGAGTACCTCCAAAATCATTGCGTATGGTCTTTGCGGCGGAAGCGGAAACGCTTGCCCGCAGCATTATTTCTGCCCTTCCCAGAAGGGTTCCGGCTTGGGGCAGGAATCGCAGTTGCCCTCGCAGTTCCGGGGCTTGAATTGCAGCTCCTGACTCTTGACGCTCACCGTGGTGCAGGGGGGAATGGAGTGGGTAATGAAGACGTTGGAGCCGATGACGCTGTCCCGGCCGATCACCGTGCCGCCGCCTAAAATAGACGCGCCGGCGTAAATGGTCACGTTGTCCTCAATGGTTGGGTGGCGCTTCTTTCCCCGCAGACTCTGTCCGCCCCGGGTGGTCAGAGCGCCCAGGGTCACACCCTGATAGACCTTCACATGGTCGCCGATGACCGTGGTCTCGCCCACCACAATACCCGTGCCGTGGTCGATGAAGAAGTACCGGCCGATGGTAGCGCCGGGGTTGATGTCGATGCCCGTGACGCTGTGGGCGTGTTCCGTCATAATCCTCGGCAGCATGGGAACCTTCAGCATATACAGCACATGCGCCAGCCGGTACACCGTGATGGCAAACAGCCCCGGATAGCAGAAGATGATCTCGTCCGTGCTGAAGGCGGCGGGGTCACCGTCGTAAAAGGCCTCCACGTCGGTCTGGGCGATTGCCCGGATGCCGGGGATTGCCCGGAAGAACTGCAAGCTCAGCTCCTGGGCGGCTTCCTGCGCCTCCTGCTCCGTCCTGTCGACCCGCAGGGCGATGGCAATCTGCTTGTTCAGATTGTACATCACATCCTCAATGAGCATGGAGAGGTTGTGCTTCGTGTTGTAGATGCGGTAAGCCTTGTCCCGGGAGGCGCCCGGGTAGACGATGCGCAGGAGCTTGCCGATCATGTCAATGACCACGGCCTTGTCCGGGTGCTGGAAGGGGTCGAGCTTGTCGATGTCCCGGCCGTGGCGGTAATCCTCCAGAATGCCGTCCACAATGCCTTCGATTTCCTTTTCAATGGGGGTCATAGGGATTCCTCCTTGTATTCTTAATCTCAGTTTAACATATGCCGGGAGCAAAGTCAATGAAACACTCCGGCACATTCCTCTTGCATTTCCCGGCCGTATCAGGTATAATCATCCCAAAATCAATCCCAATATCAGGAGGGACTCTTTATGGAAAACGAAAACCTGGAGCAGGAAGAAAGCATCCTGACCCTGACCGATGAAAACGGACAGGATATGGACTTTGAATATCTGGACTGCCTGCCCTACGAGGGCAAGGAATATCTGGTGCTGATGCCCGCGGACGAGCCGTCCACCGAGATCGTGATTCTCGAGGTGGAGCCGGTGGACGAGGAAAATGAAAATTACCTCGCCGTGGAGGACGAGGCAATTCTGGACGCGGTCTACGGCCTGTTCAAGGAAAAGTACAAGGACATTCTGACCTTCGAGGAAGAGTAAGCCGGGGCAGCGCTGCCCGCCCGGAAAAAAGCAGCCGTTTTGGCTGCTTTTTCAAATCTCCGGCGCACCCGATGCGATGTCCCGCACCACTTCTCCCGCCAGAATCAGCCCCGCCGTCCCCGGCACAAAGGCCGAGCTGCCGGGAATCTGACGTTTGCCCAGGGCGGCGGCTTCCGCCTCCCAGCCGGTGGGGGAGATGGCTTCCTCCTTGGAATAGACGACCTTCAAGTGGCGGATGCCCCGCTTGCCCAGCTCCCGGCGCATAACCCGCGCCAGAGGACACATGGAGGTCTTGGTGATGTCCGCCACCTCAAACGCGGAGGCATCCAGCTTGTTGCCGGTACCCATGCAGCTGATGATGGGCGTCCCGGCGTCGTGGGCGTTCTGCACCAGCGCCAGCTTGCCGGTGACGGTGTCGATGGCGTCCACAATGTAGTCGTATTGGGTAAAATCGAACTGCCCCGCGGTCTCGGGAGTATAAAAGACGGCGTAAGTCCGCACGACACAGTCCGGGTTGATGGAAAGCACCCGCTGCTTTGCCGCGTCCACCTTCCGCATTCCCACGGTATCGTAGGTCGCAAGAATCTGCCGGTTCAGATTGGACCGGCTCACGGTGTCGTTGTCGATGAGATCCAGCTGCCCCACCCCGCTACGGGCCAGGGCTTCCAGGGTATAGCCGCCCACGCCGCCCAGGCCGAACAGGGCGACCCGGGCATTTTGCAGCTGCGCCAGCGCCTCGGCGCCCAGCAGCATTTCGGTACGGATAAATTGTTCGCGCATGTTTGTTTCCTCCCCCAAAGTCTGATCGTTTTATACCATGTCCCAAAAGCAAAGTCAATGGAGATACGTCAGCCGGGAGGAGAATCATACTATTTCTCGATAAAATGGTTAACACCATTTTATCCTGCGAATCCTTCGCAGGCCGCCGGTGGCGGCGAGAAATGTATGGACTTACGTTTTTTGCGGCTACGCCGCTGGCTGCTGAAACAGCAGCCGAATAAAACGGTTTTTAACCGTTTTATTGAAAACTAGTATCAGAAAGGAATCTGGGTATGAAAAGAAACAGAACGAGATACCTGGCAGCAGCCCTGTGCGCCGTCATGCTTTTGCAGGGGCTGACGGGCTGCGGGAAAAAGCCCCCCGTGAAGGAGACCACCGTCCCGTCCACGGCGGAGACCACCCAGCCCACCGTCCCGGCCACGGTGCCACGGGACGGCAACCCCGGCGACGTGACCTGCAAGGGCAGCTATACGGCGGATTCCGTGAACGCCTCCGCCGTGGTAGCCACTCTGGGAGACGAAAAGCTGACAAACGGCCAGCTTCAGGTTTTCTACTGGATGGAGGTCGCCTCCTACCGTCAGGCGGCGAAGGAGACTGCCCCGGACTTTGATAAGCCTTTGGACACCCAGCCCTGCGAAATTGACGATAGCGTCGCCAGCTGGCAGCAGTATTTCCTGAAGCGGGCGCTTCTCAGCTGGCACAGCGCCCAGGCACTGTCGCTGCAAAGCGTGGACGAGGGCATCCCCACGGAGGAAGCCTATCAGCCCAACATGAAGAACCACGAGATCTACATGTCCGGCAAGCCCGCCACAGCCTACCTCTACGGCTACAATAAAAATTACCGCCTCAATACGCTGCACGAGCAGTACCTGAATGACATCCCCCAGACGCTGTCCGCCCTGGCGGAAAAGAACGGCTTTGCCGACGTTTCCGCCCTGGCAAAGGACATCGCCGGGGCTTCGGCGGAAGATCTGACCGCCTGCATGGAGCTGTACAACCGGGGGTATATGTACGACACCGCCCTGAGCTATTACATTGCGCCCACCGGGGAAGAGGTGGAGGCCTACTTTGCGGAACACGAGTCGGACTACGCCGCGTCCGGCATTACCCGGAGCAGCGGCAAACTGGTGGACATCCGCCACATTCTGCTGATTCCCCAGGCGCCGGAGGACGGGACGGAAACCGTCACCGTGGCGCCGGACGGCACCGTCACCTGTTCCGAAGAACTGTGGGACGCCTGCCTGACCTCCGCCCAGACGCTGGTGGAGGATTACAAAAAAGCCCTGGCAGCAGACAGCAGGCGGGGCAACAACAAATCCACCGATGACGCAATCTTTGCGGATTTTGCCAACAAAAATTCCGCCGACGCCGGTTCCGCCCTGAATGGCGGATTGTATCAGAAGCTGCGCAAGGGGCAGCTGACCCCCGTGCTGGACGCCTGGTGCTTTGACGATGCCCGTCAGAGCGGGGACGTGGACATCCTCCGCTCAGATCTGGGCTATCACGTGATCTTCTTCAAGGGCAGCACCGACATCTGGTACGACGCCGCCCGGAAAGACCTGACCGCCGCCCTTGGCGGGGAAAAGATTGCTCAGGCGCGGGAAAAATACCCCGCCGAAATCGACTACAGCGCCATCACCCTGGGTACGGCGGCGCAGACCGCCCCGGTCACCGCCTCCGATCTGCTTTATCCCGATGTGGGACACCAGCGCTACCCGGAAGCCCAGCTTTACCTCCAGCAGGACTACCCCACCACCATGTACGGCGGGTATAAGATCACCACCCACGGCTGCGGCATCACCACCATGGCCATGCTGGCGACCTACATGTCCGACACCGAGCTGACGCCGCCGGAGATGTGCCGCCGCTACGGCGGCTACTGCTTCCAGAACGGCACCGACGGCACCCTGTTCGTCGTCGCCCCGGCGCAGATGGGCTTTTACCTGAAGGAAAAGACCTACGAATGGCGGGAAGCCAGAGACGCCATGCGGGATGGGTACGTGGTGGTCTGCGTCCAGACCAAGGGCTACTGGACCCGGGGCGGACACTATCTGCTGCTGGAAAAGATGTTCGACGACGATGTGATTCAGGTACGGGACTCCAACATTTACAATTACGGAAAGCTGGAAGGCCACAAGACCGACCGCTTCGACTTTTCCACGGTAGTTCCCTCGGGGACGGCCTACTGGATATTTGAAAACAAGGTAGTAACAATCCCCGCCTGCACCCGCTGCGGCGGAACAGCGGAGGGCGCGCCGGAAGCGCTGCTCACGGAAGACTACCTCTGCGAAAAATGCGCCGCCGCCCTGGCTCGTCGGGGTACATATCTGGAATATAGCGGTGTTTGAATGATGAAAAAATGCTCCCAACCGAGGGAAATCGGTTGGGAGTTTTTTGCACTGTAAGTGGTATTTCCGCTATCCTGCAAGCGAGTTAAAGTCTGTCTCTGGTCAATTCACGCTTAATCTCTGCCTGACGTTTTTGCAGATTTTCTTTTTCATATCTTAATTCCGGTCTGTTAAGCGCCGCAATTTCCGCGTCTATGCACAACTTGTATTTTTGCTTCGCAGTTTCACATTTCCGGCAAAGTCTATCCAATTTGGGCCGTTCAATCGTGTTAAGACGGTGTGTAATCGTGTCCCTTTCTTTGCTTTTGAAAAGGCCGTTAATACCGGCACGGGCGTTTTCCAACTCATGAATCAGTTCTCTTTGCTTCGCTACTTCAAGTTCCTCGGGAATTTTCTCGGTTCTCTTTTTGTTCAATGCTGCAACCTGGGGAGAAACCTCTTTTGAAACCGCATCGATTTGCGCCTGTAAATCAGTCAGTTTGTTATTCACCGATTCCAGCTCAGCTTCAAGCGCTGCTTTCTCTGCTGTATGCTCTGCCCAGTACGCAGCCACTCGCTTCTCCTTTTCCCTGGGATCATAGTTTTGCTGACTCATGTGGTTATTCAGATTGGAAGACCCGGTCTGTGATACCACAGCCACAGGCTGAGCACTCTTTACAGGGGTATTCTCAGTTCCTCGGATGCTAGGGGCTTCCGCTTTTTTATCCGTGTTATCTTTGAGATTTTGCAGCAAATCAATGATTTCGCCCAATGCAAAAATGAGAAAATTTACGACAAGAACAAGTGCGAAAAAAATGGTAGCCACCACTGCTCCCCATTTTTTAATGAGCAATAGAGAGAGAATGATTCCGGCCGCACCATTTACATACGCGTATACCTGCAAAATTTTTGCAACGATGTTATTGGATTTCAATGGATTCATACCGCGTTATTTCCTTTCTTCTCTTGTGTTTGCTGATCTTCTCGTTCTTTTTCTGCCTTTTCCTTCTCCGCCGCTTCTTCATAGGCTACGCATTCGGGGCAGGCGGGGCAGCCATTATCGAGTGTCCCGGTATACCCTTCATCATAATATTTGCCGCAATACCCACACCGTATCATTGCCATAAATCCAACTCCTCTTTTTGTAATTTGTAATACAATAACATATCATATTACATGCGTAATTGTAGCATATAATAATTGCTTCTGTCAATATATAATCATGGTACAATGTGAGGTGGAAGCAATGAACAACGAACCCCTGAGAATCAAGAAGCGCGGCGAAGATGGGAACCGCATTATCTCCGTGCGCATTCGGGAAGAAATCCTCTCTGAATTGGATAAAATTGCCAGTGAAAGCAACTATTCCCGCAACGAACTGATCAATCTGATATTAGACTATGGCATTAAACATATTGAAATAGAGTGAGGACGGGAAAAGCCGTCCTCCGTTTTTTACTGGATATAAAATAAAACGCTCCTGCTTTATTGGGTGTGAAATCCCCAATAAAGCAGGAGCGTTTTTCAGAACGATAAAATTTGCTTGCGTAGTTCAAATGGAAACGCCAAAACGTCTAGGGAATCCCTCAATACTGCGCCGCCTCGGCGCTCTTGAGTTGTAGCTGCAAGCGGTCGGCGATAAGCGCGATGAATTCCGAATTGGTAGGCTTCCCCTTGGTATTGCTCACCGTATACCCAAAGAACCGTTGCAGGGTATCCAGATCCCCCCGATCCCAGGCGACCTCGATGGCGTGGCGGATGGCCCGCTCCACCCGGCTGGGGGTTGTCCCGAAGGTTTTCGCCACCTGGGGATAGAGTACCTTCGTGATGGCGTTGATTACGTCCATGTCGTTTACCGCGATGATGATGGCCTCCCGCAGGTACTGGTAGCCCTTGATGTGGGCGGGGACGCCGATCTCGTGGATGATACCCGTGACCATGGACTCGATGCTGGTCTTGTCCGGGCGGCGCTTTTCCGCGGCCTTCTGACCGTCTCCGCCCCGAATTTCCTCAAGCCGCTCCACCAGCGCGGTCATATCGCAGGGCTTCAGCATCAGATACCGCACCCCCAGATTGGCCGCCGCCGCAGACACGTACTGCGTCACGAAGACGGAGGTCGCCAGGGTGATGGGGCGGCGCTCCATGCCGGACACGGCTTTCAGAACGCTGATGCCGTCCTTCTTGCTCAGCATCAGATCCAGCACCAGCACGTCGGGCTTCCGCTCTTCGACCATGCGAATGGCCTGTTCCCCGTCGTTGGCCGTTCCAACGACCTGGAAACCGTCGGCGTGCTGCAATGCGGCGGTCAGAGCGGTGCAGAAGTCGTCCGCGCTGTCCGCGATCAATACGGTTGTTACATGTTCCATATACAGTCCTCTCCTGTCATGTAAAAGATTAGATTTTGCTCCCCAATGCCACGAATCACGAAAACCCGTGTGCGACAAATAAAGAATACCATGAAGCACGCGGTTTTGCAAGGAAAAACAAAAATAATCGCTCGTCAAAAACAGCGCATTTTCGACAATTGCGACATATTTTTAGAACTATTCTGCAATTTTCGACAAAATAGGACAGCTCCTGCGGGCAGTTGACGGAAGGAGTAGACTGGTGTAAAATGAGTAAAAATATTGTCAGGAGGGACAAATCATGAACGAAGTATGGAATCTGGACGTCATTTACCGCGGCTTTGACGACCCCGCCTTTGCCGCGGATATGGAAAAGCTGGAAAAGCTTGTAAAGGATTACGCGGCCTTCGCCGGGGAACTGGTGGGGCAGACGCCCCTGGACGGCCTGAAAAAGGGCATTGCCTTGGAAGAAGCGCTGACGGTTTTGACCGCCAAGCTGGGAGAATACGCCTCCCTGCGCCAGTCGGTGAACACCCGGGACGCGGAGGCAGGCTCCCGTCTGGGACAGGTGATGCAGCGAATCAGCGGCGCCGCCGGCGCTCAGGCGCAGTGGCGGGAGTGGGTGTCGAAAATCCCCGATTTAATGGTATTGGTGGCCGGGGACGAGACGCTGAAGGACTACACCTTCCTGTTTGAACGCCTGCTGCGAAACAGCACCCATTTGCTTGGCAGTCTTGGCGAGCAGATCAGCGCAAGGCTGTCCATGTCCGGCTCCAGCGCTTGGAGCGATTTGCAGGGATATCTGACCAGCACCGTACCGGTCAGCTACAACGGCGGAACCACCAATCTGTCCGCCATCCGCAATCTGGCCTACGACCCCGACCCCGCCGTGCGGAAGGCGGCCTACGAGGCGGAGTTGAGCTGCTACGACCGGATCAAGGATTCCGTGGCCTATGCCCTGAACTCCATCAAGCTGGAAACCATCTCGGACTGCCAGCTCCGGGGCTACGGGTCCCCCCTTGACCGGACGCTGGAGCAGTCCGACATGAAGCGGCAGACCCTGGACGCCATGCTGGGGGCGATGGAGGAATACATGCCCAAATTCCGGCAGTACCTCCGCGCCAAGGGAAAGGCGCTGGGGCATGAGAATGGCCTGCCCTGGTACGACCTGTTCGCGCCCATGGGCAAATCCGCGGCGCAGTATACCGCGGAGGACGCCAAGAGGATTCTGGTGGAGCTGTTTTCTACCTTCGATCAGGAATTGGCGGACATGGTGGCGCGCGCCTTTGACGAAAGCTGGATCGACTTCTATCCCCGGGACGGAAAAACCGGCGGTGCCTTCTGCGCCGGGGTGGAGTGCATCGGCCAGAGCCGCATCCTGACCAATTTCGACGGCACCTTCGGCAGCATCGTGACCCTCGCCCATGAGCTGGGACACGCCTTCCACAACCAGTGCATCCGCGCCCACCGTCCGCTGAACCGGGATTACTCCATGCCCGTGGCGGAGACCGCGTCCACCTTCAACGAGTGCGTGGTCATGGCGGCAGCCATCCGGCAGGCAAAATCCCATGACGAGGAGCTGGCGCTCATCGAGTCCCAGCTTCAGGACGTCACCCAGATCATCTGCGACATCTACTCCCGGTACCTGTTTGAAAGCATGGTGCTGGAAAACCGGGAGCAGCAGTTCATGGACGCGGATACCCTGTGCGGCATGATGCTGAAAGCCCAGGAGCAGTCCTACGGCGACGGCCTCGACCCCAATTTCCGCCATCCCTATATGTGGATCTGCAAGAGCCATTATTACGGTGCTACCTTCTATAACTTCCCCTACGCCTTCGGCGGCCTGTTTGCCCGGGGGCTGTACGCCCAGTACCAGCGGGAGGGCGCGGCCTTCGTGCCGAAGTACAAGAAGCTGCTGCGCACCACCACCGTCGCCACGGCGGAGGACGTCGCCCAGGTGGCGGGCATTGACCTGACAGACAAGGAATTCTGGCGCGGCGCCTTGCAGACCGTCGCTCAGCAGATCGATCTGGTCTGCGGACTTCTTGAGGGAGGAAACCAGTGATGGACAGCCGGACAAAAGCATTGTGTGATTTTCTGGATGCGTCCCACAGCGTGTATCACGCCCAGGCGTATCTGGCCGAGACGCTGAAAAATGCCGGTTATACCCGGCTGTACGAGCAGGACGAATGGGCGCTCATCCCCGGCGGGAAGTATTTCCTGACCCGGGGCGGCTCCGCCCTCGTGGCCTTCCGGGTGCCGAAGGAAAGCCCCAAGGGCTTCCTCATGAGCGCCAGCCATTCCGACCGTCCCACCTTCAAGGTCAAGGAGAACTTTGAGCTGGCCGCTGCCTACACCCGCATGGCGGTGGAGCGCTACGGCGGGATGCTGATCGCCCCCTGGCTGGATCGCCCCCTGTCCGTCGCGGGACGGGTGACGGTGGAGACGGAAACCGGCGTGGAAACGAAGCTGCTGGACATAGACAGAGACCTGCTGCTCATCCCCAACGTCGCCATCCACATGAACCGTCAGGCAAACGAGGGCTATAAATGGAATCCTGCGGTGGACACCCTGCCCCTCGTCGGCGGCGCGGAGGCAGCGGGCAAGCTCCCGGCGCTGCTGGAGCAGGAAGCGGGCGGAAAGATTCTGGGGCACGACCTGTACCTGTACATCCGGCAGAAGGCGTCGGTCTGGGGCGTTGACGGGGAGTACATTTCCGCCGCCGCCCTGGACGATCTGGAATGCGCCTGGGGCTGCACCCAGGGCTTCCTCAAGAGTGGGGACAGCGCGTCCGTCCCGGTTCTGTGCGTTTTCGACAGCGAGGAGGTCGGCTCCGTTTCCCCCCAGGGCGCGGGATCGTCCCTGCTGGAGGACACCCTGGGCAGAATCTGCGACAGCCTGAAACTGCACCGGGGGCGGATGCTGGCGCAGTCCTTCCTGGTGTCGGCGGACAATGCCCATGCCGTTCACCCCAACCACCCGGAGTACGCCGACCCAAGCAACGCCCCGGTCATGGGCGGCGGGCTGGTGATCAAGTACAACGCCAACCTCAGCTACTGCACCGACAGCGTCAGCGCCGGGGTATTCCGGAAGATCTGCGGCAGAGCGGGGGTCAAGGTGCAAACCTACCACAACCGGGCTGACCTTCCCGGCGGCTCCACCCTGGGCAGGATCTCTCTTGCCCACGTGAGCGTCCCCACGGTGGACATCGGCCTTGCCCAGCTGGCCATGCACTCCTGCTTCGAGACGGCCGCCGTGTCCGATGCCATCGACCTGGAAAATGCCATGGCGGCGTACTACGGCACGACCCTGGAGGCGACGCAGACCGGCTTTGTCATCCGGTAATCGGCCAGACCGGCAAACTGCCTAAAAATTTTTATCCAAAATTGTAGAAACCAACCATTGCAGGTTCTTGCGGAATATGGTAACATCTATTTATCTAGGTGGATTCTGCCTACTCCACATAATAGACAGAATACCGCTAAAATAAAGGAGGATAAACCCGTCTGACGCACGGTGCGGCAGTGTGGAGACCTGTCGTAATGCTCCCGGAAGATTGCTTTCCGGTCAGCGAGAACGCACGCGAAAATGGTAGGTGCGTTCGGCGTCGAAACAGTATGGCAAGTGTAACCCTGAAGAACGTAAAGAAGATCTACCCCTTCAACGGCGACGACGCAAAGAAGAAGAAAAAGAAGAAGGGCGAGGAGGCTCCCGAGAAGAAGGTGAACCTTCAGATCACCGACAAGGGTGTCGTGGCTGTGCAGGAGTTCAGCGTGGACATCAAGGACAAGGAATTCATCGTCCTGGTCGGTCCCTCCGGCTGTGGTAAGTCCACCACGCTTCGTATGATCGCCGGTCTGGAAGAGATCTCCGAAGGCGAGCTGTACATCGGCGACCGCCTGGTCAACGACGTTGCACCCAAGGATCGCGACATCGCCATGGTTTTCCAGAACTACGCTCTGTACCCCCACATGACCGTTTACGAGAACATGGCCTTTGCTCTGAAGCTGCGTCATGCTCCCAAGGACGAGATCGACAAGAAGGTCAAGGAAGCTGCCGAGATCCTGGACATCACCCAGTACCTGGGCCGTAAGCCCAAGGCTCTGTCCGGCGGTCAGCGTCAGCGTGTTGCCATCGGCCGCGCCATCGTTCGTGACCCCCAGGTCATGCTGATGGATGAGCCTCTGAGTAACCTGGACGCCAAGCTGCGTAACCAGATGCGTGCCGAGCTCATCAAGCTGCGCGAGCGCATCAATACCACCTTTATCTATGTTACCCACGACCAGACCGAGGCCATGACCCTGGGCGACCGGATCGTCATCATGAAGGACGGCTTCATCCAGCAGATTGGCACGCCTCAGGAGGTCTTCAACCATCCCTACAACCTGTTCGTCGCCACCTTCATCGGTACGCCTCAGATGAACATGTTTGAGAACGCCAAGCTGATCAAGGTTGACGGCAAGTATGCCGTGCAGCTGGACAACCAGACCGTGGTTCTGTCCGACGAGAAGCAGGCCAAGCTCGCCGCCAACAACGTTGCGGAGCAGGATATCGTTCTGGGCGTCCGTCCCGAGCACATTGAGCTGACCGCCGGCGGCATCGAGGGCAAGGTCGACGTGTCCGAAATGATGGGCTCCACCGTCCACCTGCACGTTACCTCCATGGGTCGTGACGTGGTTCTGGTTGTTTCCACCATGAACATGACCGGCGCAGAGGTTGCTGCTCTGTCCAGCGGCTCCACCGTTCACTTCTCCTTCCCCGGCCATGTATGCCACGTCTTCTCCAAGGAGACCGGCATCAACCTGGAAGCCTGATTTTAACAAACGGGTCTGCCCTAACCGGCCAATGTCACTAAGTTAAGAACTGCTGTGGCTCGCAGAAATGCGGGCCACAGTTTTTTCAACAATTTCAAATTATACTTGACAAACAGGGGAAACTGTGCAGCCTTTTTGCTAACTGCGGTTAGCAAAAAGGCCCTTGTAATTAGAAGTGTCCCCACCGCTCAATTACAAGGAGACCCTCCCATGTCAAATTATACGAGTTTTTAATAAAACGCTTAAAAGCGTTTTATTAAAAACTCGTATAAAACGCCTTCCGGAAAAAATGTGCGTATTCAATTCCGTCCACATCCGTCCGGATTTGCGCTGCAACCTTTGCCGCGAGCTGCTCATTGGAATCGTTGGTCAGGCAGGCGTATTCCTATAAAGCCGCGGCGGGGTTTTCGAGAAAGTAAGCCCGGACTTTATTGGATATTTCAAGGTCATCCGGATTTAGTGAGTTGAACCTTCCGCCGAAAAAAAGAGTGGCCAGAGGTTTGTTTTCGCAGCCGATTTTCAGGAACAGATAGGTCTTGATCGCACCGATCTGCGCATCCCGGAGGTTTCCTTGCCGGGTCATATAATCGATAATATTCCCGATGGTGCAGTCCGGGGAGGCATACCACTGATCCCTTGCACGTTCAATCATTTTGTAAAACATGGTTCCCTCTGCCTCCCATGCCGCTTCGTCAGCCATACCCCTGGCAGTCGCAATAAGCCGTCCCTTGGTCGTTTGTTTGCAATATTTTTCCCATATTCGGCAGGTAATGTCCATTGAAAATCAGAATTACTTCGCTGTGCTATGTTTCCGGAACTTCCCTGACGCGCTGTTTTCAGCAAAATCCGGTGCATCCGAATGAGAAGAATGCCTCGGCATCCATACATAATTCCCCTTTTCCTGCAAATACTTCTACAGGAGCAAACCGCGCGTCACGCGCTTCAAAGGAGAAGAGAATTATGAAAGCAACAGGCATCGTACGACGGGTGGACGATCTGGGCAGAATCGTCATTCCAAAGGAGATCAGAAGAACCCTACGCATCCGCGAGGGCGACCCGTTGGAGATTTATACGGAGAAGGACGGGGGTGTGATCTTCCGGAAGTATTCCCCTATGGGCGACTTGCAGGAGTTCGCTGCCCAGATGTGTGAGTCTATCGGTTCCGCCACCGGGCATATCGCCGCGGTGACCGATCGGGACAGTATTATCGCCCTTTACGGCATCCCCAAGCGGGAGCTGATGGACAAGCCCAATTCGCCGGAATTGGAAAAGCTTATGGAACAGCGGAAAAATTACCTCTATAAAAACGGGGACGCCCCCATTCTGGCGGCTGACGGGGAGGAAAAGTACCGTCTTGGCGCCGCCGCGCCGATTTTATCCCAGGGCGACCTTATGGGCTGCGTACTGCTGCTTCTGGGGGAAAACGACAGCCCCCTTCAGGAGGCAGACCAAGGGCTGGTCAAGACAGCCGCCGGTTTCTTGGGGAAGCAGATGGAAAACTGAAACCATAGCCAGGACGCAGGAAACGCCCTGGCTGCTTTTTGCTATGCAAAAGCATAACAAAATAGGAAATATGCCATTTCCTCGCCCCTGCTGGGCAACCGGAAAGGATGCACAAAACCTTCATGCTTTGGCATTTGCACATGTTCGTGGTGCGGCGTTCCTGCATGAAGTTTTATGGCATATTCCCGCCGCCTTGGGCATAGCGTATGGCAAAGGCAAGGAGGGATGGCTATGGCGGATGAGCGTATGCCCCACAGGCTCTGTCTGAATGAGCGGCAGCAGCTGACCATGACCGGGGTGACGGAGGTGGTCAGCTTTGACGATACGGCGGTGGTGCTGCAAACCTCCCTGGGGACGCTGATCGTCCAGGGAAAGGAATTGCAGCTGAAAACCCTGTCCCTGGAGGGCGGGCAGGTGGAGGTGGACGGCAATGTTTCCGCGCTGGCCTATGAGGAACCCAGGCAGGCCGCCGGATGGAAGCGCCGTCTGTTCGGATGACCGCCCCCGCGCTGGCAGCGCACCGCTTTCTGTGCTGCTGTCTGCTGGGGGCGGCGCTGGGGGTGTATTACGAATTCCTGCGCCCCCTGCGCCCACGGCATACATTTGCCGCGGACGTGCTGTTTTTGTCGGGGGGCGCCTGGGTCTGGCTGCTGATGAGCTTTCGCGTGTGCAGGGGCGACCTGCGGCTGGGGTATTCCGCCGGACTGCTGGCCGGGGGAATCGTCTGGGATCTGGTGTTCGGCGGCCTGATCGCGCCTGTTTTTTCCGGATTCTGGAAATTCGTGAGGTCGCTCCTGGGCTTTGCTCTCATTCCCGTAAAAAATTTTTCAAAATTTGCAAAAATTTTATTTGCATCTGCGGAAAAATGGGTTACAATAAGATGGAATCATCGTCGGGAAAAACGGCGAAAACGAAGAGGTGAACCCATTGGAACAGAAACGCAGGGGGAAAGTGATTTTCCGGTCAGGCTCGCTGGCGCTGAAGATCATCGTGGCAGTGCTTATCCTATTCTCTATGGCGGCGCTGGCAGCTCTGAGGTGGGTACACACCGGCATTCAGGCGCGAACCGGAGAGCTGCGGGACGAAGCCGCCGCTCTGGAACAGCAGAGCCGGGATCTGGAGGAGAAGATCGAGGATCTGGGTTCCGTGAAGAGCGTGGAGGACATCGCAAGAAGCGAGCTGGGGCTGGCTGACCCCAATACCCTTATTCTGGATCTACAGCCGCAGTCCTGATCCTATCAATTCATTAACTGAAAATACATGGAGGAATCACAGCATACTATGGAGTTAACCGTTGGAGCCATTTTAGAGGGTAAAGTCAAGTCTATCACCAATTTCGGCGCATTCATCTCCCTTCCGGAGGGAAAGACGGGCATGGTACATATTTCCGAGGTCGCCAATGCCTACGTCAGCGATATCCGGCAGCACCTGACCGAGGGTCAGGACGTGAAGGTCGTGGTCATCGGCCTGGAAAACGGCAAGATCAACCTGTCCATTAAGCGGCTGGAACCCAAGCCCCAGCGTGAGAACGGCGGAAATCGGAACGGGAACTATCGCGGCGCGCCCCGTCAGGACGGCGGCTTCCGCCGGGAGAACAACGCTCCGGCGCAGAACCGCCCCCAGCGCGCCCCCATGCAGCCCGCCGCCCCCAAGACGGCCGACCAGCTGTTTGAGGAAAAGCTGAAGGCGTTCATGTCCGAATCCGACAACAAGCTCTCCTCCATGCGTGCGGATCACCGCACCAAGAGCAGAAGGCGGTAAAAAAACGGGCTGCCCCGGCAGCCCGTTTTTCATGAGACGGAAATGGACTGCGGAAGGCGGGAAATTCTATGGGGAATGTTGTGATCACCGGCGGCTCCCGGGGAATCGGCGCAGCGGCGGTGGAGCTGTTCGCCGCCCGGGGCGACCGGGTGACGTTTTTATACGAAAAAAACCACGCCGCCGCGAAAGCCGTGGCGGAGAAGACCGGAGCCACGGCCATCTGCTGCGACGTGGCGGACGGAGAAGCCGTGAACCGGGCGTTTGCCCGGATGGGGGATGTGGACATTCTCGTCTGCAACGCCGGGACGATGTACTTTGGGCTGCTGTCCCAGATGGCGGAAGCGGATTGGAACCGGCTGTTTGCCGTTAACGTGGGGGGGATTTACCACTGCGTCAACGCCGTCATGCCGTCCTTTCTCAAGACCCACCGGGGCAGCATCGTGACGGTGGCCAGCATGTGGGGGCAGGTTGGCGCGTCCTGCGAGGCGGCGTATTCCGCCACGAAGGGGGCGGTGATCGCTCTGACCAAGGCGCTGGCCAAGGAGCTTGGCCCCAGCGGCATTCGGGTCAACTGCGTGGCGCCGGGGGTCATTCTCACGGACATGTGCGCGAACGTCGCTCCGGACATTCTCGCGGGAATGGCGGAGGAAACCCCCTTGGGGCGCAACGGTGCGCCCACGGATGTAGCGAAGGCCATTGCGTATCTGGCGGACGCGGAATTTATCACCGGGCAGGTGCTGGGCGTCAGCGGCGGGTACGTGATTTGAGAACAAAGGAGACTGAACTATGAAAATTGCCATCGGCTGTGACCACGGTGCATTTGCGCTGAAAAATAAAATCATCCAGCATCTGGAAAAGCAGGGACATGAGGTCAGGGACTTCGGCACCTATTCCACGGAAAGCTGCGATTACCCCGACTTTGCCGCGGCGGCCGCCCGGGCTGTCGCCGGGGGGGAGTGCCGGCGGGGCATTGTGCTGTGTACCACCGGCATCGGCGTGTCCATCAGCGCCAACAAAATCGACGGCATCCGCTGCGCCCTGCTGTCCGACCCCTGGTCGGCAAAAATGACCCGTCTGCACAACGACACCAACATGATGGCACTGGGTGCGGGGGTCGTAGGCGAAAATCTGGCGATGGAGATCGTGGACGTCTGGCTCGCCACGGAATTTTCCGGGGAAGCGCGCCATCAGCGCCGGATCGATAAGGTCATGGCGCTGGAAAAGTGAGGCTGTCCGTTTGATGGATGGCTGTAAAACAGTTAGTGGAGCGTATCAATAAAGATACGCTCCATTTCTCGTGACAACATGCTATTAACGAGGTACTGCCCCTTGGCTCTCCCTTTGGGAGAGCCGTCACCGAAGGTGACGGAGAGGGTATTGCACCCTGGTATAACCCCTCCGTCCTCGCTTCACTCGGCCACCTTTCCCAAAGGGAGAGGCAAGGGGTGCACCATTCACTACGCTTCCTCTTTTTGCCGTTATCCGCCGTAGTAGCCCGCTTCCAGCAGACGGATCAGGGCTTCGTTGGCTTCTTCGTCGCTGAACAGCGTCGTGAAGCGCTTGTCCACGGCCAGGGCTTCCATCGTCAGGTCAAGACGGCGCTTTTCTTTGAGAGCGTTGAAGCCGTCGCTGAGACGGCTGCCGGATAAGGCGCGGTGCGCCGTTTTCATGGCGTCTTCGGCGGGGACGGGACGCATCCGAATGCCGAGGGTTTCCGCTTTCTCCCGGTTTGCCGCCCAGGCGGCGATGAATTTTTCTTCCATAGGCTTCTCCTTAAATCGCTGCATAAAGATACATATAAATCAGCCGCAGATACCAGGGCTTTTGCTCCAGCTGATGCCGGGCGTCGGTCAAGTACGCCGTGAACTGTTCCAGCTCCTCCGCCGTCAGCGTGTGCTGGCTGAATTTGGCCTTCTGCGCCAGGGCTTCCAGGGCTTCCGGGGGTGGCTGGTGCAAAAGTTTGGACAGCAGCTCCGTCTCCTGCCACATGGCAAGCCCCCGGGCGTTGGGGCGGGCGGTTTCCTGCCTGCGGCGGCGAAGGTGAATGCGGGTGCTTCGCTGGGCTGTTGCCGTCAAGGTCAGCAGTGCCGGTATGAACAGCACGGCCAGAATCTTTCCGACAGTGTGCTGTTTCGGCGCGTCCTGCTGGGACGGCGTGGACGCGGCCGGCGTCTGCGGGTTGGAGGGCGCAGCTGCGGAGGGCGCCGGGGCCGTCGGCTCCGGCGGGGTGGACTGGGCGGCTTCCTGGGTGGCTTCCGGCACGGTCTCCGGGGCGGGCTGCTGCGCCGCGGCCATGTCCGACGGCGTGGCTTCCAGCACCAGCCAGACGCCCAGCGTCGGCTCATAATATTCCGCCCAGGCGTGGGCGTTCTTCTCGGTGACGTCGGAGGGTGTGCCGGGGGCGGTTTTCACCAGATAGCCGCTGACGTAGCGGGCTTCGATCCCCGCCGCCCGGAGCAGCACCGCCGCCGCCGTGGCGAAGTGGACGCAGTAGCCCGCTTCGGCGCTTTCCAGAAACCACAGAGCGAAATCCGTCTCCCCTTCGCCCATCCGGGAAGGATTCAGATCGTACCGGGCGGAAGCGCGGACGTAGTCCCCGATCTTCTCCGCCTTCTCCACGGTGGAGGAAGCGTCACCCAGAATATTTGCAAGAAGGGTTTCCGCCCGGGTGCGGGTCGCGTCCGGGAGGGCAAGATAGGGGGATGCTGCGCTGGGCGGGGTCGCCGACCCGGAAATTGCCGTCGCCCGCCAGTCGTCCGGGAGTCCGGCGCGGGGGATGACGTATTCGGTGTATGCCCAGGTGTTGCTCATGTTTCCGCCGATGAGCGCCATGCTCCGGGCGGGATAATAGGGCAGGTACAGTAATGCCCGCTCGCCTACGGTGCGGATGGACACGTCGCCGTAGTCCTCCCCGGTGAGGGAAAAGTCCTCCGTCCGGTGCTGGGAGGTCGTCCAGGTCATGCCGTCGTAGCCGTCATAGTCCTGCCCCCGGAGGTAGAGGGTGCTGCCGATCTCCGCCGTGACCTCCATCACCGTTATGGGCGATTCGATTCTCCGCCCCAGAGACGCAAGGCGCACATGATCCGGCTCCTGAGAGGAAACGGTCACCTCCTGCCGGACGTTTTCCACCTTTTCCGGGATGCTCTGGAACCAGGAGAGAATGGCGTCCCGGGTCGCTTCCGAATGGTTTACATAACTTTCTTGTGGGAATGCCAGGAACAGCGCTGCCAGCGCCAGAGCCGTGGGAATCGCCGCCATGGCGGTCAGACGGTTGCCCTGGGGGGCGCTTTGCCTGCGGACGCGGCCGGTGAGAATCAGAAGGACGAGACCGAACAGCAGGCAGAATAAATACGGCACATCCGGAACGGTATCCGTCACCACCATGCAGGCGGAAAGGGGGATCAGCGACGCCAGCACCGGGAGGAACGCCCCCAGCTTCCGGCACACCGACCAGGTCACGGCGGCGCTCAGCAGAACCCCCAGGGCAGCCATGGGAATATCCACCGCCGTCGCGCCGTCGGACAGCGGAAGCGGGTTCCAGCCGTAGGCGTTGCCGTAAATGGAGGTCATACGGTACAGCAGCCCAAACAGCTGCTCTGCCGCCTCCTCCCGCCGCCAGACATAACCGGCAAGCAGCGCAAAAGCGCACAGCACCGCCGCGCCGCCCCATTTCAGGCTGAAGGCCGCGGCGCAGAAAACCGATGCCGCAGCGCAGATCAGCACCACCCCGGCATAGTCGTCCAATGGCAGGTCAAACCCACTGACCACGCATCCCACCGCGCCGAAGGTGATCAGAAAGGCCAGTGCCGCCGCGATTCCGGCGGTGACCCAGAGCTTACGCTTCATCCGGCTCACCTCCGATGTGGTACTGCCAGGAGGCGGCGAAGCCAAAATCCCGGATGGAGCCTTCTTTTGCTTCCCCGGCGCACAGCAGCGTGTCGATGGCTTTGCTCAGCTCCTGCTCCGTCTGCACCCACGATGACTGCACCCCATCGGCGGTCAGGGCGCGGATTTCAAAGCGGACGTCCTTCCCTACAAGATAGCTCCCCAGCCATAGCAGCCGCCCGAATTTTCTGTCCAGCGCCTCCGGGGCTCCCCGGAGGGTCATGGTCAGCATCACCAGCCCCCGCTGGGGTTCCATGGGCTGACGGATCATCCATTTGCCGGTTTTGGCGGTGAGCTTCCAATGCACCTGATTCAGGCTGTCCCCGGGGCGGTAGAGCCGAAGTTCATGGTTCTCCGCAAAGCCGCCGGGCTTGGGCTTCCACGCCCGGGCAATGTAACGGTCAAGGTCGGGTATGGCGGGAATGGGCAGGGGCTTTGGGCGGACGAGGACGGTCTTGGCCGCCACCTTCCTCACCGGGAAGGCAAACAGCCCCAGATAATCGCAGACCCGCGCCCGCGCCACTGTGACGACGATGCCGCCGCAGTGCTGCGTGGGCAGTCCGGAACCCGCCCGATAGCGCTGTGTCTGACCGGTGATGCAGCTGCGCAGGCGGATGTTTCCCTTGAAGGGCGGCAGCGGAAAGGCGCTGCTGCCCAGCAGCCAGGTTTCCGCCTCCGTACCCATGGGAACGGCATCCGCCCCGTCCGGGGACAGGCGGAAGGATAGCATGGCGGGAATGCTGATCATCAGCGACAGCCAGGGAAGCCCCCCTACGATCACCAGCGCCAGCCAGGAAAACCACTCGCCGTAGGCAATGTAAAATACCCAGCAGCCGAACAGCGCCGCCAGATACCACAATCTCCGCCCGACCATGTCAGCGAAGCCGGGGGGCGGGGACGGCGGTGAGGATGTCCTGCAATACCGTCTGGGGCTGCTTTCCCTGGGCTTCCGCCCTGGGGGAGAGAATCAGCCGGTGGGCGATGGTGTGGACGAAGACCTCCTTCACATCCGCCGGGGTCACGTAATCCCGCCCCCGAAGCCGTGCCACCGACTTTGCCATGGCGGTGACGGCCAGGGTCGCCCGGGGGCTTGCGCCCCGGAGAATGTCGGCGCTGCCCCGGGTGGCGCTGATGAGGGCTACAATATAATTGACCACGCTGTCGCTGAGGTAGGTCGCCTCCACCGTGTCCTGCATGGCGGTCAGATCCTCCCGGGTCATCAGAGGGGTCAGCTCATGGAGGGGGTTGCCGCCCTGCCGGTTCAGCACCATGGCGGCCTCGTCCTTGGGGCTGGGATAGCCCATGGACAGCCGCACCATGAACCGGTCCATCTGGCTGTCAGGCAGAAGCTGGGTGCCCGCCGCGCCGGTGGGGTTCTGGGTGGCAATGACCGTAAAGGGCTTTGGCAGGGGGTGGCTCACCCCGTCCACCGTGACCTGCCCTTCCTCCATGGCCTCCAGAAGGGCAGACTGAGTGCGGGAGGTGGCGCGGTTCAGCTCGTCGGCGAGGAACAGATTGCACAGCACCGCGCCGGGCTGATAGCGCATTTCCCCGGCGGCGTCAGGCACGGAGTAGCCCGTCACGTCGGAGGGCAGGACATCCGGGGTAAACTGCACACGGCTGCAGCTTAAGCTCAGCACCCGGGAAAAGGCCAGCGCCATGGTGGTTTTCCCCACGCCGGGAATGTCCTCCAACAGGATATGCCCCCGGGCAAGGATCGCCGCCAGTACCCACAGCAGCACGGGATCCTTTCCCACAACCACGGTTTTCACCTGGGTGAGAATCTGCTGGGCGTAGCTGGCTACGGAATTGTCTCTGGCCGGCATCCAACCACCTCTTTCATGGAAATTCCTGTTTTCCCCCATTGTACTCGTTTTTCCGTGAAAAAACAAGTCGGAGGGAGCGCAGGCGCCTTAAGATTTCCTTGCGGCGGGGCGGATCTGCATTCTTTTTCATAAGAAATGCAAATATGGAAGTGCAGATAGTGATTGCAAACCGGCGAAAATGTGGTATCATATGGTAAACCATTGTTCTTGGGAGGCTGCCATGTCGATTCAGACCGCTTTAGATGAATATAACCTGGCGCTGAAACAGGGCCAGAGGGAATACCGGGAGCTTGTGATGGAGGGGCGCTCGCCCTACCCTGCCGTGCTGGACGATATTCTGCCGGAAAACAATACGGATTCCGTGGTGGACGTGGGGCTGGTGGAAATCCCCTCGGAGCGGATCATCGGCACCAAATCCGCCGGACGCATCTCGGCCTTTACCGCCTCCTTCTGCCCACTGCTGGACAGCAAATCCGAGTTTGCCACCAAGTGGGTCAACCTCTGTGCTGCCCACCTGGGAGAGACGGGCATCACCGACCCCATTCTGTGCTACGAATATCTGGGGAATTTCTACGTTCAGGAGGGCAACAAGCGGGTCAGCGTCCTGCGGCACTTTGGCTCCCCCCGGATTCCCGGCACCGTCAAGCGCATTGTGCCGCCCCTGACGGATGAGCCGCGGATTCAGGCGTACTATGAATTTATGGACTTTTACAAGGCCTCCCACCTGTACTGCGTCCAATTCCGCCATCCCGGAGATTATGCCAGGCTTTTGGCGCATCTGGGGAAGAAAAGCGACGAAATCTGGGAGGAATCGGAACGGCGCACCTTCAACGCCTATTTCCACTATTTCCGGGACGCGTTCAGCGCCCTGCAGGTGCCGCCGGAGGAAGTTCTCCCCGAGGAAGCGCTGCTGCTGTGGCTGGATCTGTACCCGTTTCAGGACTTAGGGCAGCTGTCCACGGCGGAGCTGAAAAAAAGCGTCGCCGCCCTGCGGGAGGACATGGTCGCCAACACGAAAAAGCAGGAGGCCGTCAAGGTGCAGACCAAGGCGGAGGACACCTCCAAGGCGTCCCTCTTAGAGCGGTTCATTTCCGCAAGCCCCGACCATCTGAACGTGGCCTTCGTCCATCAGATGAACCCCGGGAGCAGCACCTGGGTGCTGGGTCACGAGGAGGGCAAGGAGCATCTGAAAAAAGTGTTCGGCGACCGGGTCACCCTGCGCAGCTACTTCGACGCCGCGAGTCCGGAGCTGGCCGAGCCGATCATCGAGCAGGCGGTGGCCGACGGCGCCCAGGTGGTGTTCATCACCGCGCCCCCCTTGAGCCGCGCCACGCTGAAGGCCGCGGTGGAGCATCCCAAGGTGCGCTTCCTCAACTGCTCCGTCGATCAGGCCTATTCCAGCATCCGCACCTATTACGGACGGATTTACGAGGCGAAGTTCATCACCGGCGCCATCGCCGGCGCCATGGCGCAGAACAACCGCATCGGCTACATCGCCTCCTACCCGATTTTCGGCGTTCCCGCCTCCATCAACGCCTTTGCCCTGGGGGCGCAGATGACCAACCCCCGGGCGCAGATTGAGCTGCGGTGGTCGTGCGTCAAGGGAACGCCCCAGGCCGATCTGCTGGCGGACGGCATTCGGGTGGTATCCAACCGGGACGCGCCAACCCAGGCGAAAATGTATCTGGACTTCTGCAATTACGGCACCTACCTGATGAACGACCGGGGCGACCTGATTCCTCTGGGAACGCCCATCTGGGTCTGGGGCAAGTTCTATGAATTCGTCATCCGCAGTATTTTCGCCGGAGGCTGGAAGCGGGACAAGGGAGAATCCACCGCCCTGAACTACTGGCTGGGCATGGACAGCGGCGTCATCGGCGTCCGGCTGTCCGAAAAGCTTCCGGAGGGCGTGCATCAGTTTGCGGAGATTCTGAAAAAGGGCTTGGAGGACGGCGTCCTCGACCCCTTCCGGCGGCGCATCACCGCCCAGGACGGTACAGTGAAATCCGACGGCACCCGGGGGTTCGCCCCGGAGGAGCTGCTGCACATGGACTGGCTGTGCGACAACATTGTGGGCAGTATCCCCACCTTTGACCAGATTCTGCCGATCTCCCAGCAGATGGTGCGGGAGCTGGGCATTTACCGAGATAAAATTCCCGCAGAGAAGGAGGGGAAGCCCCGTGAAGATTTTGACCGTATCCGATGAGGAATGCGCCGCACTCTGGGATCATTATGTCCCCGGGCGGCTGAAGGAGTATGACCTGATTCTCTCCTGCGGCGACCTGAACGCGCGGTATCTGAGCTTTCTCGTCACCATGGCGCGGTGCCCTCTGCTGTACGTCCACGGGAATCACGATACCAACTACCGCCAGGTTCCCCCGGAGGGCTGCGACTGCATCGACGACCACATCGTGACCTACAACGGGGTGCGCATTCTGGGTCTTGGGGGGTGCCGCAGGTACCATCCCGGCCCCCACCAGTACACCGACGACCAGATGCGCCGCCGCATCCAGAAGCTCAAGTGGAAGCTCAAGCGCATGGGGGGCGTGGACATCGTGGTGACCCATGCGCCGCCCTACGGCCTGGGCGACGGGGACGATCCGGCGCACTGGGGGTTTGAATCCCTGGTGGGGCTGCTGGATACATACCACCCAAAGTATCTTGTCCACGGGCATGTCCACCTGCGCTACGGCGCCCGGGATCGGGTGCGGGATTACAACGGCACGACCCTCATCAACGCCACCGAACGCTATACCTTTGAAATCCCCGACCGGCCGGTGGACGGAAAGGAGCTGGGTCAGGTGATCTACAAGACCCGCCAAGGACGGGACGACCCCCTGGGCAGGTGCTGATACTAGTTTTCAATAAAACGGTTAAACACCGTTTTATTCGGCTGCTGTTCAGCAGCCAGCGGCGTAGCCGCAAAAAACTGAAGTCCATAC
>ENA-OPCE01000166-OPCE01000166.1-human-gut-metagenome-genome-assembly--contig:-NODE-166-length-62233-cov-4.648139_pt1 | contig 62233 bp, 62 predicted proteins | sample MGYA00241247_ERZ501474 | MGnify/ENA primary metagenome ERZ501474 (study PRJEB25962, sample SAMEA2042572) | human gut metagenome | biome: human gut; feature: human-associated habitat; material: faeces... | reverse complement strand
TGATACCATTCAGGCCCATTTTCGGGACACAGGCCGCAGGCCCTCGGACTATGATCTGATTGTCACCGGCGATCTGGGCAGCCTGGGCAAGGAGATTCTGCTGGATCTCTTCCACCGGGACGGCATTGAATTCAAAAATCTGGAGGACTGCGGCGTGCTCATCTACGACGCCCAGACCCAGGACGTCCACTGCGGCGGCTCGGGCTGCGGCTGCTCCGCCGCGGTGCTCACCGGCTTTCTGCTCAACGGTATGAAGCAGGGCCGCTGGAGGCGCCTGCTCTTCTGCGGCACCGGCGCCCTGCTCTCCCCCACCTCCACGCTCCAGGGGGAGAGCATCCCGTCCATCTGCCACGCGGTGGCCATCTCAACGGAACAGTGAGGGAAAATCATGGAAGTCTTTTGGGAATACGCCCGCGCCTTCCTCTGCGGCGGGGTGCTCTGCCTGATCGGGCAGCTGCTCATTGACAAGACCAAGCTCACCCCGGCCCGTATTCTGGTGCTCTATGTGGTGTCCGGCGTGGTGCTGGGCGGGCTATTGAGTATACCGGCAATGCCGTTCGGATCATATACGCTTAAAATAGGCTTCGGCGTGCTGCCGGTTATAATCGCCGGCGTGCTTTACGGACCGGGATACGGGGCGATAGTCGGCGCGCTGTGCGATCTGCTTCAGGCGCTCATTTTCCCCAAGGGCGCATATATGCCGTGGTTCACGGTTGTGGGCGCACTGTTCGGGCTAATACCCGGGCTGTTCTTCATTAAAAGGCAAACGCCCACGTTCCTTCGGATATTGCTTGCGGTTGCCGTTGGGCAAATCGTGGGCAGCGTTATATGCAATACGCTGCTTGTAATCTGGCTTTATGGTTCGCCATGGCAGATAGTTTACGCGCGCATAATAAACCAGGCTGTTATGATACCGTTGTATTCTGCGCTTGTGTATCTTTGCATGAAGGTGATAGCCAAAACGAAGATGGGCAAAGCGTTGGTTTAACGTTGGCAAAATATGGCTATACTCTGTATACAAAATATACGGAGGTATGGTATTATGTTAAGGCAAAATAAAAGCGCGCTGGATGAGGAGATAGCATCCGCATTATATAAATGGCGAATGGCAGCCGCGTATTACGAAAGCGCAAAGGATGGCGACCTTATGGAATACGCCATATATGAGCTGGAGGCGGCAAAACGCCGCTACACATATCTTCTCAGGCTAAAGCGAAACGGCGCGTGACCGGGGCTATCCCCGGGGAAAGGGGAAATATGAGCGTTATAATTGCTCTGCTGTTGGGATTCGGCATACTGTGGCTTGCATGCAAGGTGCTGAAAGTATCGCTGAAGATATTCTGGAAACTGTTCGTTAATGCGCTTATAGGCGCCGCGATACTGCTTATAATCAATTTTTTCGGCGCGGCAATAGGCATAAGCATCACCATATCGTTCCTTTCGGCATTGATAGTCGGTATACTGGGCGTGCCGGGCGTTATAATACTGTTGCTGTTGCAGCTGTTCTAAAAGGCAAAAATATAAGGAGGCGGGCATTTGATCCGTCTCCTTTTCAGTATGCTACGGTGTTGCGAAGGATACCGCGTCCGGCGTGGCAATGGGTTCAGGCGGGGGAGAATAGTCGCTTATACGTAGCGTGTCTCCGCTCAGTATAGCCTGCCGCTCGCCAAGGGCAAAGTATGCGCCGCCGCCCGGGGCAGCGTGCAGCGCGGTATCATATATATATTCGCTTGCGTATGATGTCCAGCCGGAATCATCATGCATTATTCGGCCGCTCAGCTTTTCAGCCGAAGAATCGGCAGAATATACCGCGAACTGAACGTATTTAGTATCTGTATTGAAATAACCGCTCAAAATATCGCCGTTGTCATAAGTGAATTCAAAGTTATAGCCGCCGTCCGCCGCGCTCATTGTGCCGCTGCCGGATTCGGAGCCGCTTATGGTTGCGGAGTATACACCACTTTGGGTGTAAGTCAGCCGGCCTATGCTTTGCGCCAATGTGGAAAGCACGCGGCTATGCGCCGAACACATTATGGACATTTCAAGTGCCTCGTTGCTTTCTATGCTACCGAGCATATCGGCTATGGTCATAAGCGCAGGATCCGTTGCGGCGGAATAATCGTTGCAGAATGTCCAAAGCGGGTTGAGCTCAAACGGAGTGGCTTCGGCTGTAGGCTCGGGCGTTTCACTTTGCTCTGCCGACGGGGAAGGGGAAGGTACGGCCGCGGCCGATGGCGAAGGCAAGGCACTATGTGCGGCTGTTGCTGCGGGAGATGGCGCGGGCGAGACAGTGCCTGATGCCGTGCAGGCGCAAAAAACAGCCGCAATAATCAATGCGGCTGAAAAAACACAATATGCTTTTAATCTGTTTATGCTGCGCATCATTTCTCCTTTGTGCTTTCGCTGTCGTTATAGCTTTCAAGCAGGGAAGCAATATCAAAATCTCCGCTTTCGATCATGGCTGCGTATTGATTTATGCCGCGGTATACGCCGAATGCGCATGCATCTTGATACGCTGCGCGGTTAAGGCGAATATCGTCCGCCTCGTTTGAAAGGCAGCCCATCTCGATAGCTATAACAGGTGAATCGGAATAATTGAAGCCGGTCTGGTCGCTCAGGCTTACTATGCCGAGCGGCTGAGCGCCGGTAAACGTACAAAATTCTTTTATAACAGCCGTGGCAAGCGCAAGGCTTTTTACATACATGCCGTTATCGGAAGGAACGGAGGCTTCCTTCACTTCGCGGGTGGTTATATCGCGGCTCATACCCCTTGGCTTGGCGGGGGAAGAAAGCGCACTGCTGAAAAGCATATCTTCGGACGGTATGAGTACCGTGCAGCCGGAGGTATTGGCATCCTGCGCGCTTTCGCAATGCAGCCTTATCCAGAAATCCACATTGGCTTCGTTCATTATTTCCGCGCGTTCGCTGTTGCTTATGGAAACATCCGCATCGGTACGGCTCATTATAACATTTGCGCCGCTAAGACGCAGAAGCCCTGCAAGCTTATTGGCTATTATCAAATTTATGGTGTGTTCGCCGATGCCGCTCTTTACGCCAACGGAACCGGAGGATTGCTTTACCTTTGAAAGGAGAGAGCCGGGCGCGATGGGTTCAAGTTCATCGTCCGCAATAAGCTGATGACCGGGGTCTATGCCGATCGTAAGGCCGCTTAAATCATCGGAAGAAAAATCGTATTCTTCCATGGCCTCGTCCATATTAAAGCGTATACCTACGCCATATTCGCTGCTTACGGAAGCGGAGAGCATGTCCTTAAGTTTGGTGGTCATGTCGGAGCCTATGCCGTTGAAATACGCATTATCTGCATGGCCATAGTAATCCACGCCTACGCCGGCAGCGTGCTCGGTTCCGCTTTCCGCATCGGGAACGGAGGGAAGCGTATCATCGCTTTTATCGTTAGGCGCGGCAAGGCATAATGCGCTCGTAAACATGAACGCAAGCGCAAGCCCCGCAGCCACCAGCTGCTTTACCATACGGCTTAACATAAACGGCACACATCTCCTTTCCCAAACATCAATATGGGCAGCACACAACTGCCCATATATGAATTTTACCATTTTGTCGGCATTTTGCAATATTTTTGTAATGCTCTAAATGTTAATTTTGTATGTCCACGCGCGTGAAGGTAAGTTTATCATCGATAACTTCCATCTTCACCGTGTCGCCTATTGTTATTTTGCCTGAAAGTATCTCCTCGCTCAGCGCATCCTCCACACGCTGCTGTATCGCGCGGCGCAGCGGGCGCGCGCCGTATTCGGGATCGAACCCCTCGCTGCTTATAAGCCGCGCCGCGTCATCGGTGACTATCAGTTCAATATTTCGCTCCTTCAGCCGCGCCGCAACGCTCTTCAGCATCAGCTTGGCTATGGCAAGCGTCTGCTCCTGCTCAAGCGGGGCAAACAAAACGATTTCATCCACCCTGTTCAAAAACTCCGGCTTGAATGTGCGCTTGAGCTCGTTCATCATTGTTTCGCGCGTGCGTTCGGCCTGCATGGCCTTTCTATCCGCACCGAAGCCGAGCACGCTTGCCTTGGCTGCGCTTTGCGCGCCGGCGTTGCTGGTCATTATTATTACGGTGTTTCTGAAGTCCACGCTCCTGCCGCCTGAATCGGTCAGCCTTCCGTCCTCAAGCACCTGAAGCAGTATGTTGAAAACATCAGCATGCGCCTTTTCGATTTCGTCAAAAAGTATTACGCAGTACGGCTTGCGCCTTACGCGCTCGGTAAGCTGACCGCCTTCGCCGTATCCAACGTAGCCCGGCGGGGAGCCGATAAGCTTGCTTACGCTGTGCGGTTCCATATATTCGCTCATGTCCAGCCGTATCATTGCGGATTCGTCGCTGAACAGTGCCGATGAAAGCGCGCGGGCAAGCTCCGTTTTGCCAACGCCCGTAGGCCCTAAGAATATAAAGGAACCTATCGGGCGGGAGGGGTCCTTCAAACCCGCCCTTGCGCGGCGTATTGCGCGGGAGACTGCGCTTACGGCCTCGTCCTGACCTATTATGCGCTCGTGCAGGCGCTGCTCAAGGTGCAGCAGCTTGTCCGTTTCGCTCTGGCTAAGTTCGCTTACGGGTATGCCCGTCCATGCATTAACAACTTCTGCAATATCTTCCGCCGTAACGGTGCAGCGGTTATCCTCGCGCTCCTTTTCCCAGTCAGCTTTTATCGATTCCATGCTCGCACGCAGTTCCATCTCCTCGTCGCGCACGGCGGCGGCCGTTTCGTAATCCTGCCGGCTTACGGCTTCCTCTTTTTGCTTCAGCAGCGTTTCAAGCTTTGCCCTCAGCTTTTTCATGTCCGGCGGGGCGTTATATACCCTAAGCCTTACGCGGCTTGCGGCCTCGTCCATCAGATCTATCGCTTTATCGGGCAGAAATCTGTCGGATATATAACGCCAGCTAAGCTCCACCGCCGCATGCACGGCTTCGTCGGTTATGCGCGCCTTGTGATGCGCTTCATAGCGTTCCCTAAGACCAAGCAGTATCTCCTCGGCTTCTTCTTTGGAAGGTTCGCCAACGGTTACGGGCTGGAATCGCCGCGCAAGCGCCGCGTCCTTTTCAATATGCTTGCGGTATTCGTCCAGGCTTGTTGCGCCTATTATCTGTATCTCACCGCGGGCAAGCGCTGGCTTTAATATGTTCGCCGCATCCACGCTGCCTTCGCTTGCACCCGCACCTACTATCGTGTGCAGTTCGTCTATGAACAGTATCGTATGCGCGTCCGCACGGAGTTCGGCTATGGCGTTGTTTATGCGTTCCTCAAATTCGCCGCGGTATTTTGTGCCGGCTATCATGCTGGCAAGGTCAAGCGTAACTATGCGCTTGTCCCTGAGCAGCTCCGGTATTTTGCCGGAGGCTATCTTTTGCGCAAGGCCTTCTATTATGGCGCTTTTACCTACGCCCGGGTCGCCTATCAGCACGGGGTTATTCTTCGTGCGGCGGGAAAGTATTTGTATAACGCGCTCTATTTCCTTTTCGCGCCCTATGAGCGGGTCAAGCTCTCCGTCCCGCGCAAGGCCGGTAAGGTCGCGCCCGTATTGATCCAGCACCGGCGTGCCGCTGCTTTCGTTGGTAACGCCAGCGCCTTGCGCGCCCTGTTCGCTTTGGCCGGAAAGGAAAGCCCTAAGCGTTGCTATATCCGCGCCAAGGTCTTCAAGTATCCTTACGGCGACGGAATCACGCTCACGGAGTATTGCAAGCAATATATGCTCGGTTGAAATATAGCTTGCTTTCATTGCTTTAGCCTCGTACAGGCTTAGCTCAAGTATCTTTTTTGTGCGCGGGGTATAGCCGAAGCTATCGGTAAAATGATAGTCTCCCGGGCCGACAAGCTGCTCGCTGCGTTCAAGCACGCCGTCCGCCGTGATGTTGAACGCCGCAAGCGCGCGTGCTGCCGCGCCTTCGCCTTCGTTTATAAGTCCCAGCAGGAGATGCTCGCTGCCAACATAGTTATGTCCCATGCTGCGCGCCGCATCCTGCGCCAATGCCAGCGCCTTTTTTGCGCCTTCGCTGCATCTATCGGAAAAAGCCATTATATCAGCTCCTTTATGCCTTAAATGTGCCGGATATTATTCCGACTCAAGCTTATTTTAGACTAAAACGCCATCTCTATCAATCATATAATATTAAATTGTGGTGAAAGTTGTATGTCTGTGGTATTATTTATATATATGCGCTTTGTCCATGCGCGCGCATATGACATATTATGTATGTAAGGAGGGGCGCATAAGCGCCCGCCTATACTACGAAACGGAAGTGAAACCATGATATATTTAGACAACAGCGCAACAACGCGCACGCTGGACATAGCTGCGGATACCGCGGCACAATATATGAAGGCGGACTTTTTCAACCCCGCGGCTGCATATTCGGCAGCGGTAGAGGTGGAAAGGAACATTAATTCTGCCAGGGCAAGGCTGGCTAATGCCATACATGCCCAAAGCGATGAGATAATATACACCTCCGGCGGAACGGAGAGCAATAATACTGCCATATTCGGCGCGCTTAGGGCGCGGCGCGGCGGCGGGCGGATAATAGTCGGCGCTACCGAGCATCCGTCCGTATACGAAGCGGTGATGAGCATGAAGGGGCAGTATGTTATAAACGAAGCCCGAGTGGATAAAACCGGCGTATACGACGTGAACATGCTTGCGCAGAGCATAGCCAACGACGTTGCGTTCGTATCCGTTATGCAGGTGAATAACGAAACCGGCGCGATAAACGACATACCCGCGATATATAAGGCAGTTAAGCAGCGCGCGCCAATGGCAATAATGCACGTTGACGGAGTGCAGGGATTTTTGAAGGTGCCGTTTGACGCGCGGTATTGCGACATGTATTCTATAAGCGGGCATAAATTCCATGCTCCAAAGGGCGTGGGTGCGCTTTATGTTAAGCGCGGCACGCGCTTCGCGGGCGGCCAAATAGGCGGCGGGCAGGAGCGCAATCTGCGTTCCGGCACAACGAACACCCCGGGCATAATGGGCATGGACGCGGCGATAGGATACTATGCCGAAAACATAGACAATATCCGCCAAAGGCTGATGAACATGAAGCTTAGGCTGGCAAGCAACCTGACGAGCATAAGCGATACGTTTATAAACGGCCCTGCGCCCGAGCTTGGCGCGCCGCACATATTGAACGTATCTTTCCTTGGCGTAAGGGGAGAGGTGCTGCTGCACGCGCTGGAGGAAAAGGGAATATATGTTTCCACGGGCTCCGCCTGCTCCGCGCACAAAAAGGGCAAAAACCGCATGCTCAACGCCATGGGCGTGGTGGGGGACAGGCAGGAAGGCGCGATACGCTTCAGCCTGAGCATGTTCAACACCATTGAGGAAATGGACATTGCGGCCGAAGAAATAGCCGCGCAGCTCGCTTTCCTAAGAAGGTTCAAAAGAAGATAAAACCGACGCAATGCATCCGGCGGGAGCATATCCCGCCGGGATATATAAGCGAAACAACTTACTTGATATACGGAGGATGAAAATTGGAACAGGTATTGCTTATTCGTTACGACGAAATTCACCTCAAGGGGCTGAACAGGCCGTTTTTTGAGCGCAAGCTGATAGAAGGCATAAAGCGTTCGCTCAGCGGACTTAATGCGACCGTACATAAGGAACAAGGCCGGATATTCGTTTACGGCATAGCGGCGGAGGACAGGGACGAGGCAGTAGACAGGCTGACCCGCGTGTTCGGCGTGCATTCGATAAGCCCTGCCGTTGGCGTTGAAAAGGACTGGAACACGATAGTTGCCGCCGCGCGGGACATAACCGAAAAAGCTATCGGCAGCCGCGAAAAAGCAACGTTCAAATGCTTCTGCCGCCGTTCGGATAAGGGCTTTTTCATGAATTCGGAAGAGATAAACCGCGAACTGGGTCACGAAATGCTTGAAGCTTTCCCCAACCTCAGCGTTGATATAAGGGAACCGGAAATAAAGCTTTGTGTGGAAATAAGGGAAATGGCGTTCATATATGCTCAGGAGATAATGGGCGCTGGCGGAATGCCAACGGGTACGGCCGGACTTGCTACGCTGCTCATATCCGGCGGTATAGACAGCCCCGTTGCGGGATATATGATGGCAAGGCGCGGGCTTGAGCTGACAGCCGTGCATTTTTACAGCTATCCTTACACCAGCGAACGCGCGCGGGACAAGGTTGTTGACCTTGCCAAGATAGTTTCACGTTACAGTGGGCCGATAAAGCTGCACCTTGTGCCGTTTACCGAAATACAGCTTGCCATATACGAAAAATGCCCGCCCAAGGAGACAACGGTGCTCATGCGCAGGCTTATGATGAAAATAGCCCAGCTTTGGGCGGAAAAGGACGGCGCCCGCGCCCTTATTACCGGCGAAGCGCTGGGCCAGGTGGCAAGCCAAACGCTCGAAAGCCTGTGCGTAACGGACGATGCGGTCACCATGCCGGTATTCCGCCCGCTGATAGGCTTCGATAAAAACGATATAGTCGCCATCGCAAAGAAGATAGATACTTTCAATACGTCCATACTTCCGTATGAGGATTGCTGCACGGTGTTCGTACCCCAGCATCCGGTAACCAAGCCGGAGGTGCAGAAGATGCGCGAAAGCGAGGCGCTTGTTGATTTCAGCGAAATGATACAGCGCGCGATAGAAAATACGGAAACCGTAACGGCGATATAATGGCTCCGCGCGGCATAAAAACGGCGGCGCTGGCGCTGATGGCGGCAATGATGATAACGCTGATTTGCGCATGCGCGGCTGACGGCCCAACATGGGATGCGATAACGCCGGACGAAACTCCGGCGGCGACCGCCGCGCCGGCGAACCCCAATGAAGAAAGGATGTATGACCGGCTGGAGCTGATGCGGCATGAGGAGCTGGTGGACGAGCAAAGCGTTATGATATGCCCTGCCGTTGCGGATGATGAATACGGCTATTTATCAACGCTTATCGCCATCCGTGTGCGCTCAAGAATAAGGAGCTATGACTATGCCGTATCTACGGCGTTCAGAATAAAGTGCAATTCCAACGGCGTGCTTTCAATGCTGATAGGCTTTTACGATATGGAAACGGACGAGCTTATCGATAAGCTGCCGATAACCTATGACCTGGCGCTCGGAAGGGAGATACAGATACAGGATTGCTTTGAAGAAGGGGACGGCGCATGGCGGAGTGTACTCAGTGCCCGCGTGCAATCCGCAGCGGAAGGGCAGCATATGACCCTTTTGAGCGATATTTTGCCCATAGAGGACGGCAGACCGTTTTATTTAACCGGAGCGGGCATAACAGTAATGTATCGCCCGTATGAAATAACAACCGGGCTTGACCCATGGCCGGAGCTTTCAATATCGATGCCTGATTTGAAACGATGGCTAAAGGATAGCGGCGGACAGGCTGCTGAAAACGGAGAATACGGAAACGGAAGCGCCGTGGGATGAATACGGCGCAGATGGCGAAGAATTTAATGGAGATTTATCGGCGTAAAACATACGCAGCTTATACGGAGGTGGAATAGAAATGCGATGTTCATGCAGGGTATGCGGAACATATATGGTGCAGGTGGAGCACGGGCTGCAAAGCGGCTGTAAATGCCCGGATTGCGGCAACGAATGCCACGACTGCATGGGGAGCGCACAGCCGCCGATGAGCGTTGAACAGCTGAGAGAAAGGCTGGAGTTCATGGCGCTTACGGGGCAGCTTGAAGGCGACGGAGAGGAAGAATACGGCCGCAGTTACGCGGACGGTAAATACGATCAATAGATATGCAAAAGGAGAAGAGCATGTATTTATATAATTCGGCAACGCACAAAAAAGAAGAGTTCATACCCAACGATCCAAGCCTGGTAAAGATGTATACCTGCGGGCCTACGGTGTATCATTATGCGCACATAGGCAACCTGCGCAGCTATATAATGGAGGATGTGCTTGAAAAGTATCTGCGCTATATCGGATATCCCGTAAAGCGTGTTATGAACATAACGGACGTTGGTCACCTTACAAGCGACGCTGACGAAGGCGATGATAAGATGCTCAAGGGCGCAAAGCGCGAGCATAAAACGGTTATGGAAATAGCCAAGTTCTACACGGACGCATTTTTTGATGACTGCAGAAAGCTGAACATAAAAAGGCCGGATGTTGTGCAGCCCGCCACGGGATGCATAGATGAATATATAAAGATTATAACCAGGCTTATTGATACGGGCTATGCGTATTTCAGCAACGGCAACGTGTATTTCGATACTTCAAAGCTGGATAAATACTATATATTCAATGAGCATAAGGAAGAGGATCTTGCCGTTGGCGTGCGCGAAGGCGTGGAGGAGGACACCAACAAGCGCAATAAGAATGACTTTGTGCTGTGGTTTACCAAATCCAAGTTTGAGGATCAGGCGCTCAAGTGGGATTCCCCGTGGGGAACGGGCTACCCCGGCTGGCATATAGAATGCACGGGCATATCGCTGAAATATCTGGGCGAATACCTTGACATACATTGCGGCGGTATAGACAATGCCTTCCCGCACCATACCAACGAAATAGCGCAATCTGAAAGCTACATTGGTCATCCTTGGTGCAAATACTGGATGCACGTTATGCATCTGAATACCGCAAGCGGAAAAATGTCCAAATCAAAGGGAGAGTTCCTTACCGTATCCCTGCTTGAGGAAAAGGGCTACGATCCGCTGTGCTATCGCCTGTTCTGCCTGCAGAGCCATTACAGGCGCAATCTTGTGTTTACATGGGAAAACCTTGATAACGCTGCGGGAACATACCAAAAGCTTATTGCAAAGGTAGCGGCGCTGAAGAACGACGGCGGCGAAATAGATAACGAGGCCGTTGCGGCACTGAGGGAAAGGTTCAACGCTGCCCTTGGCAACGACCTTAATACGTCCCTTGCCGTTACCGCGCTTTACGATGTGCTTAAATATAAGACCAACGATGCCACGAAGCTGTTCTTGCTGGATGATTTTGACAAGGTGCTGAGCCTTGACCTTATAAAGAAGGCGGAAGAGGTACGCAAGCGCGCCGCGGCGGCTGCAAAGCCCACGGCCGGCGTATACAGCATTTTGGCTGAGGAAGGCAGCGAGGACGCCGAAGTGACGGCGAAGATACAGGCGCGTTACGAAGCGAAGAAGGCGAAGAACTTTGCCGAGGCCGACCGCATACGCGATGAGCTTAAAGCGCAGGGCATAGAGATAACGGATATACCCGGCGGCGCAAGATGGAAGCGCATATGAAATGAATTGAAATATCCCCCGTGCCGATAGTGGCTCGGGGGATATCTTTTGCCGCGCAAGGCGGCGCTGATCCTAATTTCAGAAACCGGTCTGCTGCCTGAGCGTATCCATATCCTGCTTGGCGGTTGTGATGTCGCTTTGCGGGGCCTGCTTGGTTTTGTAGAAGCCGCGCTGATTCATCTGCTCGAATATGGCAAGCTGATCCGCGGAGCATTCAACAAGGTTGTTCGCAAGCAAACCCCTCAAATTTGCGCAGGAGGATTCGCTTATGTCGCTGGCGTATTCTTTTACCAGCTGTTTTTCGCTTGAAAGAAGATCACTCAAAATCTCCTGTTCACTCATGTTGGGGCGGGAATTAAACGTGCTGTTCATGCGTGGTTCCTCCTTCTTAGCTATGGCTGCGCAGATAGTTGTCCAGCGAGTCGAAATGCTGCTTGTGGTGCTGCGCTGCTCGGTTGGCTATGTCTTTAAGCGTTTGATCGCTGAGCCATTCGGAGCATACGCGGCACTTTTTATAAGCAAGCGCTTCGTGGTGCATCTGGTCCTGGATTATGCCCAGGTTTTTCGTGTCCATCCCCGCGCCCTGTGCCTGGGGATTGCCGTTTTGGTCAAGGGTCATGTCTTTTCCTCCTGAATCAAGATCTTTTTTGCCGAATGACGGCGGCAATTTTTACTGTGCCGCGAATCATTGGGCAAGTTTAGTATTGCTAAAATGCCGTTTGCTTATTATGATTAAAGGTAGCAATACGGCCACGATAAGGCGGCGGAGGAATTTTTTATGAAGAAAAACAGGCTTGCAAGCTCGCCGATGGATGCGGCGCTTGATTACCTTTCAGACAGGGCGCGCACCGTGCGCGAGGTTGAGGAAAAGCTTGATTCGCTAAACTATGGCGAATACGAAGTGAATCAGGTTATAAGCAGGCTGATAGAGCTTAAATATCTTGACGATGAGAAATATGCGGCGGATTTCATCGCGACCCGCCTTGCTACAAAGCCAATAAGCAGAAAAAAGCTTTGGACGCAGCTATATGCGCATAAGCTTTCAAAGGATGTTATAAACGCCGCGCTTGAGGCTGTAACGCCCGAGACGGAGCAGGAAAATGCGCTTGCCGTGGCGAAAAAATTCGATGCTCAGTTTGCCTCGCTTGAAGAACACGAGCGTAAGCAGCGCGTTACGCGCCGGCTTATGGGGCGCGGCTTTGGCTATGACGCGGCAAAGTGCGCGCTGGAGACGATATACAATAATGCCGATGATGTGGATTTCTCCTGCGCGGATGATGAGGACGGCGAATAACAAAAAATGGAACAGCTAACGTTTGACAAGATAAAGGCGCTGATTGGCGAAAGAAAGCCGACCGCAAATAAGGGGGATAACGGCCGCGCGCTTATAATCGCGGGCAGCGAACTGATGAGCGGGGCTGCGCTAATGTGCGCGGCTGCGGCGCTGCGCGCGGGCGTAGGCACGCTGAAGGCCGTTGTGCCGAACGGAGCGCGGCAGGCGTTTTACAGCGTGCCTGAATGCATGTGCATTGCGTTCGGCGGCGAGAAATGGAATGAGCTTGACGAAGGCTTCATAGCGCCGTATATTGCCGAAGCGAGCGCCATATGCGTAGGCCCCGGCATGGGTAAGGATAACGGGGTCGAAAAAGCGGTGCAGCTTGCGCTTGCGGCAAAAAAGCCGATCGTGATAGATGCGGATGGGTTGAATGCGCTTTTCCGCATAGAGAATATTGCAAATATGCTGCATGATAAGGCTGTGCTTACGCCGCACATAGGCGAAATGGCGCGGCTTACGGGGCTGAGTACGGCATACATAAAAGAAAATCAGGCGGAGGTTGCCGCAACGTATGCTAAGCGGTGGGACTGCACCGTGCTGCTCAAATCATACCGAAGCGTTATAGCCTGCCACGACGGGCGCATTGCCCTGAATACAAACGGCAACAGCGGCCTTGCAAAGGGCGGCAGCGGAGATGTGCTCAGCGGAATAACGCTTGCTATGCTGAGCCAAGGGCTGGAGCCGTTCGGCGCGGCGTGTGCGGGAGCGTATACGCTGGGCGCAAGCGCGGACGAGGCCATGCGGCTGCTAAATGAGCGAATGCTTATGGCGAGGGATGTTACGGACGCGGTTGAACAAACGGTAAACAAATTGTTTGAATAAACAAGCTAAAATTAAGGAGGATAAGTGAAATGCTTGTATTGAAAAACGGAAACGTGATGACCATGGCAGGCCCTGCTTTTGTGGGCGACGTGGCTATAGAAAACGGCAAAATAGTCGCCGTGGGCCAGAATCTTTCGTACAGCGATGCGGAAGTGCGCGACGTTACCGGCATGACCGTTATGCCCGGCATAGTTGATCCGCATTGCCACATAGGCATGTGGGAGGACGCGATGGGCTTTGAAGGCGCGGACGGGAATGAATGCACCAACCCCATAACTCCCGAGCTTAGGGCGATAGATGCCATAAATCCATACGATCGCTGCTTTGAGGAAGCGGCTGCGGGCGGCGTTACCACCTGCGTGACAGGCCCCGGCAGCGCGAACGTTATAGGCGGCCAGTTCGTGGCGATAAAGACATATGGCGACAGTGTAGATGACATGGTACTGCGCTTTCCCGTAGCCGTAAAGGCAGCCTTTGGCGAAAACCCCAAGCGGGTATATAATGGGAAGAACCAGACACCGTCTACCAGAATGGCTACGGCCGCCCTTATGCGCAAGGCGCTGATAGAGGCGCAGGAATACAACGAAAAGCTTGAAAAGGGCAAGGCAGATCCCGAAAAGATGCCCGAAAGGAATCTTGGCAAGGAGATACTGGCGCGCGTGATACGCCGCGAGCTGCCCATGAAGATACATGCGCACCGTGCGGATGATATACTTACCGCTATACGCATATGCCGCGAATTTAAGCTGCGCTACACGCTTGACCATTGCACGGAAGGATATCTTATAACCGATAAGCTTAAAGAGGCACTCAGCGAGGATTGCGAAGGCATAATAGTAGGGCCGTTGCTTTCCGAACGCAGCAAGATAGAGCTTAAGAACCTTTCCTTTAAGGCGCCGGGCGTGCTGGAGCAGGCGGGCATAGAATATGCAATGATGACAGATCACCCCGTTACACCGGAACAGTATCTGCCCATATGCACGGCCATTGCCGTGCGCGAAGGCGCAAGCGAGGAAGGGGCGCTCAAGGCCATAACCATAAACGCGGCCAAGATAACCGGCATAGCGGACAGGGTAGGCTCCATAGAAGTAGGCAAGGACGCGGACATAGCCGTGTTCAGCGGTCATCCGTTCGATTTCCGCTCCCGCTGCGTGCTTACGCTGGTAAACGGCAAAGTGGCGCATGAGGAACATTAACAAAGCCTATAGCAGCATAATAAAATAAAAATTGGGGCTGTAAGGGGTTGCTCTTTTGGCCCCAATAGCGTATTATTTGTAAAAAATTGGCCTCGGAGAGGATTTATGCTTGTAACTTGGTATGGTATAATGCTAAAATACTAAGGATAAGTCCTTATTGGAGGTTTATGTGCGCATAATCGCAGGCTCCTGCAAGGGGCGGCCTATACTCGCGCCGAAGGGAATGGATACCCGTCCTACACTAGATAGGGTGAAGGAATCGCTTTTCGGCATAATACAGTTTCAGCTTTACGGTAAAACCGTGCTTGACCTTTTTGCAGGATCGGGCAATCTGGGGCTTGAGGCGCTCAGCCGCGGGGCAAGCTTTGCGGCGTTCAACGATATGTCCCGCGATGCGGTAAAGGTGATACGTGCAAACATTGAAAAGCTTGGCTTTGAGCAGAAGTCGGTCGTCATGAACGTAGACTTTGCCCAGGCCATACGCTCGCTCTCGGCAAGGAGGTTTGATATCGTGTTCCTTGACCCGCCGTACAGGGCCGGGCTTATGGAAAAGGCGCTGAAGGAGCTTAGTACAGCGGGCATATTGAACGAGGGCGCGATGGTAATAGCTGAGCATGATGCGCATATTGCGCCGGTGGATACGGGGGCGCTTGTGCTTTATGACAGGCGAATATATCGCGACACCGCGCTGTCCTTTTATAGGCTGGAAGGAGAAGAATGAAAAACGCTGTTTTCCCGGGAAGCTTCGATCCGTTTACGGTTGGGCATCTTGATATACTCAAGCGGGCATGCGAAATATTCGATCATGTTACCGTGTGCGTTATACCAAATCCCGCCAAGCATTATCTGTTCGGCGATGAGGAACGGGTCATGCTGATAAACCGCGTGATAGAGGCGGAGGGGATAAAGAACGCGGCGGCGGACAGCTTCAGCGGGCTTACCGTTGAATGCGCGCGTAAGCACGACGCGGGGTTTATAGTGCGCGGGCTTCGCTCATATGACGATTATGAGTTTGAAACCAATATGGAGTACTTTAATAAGCGCCTTGCGCCGGAGGTGCAAACGGTGTATCTTGCGTGCGATGCGGCGCATGTGCACATAAGCTCAAGCGCGGTGCGCGAATTGATGAAATACGGTGCGGATATCGGCGCGCTGGTGCCGAATGAAATATCTGAATACATCCTTGGAAAGGTTGAGAAAAATGAGCAATAATATCCAGAATATGCAGATTTTTACCATTATAGGCCAGATAGAAGACATGGTTGAAAACAGCCCCCGTCCAAAAATAGGCGGAGCGAACAAGCGCGTGATAGACGTTGAAGAAATGATGGATCTGCTGGGCGATCTTAAGGTCACAATACCGGAGGATATCCGCAGGGCCAACAGCGTTATAGTCGATGCGCAGTCCATGATAGACAATGCTGACGAGCACGCAAGGGACGTTGTGAGCCAGGCTGAGACCGACGGCGAAAAGATAGTGGCCGACGCTAAGCAGAAGGCGGCGGATATAATAGAAAAGGCGCGCAGCGAATACGAAAGGCTTGTATCAGAGGACGAGATATATCAAGAAGCGCAGCGCAGAGCGAAGCTGCTTGCGCAGAAGGCGGAAGCAAACGCCGGCCTTGTATTTGAAAATGCTAAGTGCTATGCGGACGATGTTCTTAAGGATCTTGAAAACTTCCTTAATGAGTACCGTCAGCTTGTTGCTATAAATCGAAAGGACCTTGACGCAAGGAATACTGCAAACGCCAATAACCAGCCCTCTGCCGAGCCTGCAGCCGAAAACGAAAACGGCAACGCGAACGCGGCAGAGGAAGAAACCGTAGCCGAAGAGCCCAAGAAGCATACCCATACGGCCAAGATGAAGTCCAAGCCCATTGATGACGAGGAAGAGGACGAATACGAGGACGAGGAAGAAGAAAAGGGCGGATTCTTTGGCAAACTGTTTGGAAAGAAAAAGAAGAATATCGACTTCGACGACGATGATTTCGACGACGAAGAATAATTCGCATAAACGATGATAAACCGCGGCGCGAATAGCGCCGCCTATTTTTTTATAAGGAGATAAAGTACCATGGCAATGCTGCAAACGACCATACCCGAAGGGTACAAAACCAAGTTGAACCTTTATGACACGCAAAATGCTATTGCGCTGATAAAGGCCACGTTTCAGGAAGCGCTTTCGGGCGTGTTGAACCTCAAGCGCGTATCCGCGCCGCTGTTCGTATATCCGGATACAGGTCTGAACGATAACCTTAACGGCGTGGAACGCCCTGTACGCTTTGATGCGCCCGCAACAGGGAGGGATGCAGAGGTTGTGCATTCGCTGGCAAAATGGAAGCGTTATGCGCTGAAGCGTTATGATTTTCATGAGGGACGCGGCCTTTACACGGACATGAACGCTATCCGCAGGGATGAAAGGCTGGATAATCTGCATTCAATATACGTTGACCAGTGGGACTGGGAAAAGGTGATAACCAGACAGGATAGGAACAGGGCGTATCTTGAGCGCACGGTACGTTCAATAGTGGAAGCGGTTGGCTATACGCTGGCCGTTGTGCAGGCGAAGTATCCTGTGCTTAATGCGCAGATGAACCGCGAAGTAACGTTCGTAACCAGCCAAGAGTTGCTGGATATGTATCCGGATAAGACTGCCAAGGAGCGAGAATACCTTTTTGCCAAGGAACACGGCACCATATTCGTTGAAAAAATAGGCGGTGTGCTTTCAAACGGCGAACCGCACGACGGCCGCGCACCCGACTACGACGATTGGGAACTCAACGGCGACATAATACTTTATAACAGCGTGCTGGACAGCGAATTTGAAATATCCAGCATGGGCATAAGGGTTGATGAGGAATCAATGAAAAAACAGCTTGCTGCGGCGCATTGCGAGGAACGTGCGGAGCTGCCGTTCCATAAGGCGCTGCTCAACGGCGAACTGCCGCTTACTATAGGCGGAGGTATAGGCCAGTCCCGCCTTTGCATGTTCATGCTTGAAAAGGCGCACATCGGCGAAGTGCAGTCCTCCATATGGGATAAGCATACCATGGAAGAAGCGGAGAAAGCAGGAGTAATACTGCTCTAATCCCGCTCAATATCGGCGTTTTTCAGCCTTTCCAACCTTGCTTTTGCGGCGCAGATAAGCATTACCGCTCCCATTGCCGCCATCGAGCAGGCAAGTATAGCAAGGGCGGAAAGGCTGTTTTGCCCTAATGTTTCCATTATTTCCGGCTCTGCGGTAACGCTTTGCATACCATTGCAGCAGAATGGGAATAATAAATATGCTATCAGCGCGGCAAGTATGCCCTGCGCCAGCTTGCATATCAGATACTTCTTTATATCTATACGCATGAATATCATGCTCTGCGCCATTATGCAAAGCCCGCCGAAAGAGAACGCGAATGCGGCAAGCGCCGTGGCTTCCCGTAAGCTGAGCGCAGCATCGGCTATGCGGCTCGCGCCGGTTGCGGCTTCAACCGCGGCGCATATCATCACTTCGGCTGCATGGCCGGGGCCATTGAGCAGCAGTATAAGCTGCTTGAGCGGCCAAGCAATTATGCTCAGAAGGCCGGTTATTTCCATCATACGCATCAAAACGGAAAAGAATACTATCATGCCGCATATCGATATGAGCGAGGCTGCGGCTTCCGTAACGCTGGCGGCAAATAGCACGCCGGCGGTTACTTTCTCATCGCGTGCTTCAATGTGCGCGGGCATGGGTGTTGTTCTTAATGCTACTATAAAGAAAACAAGCATGGCTATAAGCTGTGCCGAAACTATCGGTATAGCGGCCTGAGGGCAGCGCAGCATGGATGAAGCAAACGCGCCTGTAATGAACATGGGACTGAGTGCATTGAGAGAGGCGGCCATTACTGTATTATCCTGAGTGCTGTCGCCGTATATTCCGGCACAAAGCCTTGCCCCGCCCGGCGCGCCGGAAATGAAGGAAAGCGCCATAAGCGCTGCCGGATTGCCAAGACTTATAAGCCCAAGCTTGCGCATAAGCCCCGTACATACAAAAAACGGCAACAACGCAGGCATAACGCTGTTTTGCCACAGGGCGAAGCCGCTGCGTGCAGCCTCGGCCGCTTCGCCATTCAATGCTATAAGCGCGCCGCAAAGCAGCACGCATAATGAAAAGATTATTTTTCTGCTCATGCTATAATGTATGAGCAGATGGATGGAAGTATTTAGACAATTATAAACTTTCTTTTGAATTCACTTATCGCTTTGCCGTTTAACTGCGCGGTTTCGGCAGCAAAAATATCCTTATCAAAGGCGGCTTTGGCACTTTCGCTGAGCTTATCGTAGTCCGCACGGCAGGCAACGAGGGGAAGAGAAGCTTTTTCTGCCATTTCGCCTATCAGCGGCAATGCTTCGCGGCGCGCGCCGAGCACGCGAATATATTCCGGCAGCAGATGGCGCGCATAGTCGCTTTTTGTTATGCCAAGCAGCGCATTTATGCATATTCTGCGTATGCGGGAAAGCGTGTATCGCTTGCTCTTTATATTCATGGTGAGTTCGGCAAAGCCGCTGCTTTCACGACATGCGGAACATATTGCATTCTCAAGCCCTTCCGCAACATCGGGCAGGGCGGCAATATCGCTTGGGCTGAGCCGGCGCAGCGCATATATAGCGGCCTGAGACAGGGATTCAATGTTCATTACACTCAAATCAGCGACTGCGCTGTATACACTTTGAGGAACGGTGTGGCGTATGGCGTCGGCATTGCCGCCCAAAAGTGCTGTGCGGATTGCGGACGCGCTCATGCTGCCGTTTTCGGCGTCTGCCGAATCGTGCTGCGCGCCCGTGCGCATTACGGCCATAGGAGTGACGGGAGCATTCAGCTTGGCTATGGCGCTTATGTATTCAATGCCAAGTATGTTGTTCGCGCAGGAGAGAAGGCGGGCGTTCTCTTCGCCGAGCGTTGCGCATAACGCTGCGGAGCGTGCGGCGGGAAAGCTTTTGCCGGAGGATAGGACGGATGCAAGCGCGGCCTTATATTCGGCGGACTCAGCTTTTAACGATTCAGCCATACGGACGAGAACTGCCGCGTCTCCGCATTCTGCGCCGAAGGAGAGCGAATCGACTATTCCTGTGGAGCTGAGCAGGCTTACGCCGCCAACAGCAAATCTTTCCGCCTGAGCCATGGAGAACATGACCGGCAGCATCAGCACTATGTCCGCTCCGTTCTCGAGCGCCCATTTGGCGCGGATATACGGATCGTATGCCGCAACATCGCCGCGCTGCACAAACCAGCCGCTCATGGCAACTATAACGGGTCGGCCGCCGTTTTGCGCCTTTGTACGCTCAATATGAAAGCGGTGGCCGTTATGAAATGGATTGTATTCGGCAATTATGCCCGTGCAGCGCGTCATAACACATTGACTCCCAAGCGGTTTATTACCCGATTATATCATGCAATGTATGCTTTTTGAATAAAAAACGTCACAAATCCCAATAATGGCTATGATATAAGCAAAAAAGGTGCTATAATACATAGTTGTGGCCTGAGGCCAGAAGTTATACGCTTTTTTTGAAAGGAGCAAACTAAAATGTCAGTGTTGGACAGCATTAAAGAGAAGGCTAAAGCGGACGTGAAGCACATTCTGCTTCCTGAAGGCAGCGAGGAGCGCACCGTTCAGGCCGCAAGGATAATTACCGATGAGAAGATCGCAAAGGTCACGCTGCTCGGCGATGAGGAAGAGATAAAGAAGGTTGCGGAGAAATTTAACGTATGCCTCTGCGGTATAGACATAATCAATCCTCTTACCGATCCCGATTTTGAGCATTATGCCAACGGCTTTTACGAGCTGCGCAAGGCCAAGGGCATGACCCCCGAAAAGGCCCGCGAGACCATAAAGAACACGCTGTTCTATGCCTGCATGATGATAAAAGAAGGCAAAGCGGACGGCATGGTCTCCGGCGCAATAAACACCACCGGCAACACCCTTAGGCCGGGCCTCCAGATAATAAAGATGGCTAAGGGCATCAACACCATTTCCAGCTGCTTCATAATGGAAATACCTAATAAAGAATACGGCGACAATGGCCTTATGCTGTTCGGCGACTGCGCCATAAACATCAACCCCAATCCCGATGAGCTGGCCTCCATAGCCATTGCCACCGCTAACACCGCAAAGACCCTGCTCGGTATGGATCCGAAGGTAGCCATGCTTTCATTCTCTACCAAGGGCAGCGCCAAGCACGAGAACGTAGACAAGGTCACCGCAGCGCTTGCCAAGGTGAAGGAACTTGCGCCCGATTTGGATGTTGACGGCGAACTTCAGGCGGATGCCGCCATGGTTCCCAAGGTTGCCGCGCTCAAGGCTCCCGGCAGCAAGGTTGCCGGCCATGCCAACGTGCTTATATTCCCCGATCTGCAGGCGGGTAACATCGGCTATAAGCTGGTGCAGCGTCTTGCCGGTGCCGAGGCTGTAGGCCCCGTGTCCCAAGGCTTCGCAAAGCCCATCAACGATCTGTCCCGCGGATGCAGCATTGCGGACATAGTTTCCGTGGTCGCTATAACCGCTGTTCAGGCGCAGGCTATTAAATAATATAAGGATGGAGATAAAAATGAAAGTTCTTGTTATAAACGCGGGAAGCTCTTCACTCAAATATCAGCTTATCAACGTTGACAACGGCGAAGTTATCGCTAAGGGCCTTTGCGAGCGCATTGGCATAGAAGGCTCCATGCTTACCTATAAGCCCGAAGGCAAGGGTAAGTTCGAGTTCAAGCAGGACATGAAGGATCATACCGACGCCATCCGCATGGTGCTGGATGCGCTGGTCGATCCAGAAATCGGCGTAGTGAAGAGCATGGACGAGATAGATGCCGTTGGCCATCGCCTTGTACACGGCGGCGAAAAGTTCAATAAGTCCGTCATAATCACTGATGAACTTATAAAAGAAATGGAAGTTCTCACTCCGCTGGCTCCGCTGCACAACCCCGCCAATTTGATGGGCGTGCGCGCCTGCCAGGCCATAATGCCCAACACCCCGATGGTAGGCGTGTTCGATACCGCTTTCCATCAGACCATGCCCCCTAAGGCATTCCTGTACGGCCTGCCCTATGAAGCATACAAGGAGCACATGGTTCGCCGTTACGGTTTCCACGGCACTTCCCATATGTATGTTTCTCAGCGCGCGCTGACCAAACTGGACATGCCCAAGGAAGACACCCGCATAATCACCTGCCATCTGGGCAATGGTTCCAGTATTTCTGCCATAAAGGGCGGCAAGTGCGTGGATACCTCCATGGGTCTTACTCCCCTTGAAGGCGTACCCATGGGCACCCGCTGCGGCGATATGGACCCCGCCATCGTTACCTACCTGATGGAAAGGCTGAACCTTGACAAGAAGGGCATAGACAATTACCTGAACAAGAAGAGCGGCGTACTTGGCATTTCCGGCGTATCCAGCGACTTCCGCGATTTGGAAGAGGCGGCCAACAACGGCAACGAGCGCGCTCAGCTTGCGCTTGACACCTTCTGCTACAAAGTAAAGAAGTACATCGGCGCATACGCTGCCGCCCTTGGCGGAGTCGACGCGATAGTATTCACCGCAGGCGTTGGCGAAAATGACCGCGGCGTGCGCGAAAAGGTTCTCAGTGGCCTTGAATATCTGGGCGTTGACGTTGATTTCGACTTCAACAATTCCTGCCCCCGCGGCGAGGAAGTGGAGATTTCCAAGCCCACCAGCCGCGTGAAGGTTTTCGTCATCCCGACGGACGAAGAGATGATGATCGCTCGCGATACGGCTGCTCTTACCGCCAAATAAGCAAAATACCCGCAAAAAACGGTGCTTTTGATACAAGATATTGTTGACAAACGATATCGCAACGGATAAAATAGATGAGGTTGACTTTTTATGAAGTTGAACGTGGCAACGGAGCTTAAGCTTCCCGGGCGCGAAGGGCATGCGGTTCTTTGCGAAAGAATAGAGGACATTGAGTATCCCGGCCGGTGGATTCGCTTTGCGGACGATGTAACGGTTGAGATAAATTATGTTTTCGACGGGAGCGGCTTTGAAACCTCAGGCAGCGTCAAAACGGCGCTGAAGGGCGAATGCGCCCGCTGTGCGAAGGAACTTACGGTTCCGTTTGCGCATGAGTTTGAGGAGCGGTTTGAAAAAAACGCGCCGGAAGACGGCGACGCCTATCCGTTCAGCGGAGAAGAGCTTGACCTAAGCGACCTTGTGCGCGACACCATATTGCTGAACATGGAGAACTATGTTCTGTGCAAAGATGATTGCCGCGGACTGTGCCCGGTATGCGGGTGCGATTTGAATACAGTACAGTGTTCCTGTGAGCAGGATGCGGAGGAGGATAATCCGTTCGCTAAGCTCAAGGCGCTGTTTAACGAGGATAAGGAGGTGTGACAAATGGCGGTCCCCAAGAGAAAAACATCCAAGGCGAGGCGTGACTCACGCAGGAGCAGCAACTGGAAGCTTTCCATCCCCGGCATCGTGGCTTGCCCGCAGTGCCATGAGCCCAAGCTGGCCCACAGGGTTTGCAAGAATTGCGGCTATTACGACGGCAAGCAGGTCGTCAAGGTTGAAGAAGCCAAATAATTTATTTGACCTTTAAGTAAATAGAGGATGCGTTTCGCGTATCCTCTTTTTGCGTTATTCAGAAATATGTGATAGAATAGCATATATTTTTTATACGGAAGGATATTTGCAATTATATGATACGCATAGCGTTAGACGTTATGGGCGGGGATAATTGCCCCGGCGCGGCGGTGGAGGGCGCGGTAAGGGCCGCGGCAGCCAATCAGGATATAGCCATAACACTTGTTGGTAAAGAGCAGGCGATAAAGGATGAACTTGCAAAGCTGAATGTAAACAGCGACAGGATAACAATACTTGACGCGGCGGAGGAGATAGACTGCCACGAGCAGCCGACCGCTGCAATAAGAAAAAAAGAAGCATCCATGGTAAAGGCGCTGAACCTTGCAGCAAAAGGCGAGGTGGACGCAGTTGTGTCCTCCGGCAGCACGGGCGCGCTGCTTGCGGGTGCAACGCTTATAGTAAAGCGCATAAAGGGTGTTAAGCGTCCGGCACTTTCTCCGCTGCTGCCAACGGTTAAGGGCGGATGGATAATGCTTATAGACTGCGGCGCGAATACGGACTGCAAGCCGCAGTATTTGCAGCAGTTCGGCGTGATGGCAAGCGCATATATGCAAAGCGTTATGGGCGTGGAGAACCCGCGCATATCGCTGCTGAACAATGGCGAGGAGGCTGAAAAGGGCTGCGAGCTGACCAAAGCGGCATATAAGCTGCTGAGTGCGGCGCCTATAAACTTTGCCGGAAATTGCGAGGCAAGGGAAGTGCTTTCAGGTGAATTCGATGCGCTGGTTTGCGACGGATTCGTCGGCAACGTGGTGCTTAAATATACGGAAGGGCTTGCAAGCTCAATGATGGCAATGCTCAAAACGGAACTTACGGCCGATTTTAAGTCCAAAATCGGCGCGGCGCTTTCAATGGATGCATTCCGCCGCTTCAAAAAGAAGATGGATTATAAAGAAGTTGGCGGCGCGCCGCTGCTTGGCATAAACGGCTGTGTTATAAAGGCGCACGGCAGTTCCGATGCAAAGGCGTTCGCTTCGGCCATAAGGCAGGCGGAACTGTTTGTGAAAGGTAATGTGAATCCCAAGATAGCCGAGGCCATTGCATCACTTCCGGATGAGGAATAAACGCATAATGCGGCGCGGTATAGCATTTTGAAGGATTGACATATTATGCCGCTGGGGCTAAACTTAAATAATATAGCAGAGCATGAAAGGGGACGCTTAAAATGGAGTTTGAAAATGTACGCAAGAATATAGCAAGGCAGCTTGACATTCCCGAGGAGTCCATAACCATGGAATCCAGGCTTATTGAGGATCTCAAGGCCGACTCACTGGACGTTGTTGAGCTTATAATGGATCTGGAGCAGCAGTACGGTATTGAAATACCCGATGACGATCTGCCCAACATCCATACCGTTGGCGACATAGTGAACTACATCAACAAGAAATAAACCCATCTGGAAAGCATAGGGGCCGCCTGAACAATGCGGGCAGCCCCATTTTTCCGCACAGGAGGAAAAATGGACGCGGATAGGCGAAAAAAGCTTGAATCGCTGGAAAGGCGCGTTGGATACAGCTTTAATGATAAAAGGCTGCTTGATATGGCGCTTACGCATACGTCCTACGTTAAAGGGGACGGCAGGGCAAGCGCGCATAACGAAAGGCTGGAGTTTTTGGGCGATGCGGTGCTGGAGCTTTGCGTAAGCGAGTATCTATATAACCGCTTTGCCGAATATAACGAGGGCGACATGACGCGGCTTAGGGCGCAGACGGTGTGCGAAGGTGCGCTTTATGACGTTGCAAAAAAGCTGGAACTCGGCAAATCGCTTCTGCTTGGGCGCGGGGAGGATCATTCCGGCGGCAGGGAGAAGCCGAGCATATTGAGCGACGCTGTGGAGGCGCTGATAGGCGCTTTGTACATTGACGGCGGCATGGATACGGCAAAGGGCTTTATAATGAGCTTTATCGGCACGGCGGTGCAGAGCGCCGTAAGCGGCGGGCCGCATAAGGATTACAAGACCATGCTTCAGGAATATGTACAAAAGCGGCATATGGGTCAGATAGCATATGTGCTTACGGGCAGCAGCGGGCCGGACCATAATAAGGTTTTCAATATGGACGTTATGGTTGCGGGCGCGGTGGTAGGCGGCGGCGATGGCAAAACCAAGCAGGAAGCCGGCCAGCATGCGGCAAAGGCCGCGCTTGAGGAAATGGGCATTATTCCCCAGCCCGAAAGGAACGAAGATTGAGGCTGACCAAACTGGAAATGTACGGGTTCAAATCATTTGCCCGTAAAACAGAAATTGTATTTGACGACGGTATAACGGCCATTATCGGTCCCAACGGCAGCGGCAAAAGCAACATTGCGGATGCCGTGCGCTGGGTGCTGGGCGAGCAAAGCGCAAAGGCGCTGCGCGGCGAAAAGATGGAGGACGTTATATTCAACGGTACAGAGGCGAAAAAGCCGCTTTCTTACGGCGAAGTATCGCTCACGTTTGATAATTACGACCATGAATTGGCAACCGATTTTAACGAAGTATGCGTTACGCGCCGCATATATAGGAGCGGAGAAAGCGAATACTTTATTAACCGTTCCTCCTGCCGAAGAAAGGATATAGCGGAGCTTTTCCGGGACACGGGCGTTGGCCGCGAAGGCTATTCCATAATTGGTCAGGGACGCGTGGAGCAGATATTGTCCGCAAAGTCGGCGGACAGGCGCAGCGCTTTTGAAGAAGCGGCGGGCGTTATGAAGTTCCGTGTGCGCAAGGAAGAAGCCGCGCGGAAGCTTGAAAATACCAAGGTCAACATGGACAGGCTCAGCGATATCATAAAAGAACTTGAGGACCGAGTGGGCCCGCTGGAAGAACAGAGCGCCGCGGCGAGAGAATATCTTAAACTGCGCGATGAACTGAAAGAAATAGAGATAAACGTATTCCTTTATCAATACGATAAGCTTAACGAACGCATAAACACTCTGAAAGAAGCAATAGAATCCGCAGGGGAAGAGATAAAGCAAAAAGAGGAAATAGAAACCGCTATCGCAGCGAATTGCGCGCAGGAAGAAGAACTTGAGCGTGCGCTGAATACGTCCATAAGTCAGGTGCAGGCGGAACTGCTTAAGATGACAACGGGCGTTGAAGGCCATGCGGGCGAATCAAAGGTGCTCAGCGAGCGTATGGAAGCGTTCATGCGGGAAAAGGAGCAGCGGCAGAACCAGCTTGACAATAACGAAAAGCGATACGATGAGTTGACGGGGCAGATAGAAGAAAGCCGAAAGAAAGCGGAAGAAAGCGAAGCCGAACTTTCCGCAAAGCGCGAAGAAGCAGCCCAAGCGGCGGAAGAACTGAATCAGCTGAGCGCGCAGGCGGAGCAGAAGGAAGAAAGCCTGGAAGAGCAAAAGGCCGCGCTGATAGATGCGATGAACCGCATTGCCGATGCGAGGATACTTATATCCCGCTTTGAAACCATGCGCCAAGGCCTTGTGGCTCAGGCGGAAAACATGGCGCGAAACAGAGCGCGGGCCGAAGAAAAGCAAACTGAGCTGAAGAAAGAATACGCCCGGGCGGAAGCGGAGCACAATAAGTTGCTCAGCGAAAAAGAAGAGCGCAAAAGGCAGCGCGAGGCCGCGATACAAAGGCTGAACAACATAAACCAAAGCCTTAAACAGGCGCGGGAGGATGCACACAGGGCGGAACAGCAGAGCGAAGCGGGCAAATCCAGACTGAAAGTGCTGGAGGAAATGAAACGCGCGCATGAAGGCTATTATGCAAGCGTAAAAAATCTGCTTAGGGACAGCGAACGCGATACTGCATTAAAGCACAGGATAGAAGGCGTAGTTGCGGAGCTGATAAGCGTACCCGGCGAATATGAAACGGCGATAGAGATGAGCCTTGGCCCGGCGCTGCAAAATATAGTAACGCCGGATGAAAACGACGCTAAGGCTGTTATAGAACACCTTAGGCGCAAGGGGTACGGCAGGGCAACATTCTTGCCTATATCCGCAATGCGTTCAAGAATGCTTGACCAGCGGGAGTTGAACTGCTGCCGCGTGAATGGGTTTATAGGCGTTGCGAGCGAACTTGTAAGCTTTGATGAAAAATACAGGGGCATAATAGAAAACCTGCTGGGGAGGACCGTAATAGTAAGCGATTTGGACGCGGCAATTGCGATAAACCGCCAGGCGCGGGCTTCGTTCAGAATTGCCACGCTAAAGGGGGATATTGTCAACCCCGGCGGATCGATGACGGGCGGAAGCGTGCAGAAACGCGAATTCAGCATAATAGGCCGCGAGCGCGAGATAGAGGAGCTGACGAAGCGAACCGCGGCGCTGGACAGGGAGAAGGCGCAGCGGGAGGAAGAATACGCACGGCTTGAAGCTTCGCTCTCCGGCGCGCAGGACGCATTGGAGGAAGCGGGGGACGCGCTGCATGAAAAGGAGCTTGAAATAGCCACCCATGCCGAGAAGCTGGACATAATAGAAAAATATCTTTCGGAAGCTGAAGAAGCGCTTTCCGCCGCAGAGGAAGGCGAAAGCCAGATAAACGACGACATTACCGGCATAGACGCGCGCTATAAGGCGGCGACGGAGGATAGATCCACGCTTGAGCAGAGCAATACCGCAACGCAGGCGGATATACGCGCCGCGCAGCAGGAACTTTCGTCGCTTAAAGCAGAGCTGATAGAATGTACGGAGCGTGAGGCGCAGTGCCGCATAGCGCTGGCGAGGAGCGAAAAGGAGGCCGCCGCGCTGAAAAACGAACACGATAGGCTTGTAAGGGAAGAAAAGGCGCTTGCGGCGGCGATAGAGGAAGACAGGCGCGTGATTTCCGGCTTTGCGGGAAGGTTCATGGAACTGAGCGGCAAGCTGAAGGAAATAGAGGGCAGCATAAGCGAAGAACGTCAAGAGGTGGATAAGCTGACGGACAGGCTGCATACAATGGAAGAAGAACGCGCGAACCGGCTTAATACGATAGACGAACTGCGCCAGCGGCGCGAAAACGTTGCTGAAGAAGCAAAAGAACTTGGCGACAGGCTGCATAAAAACGAACTGGGCCTGAACAGGGCAGAGATGGAGCTGAAATCCTCGCAGGATAAAATGTGGGAAGATTATGAGCTTACATATGACAATGCCCTGCCGTACAGGCGGCAGATAGCCGTTACGGCATCGCACATACGCATAGACGAACTGAAAAAGGCCATACGTGCTCTGGGCGATGTTAACATTGCCGCGATAGATGATTATAAGAGCGTTAAGGAGCGCTACGATGAAATGAGTGCGCAGTATGCCGACCTTACCGCGGCAAAGGCCGATCTAAGCCAGCTTATAGATGAACTGACGCGGACGATGGAAAACGAGTTTCGCAGGCAGTTTGAAAAAATACAGCAGAACTTTTCTGCAACGTTTGCTGAGCTTTTCGGCGGCGGCAAGGCTGAGCTTGTGCTTAGCGACAAGAACGACATACTCAACTGCAATATAGATATTATTGCCCAGCCGCCCGGAAAGAAACTGCAGCTACTGAGCCTACTTTCGGGCGGGGAAAGGGCATTGACGGCTATCGCGCTGCTGTTTGCAATATTAAAGCTGAAGCCCACGGCGTTCTGCATACTGGACGAAATAGAGTCCGCGTTGGACGAAGTGAACGTAAGCACTGTGGCGCAGTATGTGCAGCGGTATTCAAAGGATACTCAGTTTATTATGATAACCCACCGCAAAGGCAGCATGGAAGTATGCAACGCGCTTTACGGTGTGGCGATGGAGGAAAGGGGCATCTCCAAGGTGGTGTCTGCCAGATTCAACGGATAAGGAGGAACTATGGAAAAGAAGATGGGCTTTTTTGAAAAGCTGAAGAAAAGCCTGAGCAAGGCCGGAAACGGCATGCTTGGCGCGATATTTGCGGGCGGGGAGCGCGTGAATAACGAATTTTATGAAGAACTTGAGGAAGCCATGATAGTCGCCGACATGGGCATGGATACGGCTGAAAGGCTTATAGATGCGCTGAGGGATAGCCTTGATGAAAAGGGCATTAAGACCCGCACCGAAGCACGGCAGGAACTTAGGCGCATAGTTGCGGACGAAATGCGGGCGGACAGCGAATTTGCCGCGGACAAGGGGCCTGCGGTTCTGCTGATAGTTGGCGTTAACGGCGTTGGTAAAACCACGTCCATAGGCAAGCTTGCGGCGTACTATATTTCCAAAGGCCGGCAGCCCATGATGGCCGCGGCGGATACGTTCCGCGCGGCGGCGGCGGAGCAGCTCACCGTTTGGGCGGAGCGCAGCGGGGTGCAGATAGTTAAGCACGGCGAAGGCGCGGATCCGGCAGCGGTGGTGTTCGATGCGGCGGCAAGTTTCAAGGCACGCAAGCGCGACATTTTGCTTTGCGACACGGCGGGCAGGCTGCATAACAAAAAGAACCTTATGAGTGAGCTTGAAAAGATACGCCGCGTGCTTGACAGGGAACTGCCGGGTGTGCCGGTGGAGGCGCTGCTTGTGCTGGACGCAACAACTGGGCAGAACGCCATAATTCAGGCGCGCGCGTTCGGCGAAAGCACGGGACTTACAGGCGTTATAATAACCAAGCTTGACGGCACGGCCAAGGGTGGCATGGCCGTGGCCATAAAGAACGAGCTGGGACTGCCGGTACGCTTTATAGGCGTTGGCGAAGGGATAGACGATTTGAGGCCGTTTGATGCGGATGCGTTTGCGGAGGCGCTGATATAAAGTGAAACTGCTATTCAAACAGCGCTTTTTCTCCTGGTTCGATAGCTATGACATATACTATGAATCGGGCGAAACGGCATACGAGGTAAAGGGGCAGCTTTCGTGGGGCCATTGCCTGAAGATATTCGACCCAAGCGGCAATGAAGTTGGCACCGTCAAGGAAAGGGTTTTCACATTCCTACCTGCGTTTGAACTGTATGCAGGAAATGAATTCCTCGGTAGCATACGCAAGGAGTTTTCGCTCTTTACCCCGCGCTATAATATAGACTTCAACGGCTGGCACATGGAAGGAAATTTCCTTGAATGGGACTATACCATAGTTAACACATATGGCGCAACGGTAGCGATGGTATCCAAGGAACTGCTCAACTGGACGGATACATATGTACTGGATGTTGCAAACCCGAATGATGCGTTATATGTGCTGATGTTCGTGCTTGCGATAGACGCGGAAAAATGTTCGCGTAACTAAAAAGGAAATATAATACGGAGATGCGGGCAAAAATTGCTTGACATCTCCTTATTATTTGCTATAATAGCAAAGGTGTAAAGCTTGAAACCTTTACAGGAGGTCTGAAGCATGGATAAGCGGCTTAGGCTCGGGCTGCTGCTGGATTGGTACGGCGCGCTGCTTACGGATAGGCAAAGGGCAACGCTTGAGCAGAGCCTGAACGAGGATTGCTCGCTGGCAGAAATTGCCGAAAGGGAAGGCGTTTCCCGCCAGGCCGTGCGGGATGCGATACTGCGCGGCGAAGATCAGCTGGAGCAATACGAAGCGAAGCTTGGCTTCCTTGCAAGGGACATGGCGCTGATAGCAAGCATAAACGAAATGCGCAGGAACAGCGCGGACGAAGATATGCAAAAGGGTTTGGATGCCCTTATTGAAAGGATAGAGGGAAACAATGGCATTTGAAGGGCTTTCCTCAAAACTGCAAAACGTTTTCAAAAAGCTTGGCGGCAAGGGCAAGCTGAGCGAAAAAGAAGTGCGCGAGGCCATGCGTGAGGTAAAGCTTGCGCTGCTTGAGGCGGACGTTAACTTTGCCGTTGTAAAGAACTTTGTTAATAAGGTCACCGAAAGGGCAGTCGGGTCAGAGGTGCTGGAAAGCCTTACACCGGCCCAGCAGGTGATAAAAATAGTAAATGAAGAGCTTACCGCGCTTATGGGCGGAACGGGTTCCAAAATAGAGTTCGGTTCCAAAAGCCCCAGCGTGATACTGCTTGCGGGTCTTCAGGGCGCGGGTAAGACCACTATGGCGGGCAAACTTGCGGGTTATCTTTCCAAGCAATACGGCAAGTCGCCCATGCTTGTGGCGTGCGATATATATCGCCCCGCGGCAATAGACCAGCTGAAGGTCGTTGGCTCCAAGGTAGGGGTTCCGGTGTTTGAGCGCGGACAGGCGGACCCTGTGGAGACGGCAAAGCTTGGCGTCGAGGAAGCACGCAGGCAACTGAAGAATCTTGTTATAATCGATACCGCGGGTCGGCTGCATATAGACGAAGGCATGATGGACGAGATCGCCGCGATAAGGGATGCGGTTCAGCCGGCAGAAATACTGCTGACTATAGACGCGATGACCGGTCAGGATGCGGTGAACGTTGCAAAGGCCTTCAATGAAAAGCTGGAACTTACGGGCGTTATAGTGACCAAGCTTGACGGCGACACAAGGGGCGGCGCGGCGCTGAGCGTTAAGGCCGTTACGGGCAAGCCCATCAAGTTCTCCGGCACGGGTGAAAAGCTTACGGATATTGAGCCGTTCCATCCGGACAGGATGGCAAGCCGCATTTTGGGAATGGGCGACATGCTCACCCTTATTGAAAAGGCACAGAGCGCCTTTGACGAAAAGAAGGCTGTTGAGCTTGAAGCCAAGCTGAGGAACGATGAGTTCACGCTGGAGGATTTCCTTGACCAGTTTGAACAGATGAAGAGTATGGGCTCTATGCAGGACATAATGGGCATGATACCCGGCATGGACGCATCAAAGCTCGGCAACATAGAAATAGACGAAAAACAGGTTGCGCGCACGCAGGCGATAATAAAGAGCATGACGCCTAAGGAGCGCAGAAAGCCGGACATATTGAACGCCAGCCGCAGGCGCAGGATAGCGCGCGGCAGCGGAACCACCATTCAGGAGGTCAACCGGCTTATAAACCAGTTTGAAGCCACGCGCAAAATGATGCGCCAGTTTACCGGAAAAGGTAAAAAGGGCGGCAAGAAGGGCAAGCGCCGCTTCCCGTTCGGCTTCTAAAGGATGAAGAACGATTACGGTAAAGCCGTTTTCGATATAAAAAGTGTAAACAACATATATTTCAGGAGGACACAACAATGCTTAAAATCAGACTTCGCCGCATGGGCGCCAAGAAGGCTCCTTTCTACCGTATAGTGGTTGCGGACAGCCGCGCTCCCCGCGACGGCGCTTTCGTTGAGGAAATCGGTTACTACAATCCCCTGACCGACCCCGCCGAGATAAAGGTTGACAACGAAAAGGCTCAGCAGTGGATAAAGAACGGCGCACAGCCCACCGATACCGTACGCGGCCTGCTCAAGAAGAGCGGAGCGATACAGTGACGGAGGAAGCGAACGGGAGGCAGTCCATGTCAGAACTGGTAAAGTTTATAGCGATGAGCTTAGTGGACAAGCCTGACGAGGTCAAGGTTGAAGAAAAAGAAGGCGACAAGGCTACCGTAATAGAGCTTAGCGTCGCCGCAGAGGATATGGGCAAGGTGATAGGCAAACAGGGCCGCATAGCCCAGGCTATCCGCTGCGTGGTCAAGGCCGCCTCTGTCAAGGAAAACAAAAAATACATCGTAGAGATAGTCTAATATGGCTGCGCTGTGCGAATTTTTCAGAATAGGCCGCATTGTGCGGCCTCACGGCGTTCATGGGGCGGTAAAGCTTGAACCCATGTCTGATTCGCTGATGCGCTATAAAAGGCTTAGGGAAGCCTATATAGAGCGCAACGGTGTAAGGGAGCCTATAACCGTATCGGACGTTGGCGTGAAGGAAGACGCGGTATATATGAGCATATCATGCAGCGCTTCGCGTGATGATGCGGAGGCGCTTCGCGGAGCGTATATATGCGTGGACAGGGCGCATGCAATGAAGCTTCCCAAGGATACCTACTTTGTGGAGGATCTTATAGGCTGCAGAGTGAGTGACGATACCGGGCGCGAGCTTGGCACGCTTACGGACGTGTTTGAAACTGGCGCAAATGATGTATATGAAATATCGGGCGAAAAGAAGCTGCTTTTGCCTGCACTTAAGCGCGCGATAATTTCGACCGATGTTGAAAACCGGTGCATGGTGCTGGATTCTAAGGTGCTTGAGGAGGTTGGCCTGTTTGAGGATTGACATACTTACAACCTTTACCGAGATGTTCCCACCCGTATTGGGCGCAAGCATACTCGGCAGGGCTGCACAGAAGGGCATACTCGAATTCAACCTTTGCGATATACGGCAGTATTCCGAAAATAAGCACCATAATACGGACGATTATCCGTTCGGCGGAGGTGCGGGCATGGTAATGCTCGCCCAGCCCATCTATTCATGTCTGGACGCGGTAGATACCGAGCATAAAGCAAGGAGGATACTGCTTTCCCCGCGCGGCAGAACGCTTTCGCCAGAGGTGGCGCGGGAATTGGCTAAGGAGGAGCATCTGCTTTTCCTCTGCGGGCATTACGAGGGCATAGACGAGCGCGTGAATTACGCCATGGATGAGGATCTCTCAATAGGCGACTATGTGTTGACCGGCGGCGAACTGGCCGCTATGGTGGCGATAGACTGCATCGCCCGCTTTATACCCGGCGTATTGGGCAGCAGCGAATCGGCGGAGACGGAATCGTTTTCAGACGGGCTGCTTGAATATCCGCAGTATACCCGCCCGGCTGAGTTTCGCGGCATGAAGGTGCCTGAAGTTTTGCTGAACGGTAACCATGCGCTGATAGAGCGCTGGCGACGGGACAGGGCCATTGAACTTACGCTATCGCGCCGTCCGGAGCTGATGGAACGCGTTGAACTCAACAAAAAGGACATAGCATTCATCCAGTCCATAAAAAAGGATGAAAAAGCAAGATAAACGGGCAAAAAATGGCTTGCATTGCAAGTGCGGCTGTGTTATAATGCCCTTTGTGACAAACGGGCGGTCCAATGTGGGTGTAATGGCCTATACGAACGTCTAAGGAAGGAGAAATAAAAATGGCAGACATCATCAGGGAACTTGAAAAGGAGCAGCTTCGTACAGACCTGCCCAAGCTGGAAGTGGGCGATACCGTCCGCGTATTCGTAAAGGTCATAGAAGGCTCCCGCGAGAGGCTTCAGAACTTCGAAGGCGTCGTTATTAAGATTCAGGGCGGCGGCATTCGCAAGTCCTTCACCGTCCGCAGGATATCCTACGGTATCGGCGTAGAGAGGACCTTCCCCTACAATAGCCCCCGCATCGGCCGCATCGAAGTGCTGCGCCATGGTCAGGTTCGCCGCGCCAAGCTGTTCTATCTGCGCAATCGCGTAGGTAAGGCTGCCAAGGTCGTCGAGCGTATAGACGAGAAATAAGTTTACCTAAACGATCAAACCAAGCCCCCAAGGCTTTATGTCCCTGGGGGCTTAATTATAACAGGAGATATTTTTATGCAGATACAATGGTACCCCGGGCATATGGCCAAGGCGCGGCGTATGCTGGAAGAAAACCTGAAGCTGATAGACGTTGTTGTGGAACTGGTTGACGCACGCGCGCCGCTGGCCACGCGCAATCCGGATTTCGATGCGCTGTTTTCCCAGAAAAGCAGGGTTATATTGCTGAACAAAAGCGACCTTGCCTCTGCCGAGCAGACAAAAAAGTGGATAGAATACTACAAGGCTCAGAATATAAATGCCATTGCTTTTGTTTCCACATCAAGCGCAAAGCGTAAGGCAGCAGTATCGCTGATAGAGACCGCGGCTGCCGATAAAGTGGCAAAGATGAAGGAAAAGGGCGTTATAAAGACCGTGCGTGCAATGGTTGTAGGCATACCCAATGTTGGCAAGTCCACATTTATAAACCGTATCGCCGGCGAAACCAAGGCTAAGGTTGGCGATAAGCCGGGCGTTACAAAAGGCAAGCAGTGGGTAAAGGTATCGCCGTACCTTGAATTGATGGATACGCCGGGTCTGCTTTGGCCAAAACTTGAAAACGAAGCGCTGGCGAAGCACCTTGCCTATATCGGCTCTATAAATGATGATATCATGGACGCAGAAAGGCTCGCGGCGGATATGCTCTGCGAGCTTATGGCAATATGCCCCGATGCATTGAAGGAACGCTATAAAAAGATTGAGGACGGTATGGCGCCGCATGAACTGCTTGAAGCCGTTGCACGTTCGCGTGGATTTATATTGCAGGGCGGCGTGATGGATACGGAACGCGCGGCACGCATTGTGCTGGACGAATTCCGGGCGGGCAAGGTTGCCAAAATAACGCTTGAATCGCCCGATATAGAGTATTGATAGGGAGATAAACATGGCGCGCATAAACGAGAAGGAAAGGCTGCATGAGCTGACAAAACGCGAAAGAGAATTCTGGAACGCGGGCATATATCCGGCCGGTATGGACGAGGTTGGCCGCGGCCCGCTTGCGGGGCCCGTTGTAACGTGCTGTGTAATACTGCCGAGTGAGCCGCTTATTGAACACATAAACGATTCCAAAAAGGTAACGGAGCTCAGGCGGACTAAGCTTGCACCCATAATAGAAGCGCAGGCGCTTGCAATAGGCTACGGCTGGTGCACAAACGGGGAGATAGACGAACTGAATATACTCAATGCCACAAAAAAGGCGTTTAGGCAGGCTTATTTTGCCATGGAGCATGATTGCAGCCATGTGCTTATAGACGCCGTGAAGGGGCTTGATATACCGGCTGAACAGCATTCCATAATCCATGGCGATGCGCTGAGCTACCTTATTGGCGCAGCAAGCATAGCGGCAAAGGTAAAAAGGGATACGTATATGTGCCAAATGGCCGAAAAGTATCCCGAATATAGTTTTGAGCGGAACAAGGGCTATGGTACGGCGGAGCATATTGCCGCGCTGAAGAAATACGGCCCATGCCCAATACACCGCATGAGCTTTATTGGCAAGATTTTGGGAGAAAAACAATGAATAATATTGAGCGCGGCAAGCGGGGCGAATATGCCGCGCTTGAATACTTGCTTAAACAAGGATATGTTTATCGTGACCGCAACTTCCGCGCGGCAAAGTGCGAAATAGACCTTATAGTTATGGATGGGGACACACTCGTGTTTGTGGAGGTAAAGGCGCGCCATGGAAGCGAATACGGCACGGGGCGCGAGGCTGTTACCGCGGCAAAGCAGCGAAACATTATTAAGGCCGCACAAATATACGCCGTGAATACGGGCTTGATAGATAATTTTATCCGCTTTGACGTGATTGAGGTTGATCTTGACACGCTGCAGGTGGAGCACATCATAGACGCATTTCGTTTGAACTAAGTTAATATATTATGAATTTTTGATATTGTATGTCTGTATAAGCCAAAATGTGGTATCCTATATGTATATATTGGAGCAGTATGCCTGCTTAAAGCTTATGCGGAGTACTATATGAAAAAGAGATTTTTTGCATTTATTCTGGCACTTTTGGCGCTTGCGCTGCATGCGCTTTGCTTTGCGGACGGGGAAAATATGCTGTCCGGCGGCTTTGATGCGGACGGGCAATGGCACGAGCAGGCCTGGTATGAAGGCGATGCTTACGGAAGCATTGAAAACCGGGACGGCGTTGTGCACATAAGCGCCTCCGGGGATGAAGGCAATGATATTCGCCTTTGCCGCACAATGAACGTGGACAAGAACAGCTATTACAGGATAAGCTGTGCCGTTAAAACGGCGGATGTTTACGGCGGCGCGGGCGCGAACATATCGATAGACGGTTCACTTGCCGCAAGCGATGGCGTATATGGCCAAACGGATTGGCAAACGGTAGAGCTTATCGGCAAAACCGGCAAAGATCAAACCGAACTCACCGTATGCGTGCGCGTGGGCGGCTACGGTGCGCTTTCAAACGGCGAAGCATGGTTTAAGGACATAAGCATGGAAAAGCTTGCGTCCCATTCGGGTCATGCTGTCGATTTTTCGCTTGCTACGGTTGGCGCGGCGGATAATGCCGCAGATGAGGACGAATCGACGGAAGGCGATTTTCCCGAAAGCGGCCGCGTTATGCTGGCCGTGCTTGCAACGGTTTTCTTCGGGGCGATAATATACGGCAGGTTTATTGAAACAGAACAGCTTACGCTTGAAGCGGAGCAAAAGGGGGACGGCGCGAAGCTTGCCGCAATACTTGTGTTTGCGTTCATCGTGCGCGTAATATGCTCGCTTGTGTTTTATGGGCATCCGACTGATATAAACTGCTTCATGGCGTGGGGCTATCATCTGAATGAGGATGGCCTTGCAGCGTTCTATAATTCCGGCATGTTTGCGGACTATCCGCCGGGATATATGTACGTGTTGTATATAACGTCCGGCATAGCAAAGCTGCTTGGGCTTAGCTATGCTTCGGCCGCATATGCGCTCATTACCAAAATGCCTGGCATACTGGCGGATATCGTCTCGGCCTATGTTGTGTACAGGTTGGCAAAAAAGCTTGCGAAGAGCGGCTGTAGGGATGCTGCGCGCTGGGGCAGGCTTCCGTTGGTGCTGGCGGCTGTTGTGGCCATAAGCCCGCTGTTCGCTTTCCTCAGCGGCGGCTGGGGGCAGATAGACCAGGTGTTGGCGCTGATGCTGCTTTTGACCATATGGCTATTTGACGAAAAGAAGGAAATACTCGCCGGCGTGGTTTACGGCGCGGCAATAATGACAAAGCCGCAGGCGCTCATGACCGGGCCTCTGCTGGCGGCGGCATATTTCTGCCGCATATATGATGAAAGGGAGCATAGGGCAAAGCAGGCCGCAAAGACCGTTGCCGCGGTTATAGGCGCGGTTGCGATGCTTTTCATAATAGCATGGCCGTTTAAGGGGGATCAGCAGCCACTGTGGTTCTTGGATAAGCTTATAGGTACGGCCACAAGCTATAATTACGGCAGCGTAGAAGCATTCAACCTTATGGCCCTGCTTGGCGGCAACTGGAAGAATGCTGACAGCGTACTGTTCATATTCACCTATGCCCAGCTTGGCACGGTGCTTATAGCGCTGAGCGTTGCGGCAAGCATATTGATGTATATAAAGGGGCACGGCAAGAACCGCGGCTGTTTGGCGCTTAGCGCGGGTTATCTTATAATCGCGCTGTTTGAACTGGGACACTATATGCACGAAAGGTATCTTGTTCCGGCGCTTCTGCTTATTCTTGTAGCATTCGTTTATTATAGGGACAGGCGGCTGTTTGTTTCGTTTCTATGGCTTACGGCTGCGGCGCTTTACAACGCGTGCTATGCCTTTATAATTGTAAGCAATCAAAGCTGGCGCACGGATTATTATACGGCGCTTATGATCGCGGGCTGCATAATAAATTTGGCGGGGTTTGTATATTTGAGCATTGCGTGCTTTGATATCATATTCCGCGGCAGGATACGCCCCGCGTTTGCCGAAAAGAAACCGGAAAGGGAAGAAATAACCGCATTGCCGGAACCGGTGAACACAAAGCTGAATTATACCAAGCGGGATAGGATATTCGTTATAGCGCTCACGGTGATATATGGCATTATAGCGCTTATAAACCTTGGCACCACAGTTGCGCCGGAGAATTATTGGACTGGTAAAAGCGGGGACACAGTTGAAATAACGCTGGACGCTGATACAGGCGTTGACGATATATGGGTATACGGCGGGCTGTATACCGGCAGCATAACATTAACGGACGATGAAGGCAACTGCGTTACCTATGACGAGATAAACGGCGATATGTTCCGCTGGAAGAGCATAGATGGCGGCTTGAAGGGCAGCCATATCACGCTGAGCGTGACGAGCGGCTCCGTTTGGTTCAATGAAATTGCCATGCTTGATGCGGACAGGAACGTAATAGCCGCGCATGCGGAAGGCGAAGCGCAGGCGTTGTTTGATGAAGCGGACGCTGTGCCGGAAAACAGAACGTATATGTACGGCATGTACTTTGACGAACTGTACCATGCACGCACGGCATACGAGCATCTGCATGGCATAAAGCCGTACGAAAATTCCCATCCGCCGCTCGGCAAGATATTCATAATGCTAGGCATAGCGGTGTTCGGTATGAATGCGTTCGGTTGGCGCGTTGTGGGCGCATTATTTGGAATAGGCATGGTGCCCATAATGTATGCGTTTGCAAAGCGGCTGTTTAAGAAAAGCGAATATGCGCTGCTCACGGCAGGATTGTTTGCATTCGATTTTATGCATTATACGCAGACACGCATAGCTACCATAGACGTTTACGGCGTGTTCTTTATAATATTGATGTACTACTATATGTATCAGTATTACTGCATGAATTTTTATAGCGACGGCTTGAAGAAAACGCTTAAACCGCTGTTCCTTGCGGGCTTGTTCTTCGGCCTTGGCGCGGCGAGCAAATGGATAGATATCTATGCGGGCGTTGGCCTTGCGGTGCTGCTTTTCATGTCGCTGATAAGGCGGTATAAAGAGTATATGGCGCTTAGAAACAGCGAAGATGAAGCTGTCCGCGCGGCGGTTGCGCCGTTTTGGAAGAACACTATAAAAACGCTCCTTTGGTGCTGCGTATTCTATATAGCCATACCGGTCGCGATATATCTTGCGTCCTATATACCGTATGTACTCAGCGAATCGCATTACGACCTTGAGGGCATATGGGGAGTGCAGAAGTTCATGCTCAGCTATCATGGCGGGCTGAAGGCCACGCATCCGTATCAGTCGCCGTGGTGGCAATGGCCGCTTATAATAAGGCCGATGTGGTATTACGTCACATATGATGTAAGCGAAGGCTATGTGGGTACAATATCCGCAATGGGCAATCCGGCCGTGTGGTGGACATGCCTTGTTGTGAGCGTTGTTATAATCGGCCGACTGATACGCGGCAGAATGAAAACGGACAAGATATGGATGGTTCTGCTTATCGGCCTTGCGGCTGAATATATACCGTGGGTATTGGTGCCGCGCTGTACGTTTATTTATCATTACTTTGCGTCCGTACCGTTCATAATACTCATATCGGTGCGTGCACTGATGCAGAAGGAGCAGCTTGACGGGCGGTATAAATGCGTAAAATGGATATGGCTCGGCGCGGCGGTGGCGCTGTTTGCGCTGTTTTATCCGGTCATAACGGGCGTTGTATGCTCACGTGGGTATATAAAAATGCTTGAATGGCTGCCAAGCTGGACATTTTTGGGATATTAAGGCATAATAAAAGAGGTGGATAGATGCAAAACGCAAAAAACGAGGCTAAAAAGACCGTTTGGCAGTTTATAAAGTTCAGCGCGGTTGGCGTTACCAACACGCTGGTGGATTTCATAGTATTCTGGCTGCTGACCCATGCGGGTATGAACTATATGCTTTCGCAGGTGTTTTCATACAGTGCGGGTATACTGAACAGCTATATATGGAACTCCAAATGGACGTTCAAAAAAGAGCGCAGCCATAGCCTTAAAACGGTGCTCATGTTCATATTGGTAAACGTATTGTCGCTTGGCGTGTCGCTTGGGGTGCTGTGGGTCTGCAAAAACCCAATAGGCATAAATCAGGACGTTGCCGTGAATATATTCGGCAAGGCCATAAGCATATCCAGCGACCTTATCTGCAAAATACCGGCTTCGGTATTTTCGGCTGTGGCAAATTTCGTGCTTACAAAACTGTTCGTATTCAACAAGGAAACGCATCCGGAGGAAAACGGAGGCAACTGATAAATATTACGCGCGGCGGAGGGATCGATCTATGCTTTCAAGGATAAAAAGCTATGGACTGATAGGGCTTAACGGTTACGCTGTAACTGTTGAAATAGACGTATCGGGCGGCATGCCCGCATATGAAACCGTTGGGCTACCGGATGCCGCCGTGCGTGAATCAAAGGAGCGCGTGCGCGCGGCGATAAAGAACAGCGGCTTCACATACCCGATAGGCCGCATAACCGTAAACCTTGCCCCGGCGGACACGCGAAAGGAAGGCTCCTTTTACGATTTGCCGATAGCGATAGGCCTGCTAACCGCAACAGGGCAGATAGATCAGCAGCGAGCGGACGAATACATGTTCCTTGGCGAACTGGCGCTGGACGGAACGGTGCGCAGCATACCGGGCGTGCTGCCGATGGTGATAGGTGCATATAAGGACGGCATAACAAAAGCGTTCTTGCCTGAAGATAACGCAGCTGAAGCATCATACGTTGAAGGGGTTAAGATAGCCGCGGCGCACGATTTGAAGGGCGTTGTGGACGCGATAATGGGACGCGAACAGCCCAACATATATGCCCCGCAGCATTGGAACACGGAAAACATAACATACGCGCAGGATTTTATGGACATACGCGGGCAGCAGGGTGCCAAGCGTGCGGCGGAAATAGCCGTTGCGGGCGGGCATAATCTGCTGCTTGTGGGCACGCCGGGCTCCGGCAAAACAATGCTTGCGAGAAGCATCCCGTCTATACTTCCTGAACTTACTTTTGAAGAAGCCCTTGAAATAACCAAAATACACTCCGTTACGGGCGCAATGAAGGGCAAGAACGGAATAGTTAGCGAAAGGCCGTTCCGTGCGCCGCACCATACGGCGTCGTCGGCGTCACTCATAGGCGGTGGTACGCGCGCAATGCCCGGAGAGATAAGTCTTGCGCATTACGGCGTGCTGTTCCTTGACGAATTTCCGGAGTTTAGGAAAGACACGCTTGAAGCACTGCGCCAGCCCATTGAGGACGGATTTGTAACGATAACGCGGGCGTCGGCACGCAGCACGTATCCGGCGCAGTTCATGCTTGTGGCGGCAATGAACCCGTGCCCATGCGGAAACTACGGTTCGCGAATAACTCCGTGCCGCTGTACCGCGCAGCAGATACAACGTTACCGAAACCGCATAAGTGGGCCGATGCTCGATCGTATTGACATTCATGTGGAAATGGGCGAGGTTGGCTATAACGACATTGCCGGCCGAAGCTGCGGAGAGCCTTCAAGCGCCATCCGTGCGCGAGTCAATGCCGCACGGGCCATACAGACGCGCCGCTACGCAGGTATGGGCATACTTTTCAACGCGCAGCTTACAAACCGCATGATGAACCAATACTGCGTGCTTACAAGCGATGCCGAGTCGCTTATGAAAAAGGCGTTTGCCGCGCTTAAGCTTAGCGCACGCGCATATACAAGGCTGCTTAAAGTGTCCCGCACGATTGCTGACCTTGCGGGAAGCGAACAAATAAAGGCGGAGCATATTGCCGAAGCCATACAATATAGGAGCCTTGAATCCAAATATTGGGGCGAAATAAAATGAAAATAAGGCTGAGCGATGAGGACAGGGCATTATTATGGCTCAATATAACGCTTGGCTCCGGCACGGCGCGCGTAAGAAAAATGCTGGATGCATTCGACGGCAGCGCGGCGGAAGCCTTCCGCGCGGCGGCAAAAAACGAAATACCGCAATTCAAATTTCTTAATGATGAACGCCGCGAGGATATGCATAATCACGCTACACAAAGATACATAGACCGTATAGAAAAGCGGCTTGAAGAGCTTGAAATAAAAGTTGCCACGATAAATTCGGACTGCTATCCGGCTTTGCTGAAGAATATATACGATCCGCCGTATGTGCTGTTCTATAAGGGAACGCTGTACGCCGAACACAGGCTGCCGATAGCGATAATAGGTGCAAGGGAGCCATCGGACTACGGCAGGCGCATGGCGCGGCAGCTGGCAGAGGAACTGGCCCGCTCTGGCGCATGCATAGTATCCGGTCTTGCTTACGGGCTGGATAGGGTCGCAGCGGAAGGCGCGCTGGACGCCGAAGGCAACGATTATCCGACAATAGCCGTGCTTGGCAACGGGCCGAACGTTGTTTATCCGAGCGTGAACAGGGACGTATACGACCTTATAGCCAAGCGCGGGGCGATAGTGTCCGAATTTATGCCCGGCATTGCGCCTACGCCAAGCCATTTCCCAATGCGGAACAGGATAATAAGCGGCCTGTCGCGTGGGGTAATAGTTGTTGAAGCGCGTGAAAAGAGCGGCACATTCATAACCGTTGACTGCGCCCTTGAACAGGGCAGGGATGTTTTTGCAATTCCAGGTAGGGTGAGCGACGAACTGAGCATGGGCACAAATAATTTGATACGCGAAGGGCTTGCCAAAATAACGCTCAGCGCGGAGGACGTGCTTGAAGAATACGGCATAAAACCTATGGCAGAGGAACGCAAGGCGGTGACTCCTGCGGAGCTTTCATTTGAGCAGGAATTGATACACAGGCTGCTTATGGCGGGAGAAAGAACATATGACGAATTGGCGGAACTTACGGGTTTTGATGCAGGTATGCTAAATTCAACCTTGACAGCGATGGAATTTTCGGGAATAATTAAGCAATCTGTGGGCAGGCTTTTTAGCCTGTAAGGAAAACGAAGTAAACTGATCCCAGGAGGGGGTATATAAATGGCAGATAATCTGGTTATAGTCGAGTCTCCGGCCAAGGCTAAGACGATCGGCAAATTTTTGGGCAGCAAGTATAAGGTGGTCGCATCGAACGGCCATGTAAGGGATTTGCCCAAAAGTCAGCTTGGTGTGGACGAGGCGAATGACTTTGAGCCCAAGTACATAACGCTCAGGGGACGAGGAGAGGTACTGGACCGCATAAGGCGCGAAGCCAAGGGAGCTAAGCACGTCCTGCTCGCGACCGACCCTGATATGGAAGGCGAAGCCATAAGCTGGCACCTTGCGCATATACTCAAGCTCGATCCAAAGTCAAACTGCCGCATAGTCTTTAATGAAATAACCGCGAACACGGTAAAGAATTCCGTGAAGCACCCAAGGTGCATAGATATGAACCTTGTTGATGCGCAGCAGGCAAGGCGCGTGCTGGACAGACTGGTGGGTTATAAAATAAGCCCCATACTTTGGGCAAAGGTAAGGAAGGGACTTAGCGCAGGCCGCGTGCAGTCCGTAGCCACGCGCATAATTTGCGACCGCGAGCAGGAGATAAACGATTTTGTTCCTGAAGAATACTGGACGGTGAGTGCAAACCTGAAGGCTAAGGGAATAAAGAAGGCGGTCAATGCAAAGTTCTATGGCTACGGCGATAAAAAGACGGAGCTTAAATGCGAAGCGGATGCAAAAAAAGTGGTAGATGCGGCAACAGGCGCAAACTTTAACGTGACGGATGTTAAAAACGCCATAAAAACGCGCCATGCGCCCGCGCCGTTTACAACAAGCAGCCTGCAGCAGGAAGCTTCACGAAAGCTTGGCTTCACGGCAAAGCTTACAATGCTCGTTGCCCAGCAGCTTTATGAAGGTATAGAGCTTCAGGGCAGGGGTGTGACGGGACTTATAACTTACATGAGGACGGATTCCGTGCGCGTATCGGAAGAGGCGCAGAAGGCGGCGCTGGGGCTGATAGGCAGCAAATACGGCGCGGATTACGTTCCCGCAAAGCCGAATATATACAAGGGCCGCAAGGGCGCGCAGGACGCGCATGAAGCCGTGCGCCCGTCATATGTTGAGCTTACCCCGGCGGAGGTAAAGGATTCGCTGAGCAATCAGCAGTTTAAGCTTTATAAGCTGATATACGAGCGCTTTATGGCCAGCCAGATGACGGAAATGGTATACGAAACCAATACCGTTTCATTTGATGCAAACGGCTGCACATTCCGCGCAAGCGGCCAGCGCACCATGTTCGACGGATATACCGTGGTTTATATAGAAGGCCGCGACGACGTGCAGGAAAAGGACGTTACGCTGCCGGAAATACACCAAGGCGATGTTTTTACCGCGCATAAAATAGAAAGCGAGCAGCGCTTTACCCAGCCGCCACCGCGCTATACTGAGGCTACGCTCGTCAAAACCCTTGAGGAAAAGGGCATAGGCAGGCCGAGCACATATTCGCCCACAATTTCGACCATAATCGAGCGCGGCTATGTTAAACGCGAAAAGAAAACGCTTTACCCAACAGAACTTGGCTTTATCGTTACCCAAATAATGAAGGATAACTTTAAGGACATAGTGGACGTTAAGTTTACGGCGGATATGGAAAGCGAGCTTGACCATATCAAGGACGGTGAATGCGAGTTGAAGAGCGTTGTGCGGGAGTTCTACGGCCCGTTCATGCAGGATGTTGAAAAGGCGTCCGAAACGATAGAGAAAGTCAACGTGCCCGATGAAGTATCGGATGTTGTATGCGATAAATGCGGCGCGATGATGGTATATAAAATGGGCCGCTTCGGCAAGTTCCTTGCCTGCCCCAATTTCCCCGAATGCCGCAATACAAAGGCGATAGTGGAAAAGATAAACGTTCCCTGCCCCAAGTGCGGCGCGGCACTGATAAAGCGCAAAACAAAGCGCGGCAAGGTATTCTACGGCTGCGAAAAATATCCTGAGTGCGACTTTGTATCATGGGATATGCCAAGCGGCGAAAACTGCCCCAAATGCGGCGCAATAATGGTAAACAAGGTTGGCCCGCGCGGCAAATATGTGGCCTGCTCCAATAAGGATTGCGGCTATATTGAAAGAAGCGTCAAGAAGGGAACGGAAAACGATGTCGAAAAATAAACCGAAGGTCTCTGTTATAGGCGCAGGACTTGCGGGATGCGAAGCCGCGTATCAGCTTGCTGAACGCGGCATTGCCGTATCATTATACGAAATGAAGCCGGAAAAATTCTCTCCGGCGCATAAGCTGAACGGGTTCTGCGAACTGGTATGCTCAAATTCACTTCGTTCGGATAGGCTGCAAAACGGAGCCGGTCTTTTGAAGGAAGAAATGCGAAGGCTTGGGTCAATAGTAATGCAATGTGCGGAGGAAAGCCGCGTGCCCGCGGGCGGCGCATTGGCCGTTGACAGGGACATATTCTCGGAACTGGTTACCAAGCGCCTGAGCGAACACGAGAACATAACCGTTGAACACGGCGAGGTAACAAGCCTGCCCGATGCGCCCGCAATAGTTGCTACGGGCCCGCTTACGGACGGCGCAATGCTTGAAGCGATAGAGGCTTTCTTTGGCGAAGGGCTGCACTTTTATGACGCAGTTGCGCCGGTCATAAGCGCGGAATCGCTCGATATGAGCAAAATATTCGAAGGCTCGCGCTACGAACGCGGCAACGATTATCTGAATTGCCCCATGGACAAAGAGGAGTACTTCACGTTCATAAATAACCTTATTACTGCCGAAACCGCGCCGCTGCACGAGTTTGAAACACCGCGCGTGTTTGAAGGCTGCATGCCCGTTGAGGTGATGGCAAAGCGCGGACCGATGACGCTTGCCTACGGCCCGCTGAAGCCAGTAGGCATAGTTGATCCGCGCACGGGCAAGCGCCCTTATGCCGTGGTGCAGCTCAGAAAGGAAAACAACGAAGCTACGCTTTATAACATAGTTGGGTTCCAGACTAATCTTAAATTCGGTGAACAGAAGCGCGTGTTCGGCATGATACCCGGGCTTGAAAATGCGGAATTCGTGCGCTATGGCGTGATGCACAGGAATACGTTTATAAACTCCCCGGGCAAGCTTACGCCATGGTTTGAATGCATAGCTAAGCCGGGGCTGTATTTTGCCGGACAGATGACGGGCGTTGAGGGCTATATTGAAAGCGCTGCAAGCGGTATGCTTGCGGGCATAGATCTGGCACTCAAGCTTAATGGCGAACAAAGCGTAGATTTCGGCTCAAAAACGGCGATAGGTGCGTTGGGACGCTATGTCTCCTGCTATAACGGTTCGGATTTCCAGCCGATGAACATAAGCTTCGGCATAATAGAAGGGCTTTCCAACGCCCCAAGGAATAAGCAGGAGCGATATACGCTCATAGCCGAGCGCTCACTTGGAATAATTGATTCGATTGCGGAAAGAACTGGCCTGAATGGCGCAAAAACGGCAACCGAATGCGAATAAAATGTAAAGCATTGTGAATTCCGCCCCACTTTGCACGGATATATGGTATTATCATAAAAAGCTTTATTCCGCCGCAACGTGAAGGGCGGATATTTGAAAGGCGGTAAATAATTATGCAGCAGATGCTTGGAACCACTATAGTGGCCGTTAAAAAGGACGGCAAATGCGCCGTTGCCGGCGACGGACAGGTTACGTTCGGCGAAAATACAATAATGAAGCACACCGCGAAAAAGGTGCGCAGGATATATCACGACAGCGTTGTTACGGGCTTTGCCGGTACGGTGGCGGATGCGTTTTCACTCCTTGAAAGATTTGAAGCTAAGCTTGAAAAATACAGCGGCAGCCTAAAGCGCGCGGCGGTATCGCTGGCGCAGGAATGGCGCACGGATAAAGTTATGCGTCAGCTTAACGCAATGCTTATCGTTGCGGATAAGGAAGAATTGCTTATAGTGAGCGGTACCGGAGAAGTGATAGATCCGGATGACGGCATAGCCGCCATAGGCTCCGGCGGCATGTTCGCGCTGAGCGCGGCAAAGGCGCTGAAGGAAAATACGGATCTGAGCGCGGCGGAAATAGCCACCAAGGCAATAAAGATAGCAAGTGATATCTGCATTTATACAAACAGCAATATCACCATGGAGGAAGTATAATGTTTACGCCAAGAGAAACGGTAGAAGCGCTGGATAAATACATTGTAGGTCAGGACGAAGCGAAGCGCGCCGTAGCGATAGCGCTGAGGAACAGATATCGCCGTTCCCGCCTTTCGCCGGAAATGCGGGAGGAGATAACGCCAAAGAACATCATAATGGTCGGTCCCACGGGCGTTGGCAAAACGGAAATAGCAAGAAGGCTTGCCAAGCTTGTCGATGCGCCGCTGGTAAAGGTGGAAGCCACAAAGTTTACTGAAGTGGGCTATGTTGGGCGCGACGTGGACTCGATAGTGAGGGACCTTGTGGAGGCATCTATACGCCTATGTAAGCAAAAACGCTACGAAGCAGTTGAGACCGTTGCAAAGGCGGCCGCGGAGCAAAGGCTTATTGAACTGCTTATGCCCACGGCGGGCAAAAAGGTGCAGAAGCCGTTTAACCCGATACAGCTTCTGCTCGGCTCAGGCAGCGCGCCGGAAGCAGACGCGGATAAGGAGCTGAGCGAAGAAGAAAAGACCGAGCACCTTAATAAGCGGCAGCAAATAGCGCAGCAGCTTTCAAACGGACTGCTTGAAAACGAGCTTGTAGAGATTGAGGTGGAGCAGCAGAACACCGGCAGCGACGCCATGCTTGCCATGGGCATAGACATAAACCTTAACGAAATGATGGGCGGACTTATACCCAAGAATAAGAAAAAGCGCCGCGTTAAGGTGAGCGAGGCCCGGCGCATACTTACGCAGGAGGAATCCGAAAAGCTTATAGACATGGACGAGGTCATACGCGAGGCCATAGAGAAGGCCGAGCAGGACGGCATAGTGTTTATAGACGAGATCGACAAAATAGCCGGAAACGACCGCGCAAGCGGGCCGGATGTTTCGCGCGAAGGCGTGCAGAGGGATATTCTGCCGATAGTTGAAGGCTGCACGGTGAACACGAAATACGGCCCAGTAAAAACGGACTTTATGCTCTTCATTGCGGCGGGCGCGTTCCATGTGTCCAAAATATCCGATCTTATTCCGGAACTTCAGGGCAGGTTCCCGATTAAGGTGAACCTTAACCCGCTTACTGTGGAGGACTATAAGCGCATACTGCACCAGCCGGAGCATGCCATAACCAAGCAATACGAAGCGCTGCTTGCCACGGACGATGTTCAGCTTGAGTTTACGGACGATGCGCTGGACGCAATAGCGCGCTACGCATATAATGCGAACGAAACGAGCGAGAATATAGGTGCGAGGCGGCTTCATACCATCGTTGAAAATCTGCTGGAGGATATCTCATTCAATGCCGGCGGCGATCATCCCATGGTTAAGGTAGTGGTCGATGCAAGCTATGTAAAGGAACATATGCCTTCCGAGCTTAACGGCGAGGATCTTGGCAGGTTCATTCTATGATAAGGCATGCGGCGGGCATATTTATATTGGTAGCCATACTGGCGTTTGCGGGCTGCATGGCGGTGTCACAAACGGGTAACTTCAGCGCGGATGTGCAAATGATAGATACGATGGAGATACCTGATGATACAGCGGCGCCTGGTACGCCTACGCCCACAGTGCAGCCTTCTGCCGCGCCGACATATACGCCGCATTTTACGGCAACGCCTGCAATAGCGGCGGAGCCTACCGATGCACCCACGCCCACGCCGACAGTTGAGCCGACTGCGGAGCATACGCCTGCGCCGACAGTTGAACCGACTGCGGATTCAACGCCGGAACCGACAAAATCGCCCGAGCCTACCAAAACGCCTACACCTACGCCGAAGTACGAAGTTACGGATTTGGAGAAAAAGGCAGCGTATCTAAACGCTGGCTCTGCTAATTTCAGAAAAGGCCCCGGGCTTGACTATAAGATAATAGATGAACTGAAAGAGAACGCCGTATTCACGGTTGTTGGCAAATCCGGGGATTGGCTCAAGGTGAAGTACGACGGCACATATGGCTTTATATTGGCCGAATTTGTTGAATACGGTGCGCCGCCTACGCCCACTCCAAAGCCCACAGCGAAGCCGACTGCAACGCCCAAACCGACTAAGACTCCGTCCCCTACGGTGGAGCCGACAAAGCAACCGGAAAACACGGGCGGGAGCGAATCAAACAGCGGCGTGAGCAGCAACGATTATTTCTCCTCCGGCGGCGGATTCAGCGCGGATGAACTTTTGCTTGTTGCACAGGTGGTTCAGGAGGAATCAAAGGGAAGCGGCGTTGAAGCCCGTGCGGCGGTTGCCAACGTAATATATAACCGAATCGCAAGCTCACGCTTTCCCGATAGCGTAAGCGGCGTAATATTCCAAAAGAATCAGTTCACAGTTGCAAGAGATGAGGATAAGCTGCGCGCGGTTGTGCCGGTAAGCAAAACCATTGAGGCTGTGAACCAGATATTCGTAAACGGAGACCGCTTTATGCCGGAAGATGTGCTGTACTTCCGCTCCTCAAGCAAGGGCACGTCGTGGAATAAAAGGGTGTATTATGCAACATTCGGCGGAAATTCCTTTTTCTACTAAGCATGGATATGCTTAAATAAACATAAAAAGAGCCACACTAATACCGCATTTTCATTTCTGAGGAAAGGCGGTATTTTTTATTTATGAAAGCCGTTATTATGGCGGGCGGGGACGGGAAGCGCCTGCGTCCGCTCAGCTGCACCATGCCAAAACCCATGGTGCCGTTGCTGAACAAGCCCGTGCTTGGATATTGCATGGAGCTTATTAAGAAGCATGGCTTTGACGAGGCCATACTTACCCTGAGGTACCTGCCAAACGTTATACGCCGCTATATAGGCGACGGCAGCGCGTTCGGCATAAAGGCGGAGTGTGCCGTTGAGGATAAGCCGATGGGTACTGCGGGCGGGGTAAAGAATGCCCTGAGGCAGGCCGATGACAGCGTGCTTATAATGAGCGGGGACGCAATGTGCGACTTTGATTTGACCGACGCCATGCGCGAACACAGGCGCAGCGGCGCGGCGGCGACCATATTGCTGAAAAAAGTGAAAGTTCCAATGGAATACGGCGTTGTGCTGAAAGACAAAGACGGCTTCATAAGCCGCTTTATAGAAAAGCCTTCTGCTGCGGAAGTTTTCAGCGATCTTGTGAATACGGGCATATACATAATAGAACCAAGCGTGCTGGATATGGTACCTGAAGGCACGGAATACGATTTTTCAAAGGACCTGTTCCCGCGTATGCTGCGCACGGGTATGAAGATATTCGGTTACGAGGCGGATGGCTACTGGAGCGACATAGGAGACCTTACTCAATACGCGCTTACCCAGGCGGATATGCTAAGCGGAAAGTGTATGTTCAAAACAGCAGCCAGGCGAACAAGGGAAGGCGTATATATAGAGGACGGCGCAAAGATATCCGAAAGGGCTGTGCTTGCAGCGCCGTGCTATGTTGGCAGCGATGCTGAGATTGGCGCAAAGGCATACTTCGGCGCGAACAGCGTTGCATGTACGGGCGCAAGGATAGACGAAAGATGCAGCGTAAAGCGGAGCATACTGCTGCCGAACGTGAGGCTTAGGGAAGGCGCTGAGCTGCGCGGGGCAATACTTTGCGAAAACGTGCAGGTGGGGCGCGACAGCGTGATATACGAAGGCGCGGTCGCGGGCGCCGGGAGCGACATAGGCGCGCGTTCGATAGTGGGCGAGGGGGTAAAGCTTTGGCCGTATAAACGGCTTGAAGCGGAAGGCGAATACCGCGAAAATATAATATGGCGCGGAGACTGCGCGGCATGCGCGGAAGAAAAGCCGGAAGAGGGATATGCGGACAGGGAACTGAGTGCGGAGAAGGCGGCGCGCATAGGCGCTGCTTTTGCGTCCACAGCCAAACTGCCCGCCGAGTTTGCAATAGCAACGGACGGCGCGCAGCAATGCGTTATGCTCAAATACGCCGTTATGGCCGGAATGGCATCTCAGGGCGTTGATGTATGGGATGCGGGTGTATGCTCGCGTTCGGCATTGAGCCACGCTATACGCGGCTATGCGTTCGACGGCGGCATATTCATAGTGCATCAGGAAGGCGAACGCCATATGGTAAGCATGGAGCTTATGGACGGGTTCGGCCTTGGCATCACAAATGAAACAAGGCGAAAATTCGTGAACGGCTTCCGCGAGGGCGACAGGCAGAGCGTTACGCGCAGCCGCCTTGGCATAATACAAAGGCTGAACGGCGTATCAAGGGCGTACGAAGCTTCGCTCAGGTCTAAAATTGGCCACGGCGCAGTAAATGAGGATAATGAGGCGTGCGTATTGATAGCGCACGACAGGCCGCTTTTTGACGCGGTGGCAAACGTGCTTATACGCGCGGGTATAGACGTGCGCTTCAGCGAGGATGCTGAGGACGCAAAGCTGCCCGCGCTCATGACGCGGATCAAAGCGGGGCTTTGCATAGGCCGCGGCGAAAGCGGAATATGGGCAATAGCAAATGACAGGCGGCTGAACGAGGATGAAGTGCAGGCCGTATTGATGATTGCAGCGGCACGCTCGGGCCAGCGGGCGGAGGTAGTTGCGGCAGACATGCCGCAGGAATTATGTACGCTCATATCCACGGAAGGCGTTGAATTGATAAAGGCGCCGCGCGTAGGACATGGCATGGAGCACACGGCAATGGAACGCGGGCTTTGGCAGGATGAACTATTTGAGGCCGAGGCGGCGGCAATAAGGCTGTGCGCACTTAAACGCGAAGGCAAGCTTGATGAAATAATGGCTCTGCTGCCGGAAATAGCGAAGGAGCATGGCGAGGTAAAATGCAGCTGGAGGGAGATAGGCCGCGTGTTGCGGAGCCTTGTTGAAAGCGGACGTGATGAGGACATGGAACTGATAGAAGGCGTAAGGATAGCATCTGACGACGGCTGGGTGCTTGTGCGGCCGAACAAGGGGCTGAAAGGATGCAGCATACGGGCGGAGAGCTTCCGCGAGGAATACGCCAAGGAACTTTGCGATATTTACAGCGATAAAATAAAGGCCATATTGGCAAACGCGGACGATAAAGCTTGACCTATACGGCACGGCGGGCTAAAATAGCAAAGTATCATTTGCTTTTTTAGGAGGGCGCCGAGTGCTAAACATAGTATTGGTTGAACCTGAAATACCGGAAAACACCGGCAATATATCAAGGACCTGCTCGGTCACGGGTGCGCGGCTGCACCTTGTCAGGCCGCTTGGCTTCAGCGTGGATGATAAGCACCTGAAAAGGGCCGGACTGGATTATTGGCAGTATCTTGACATAACGTATTACGATTCGTTTGAGGAGGTGGAGGAGAAGAACCCCGACGCGCGTTTCTTTCTCCTTTCTACTCATGCTACTCGTTCATATGCGGATGCGGAGTACCGCGACGGCGACTTTCTTGTGTTCGGCAAGGAGACTGCGGGCCTTGGGCCGGAACTGCTCGGGCGGCGCAGCGCGGATGCCGTGCGCATACCGATGCTCAACGACCGCCGCTCGCTCAACCTTTCAAACTCGGTTGCAATAGTGCTTTACGAGGCGATAAGGCAGATAAATTTCCCCAATATGCGTTAGGCACGGTCCGAAATGACGGTTTTGAGAGAAAAAACTGAAAAAAGCTTAAAAATAAGAGAAATACCGCTTGACACAAAGGGAATGATTGGGTACAATTAACCCTGCGTGTTCGTTAGGATCGGTGTTTTGCGGCCACAGCCCCGGAAGCTTAACTGCAATCTCAATGCGACGCGAACATTAAACTACCATAGGAGGAACGCCATGAAAACCTATATGGCAAAGGGCGAAACCCTCGAGCGGAAGTGGTACGTTATAGACGCAGACGGAATGGTGCTCGGCCGTCTTGCTTCTCAGGTAGCCGCTATCCTTCGCGGAAAGCATAAGCCCATATATACTCCCCACGTTGATACCGGGGATCACGTAATTATCGTTAACGCCGCCAAGGTCACCTTGACCGGCCGCAAACTCGACGGCAAGAAGTATGTCCATCATACCGGTTATCCCGGAGGACTGAAGGAAGTCAGCTATCGTGAGCTTCTCGATAAGAAGCCCGAATTTGCTGTTTATGAAGCTATTCGCCGCATGATGCCCAAGGGCCCCCTCGGCCGCCAGATGCTCACTAAGGTTCGCATATACGCGGGTCCGGAGCATAACAACGCCGCACAGAAGCCCGAAGTCCTCGTGCTTAAATAAGCGGGAAGGAGATTGAATTATGGCTATTATCACCCAGTATATCGGAACTGGCAGGCGTAAAAAGTCTGTTGCCCGGGTTCGTCTGCTCCCCGGTACCGGTAATATCACCGTTAACAAGAGAGATCTTGAAGATTTCTTCGGCCTTGAAACGCTCAAGATGATCGTTCGCGCTCCCCTTGAGCTGACCAACACCGCCGCAAAGTTTGACGTAGTGGTCAACGTACACGGCGGCGGCACCACCGGCCAAGCCGGCGCTATCAGGCACGGTATATCCCGCGCGCTGATCGTTGCCGATCCCGAACTCCGTGGCGCTCTCAAGAAGGCCGGTTTCCTCACGCGCGATCCGCGCATGAAGGAAAGGAAGAAGTACGGCCTCAAGGCAGCTCGTAGAGCACCTCAGTTCAGCAAGCGCTGATCGGACGCAAATTTACAACTCAAAAGCTCAAAAACCCCGGAAAATCAGCATTTTCCGGGGTTTTCTTATACCCTTTTCGCCTGATTGCTTTTGAAGCCTTTCACTGTTTTTGACCGTATGTGACCTCGGTTAACCCATTTTATAAGGGCTAAAAATGGGTTAACCGGGACAAATGGGTGAGTAAATGGGTTAACTGAAGGGTCAACACAAGGTGAATTTGCGGAGTTTTTTCAGGACTCCCCTAAGCAAAAATGACCTGCATTGACGCTGATGCGGTTTGTACTAATTTCATAAAATATGATTATGGGAAAATGATTTTAAATTCTTTGTCAGGAGGTAAGCCCACATGAAAAAAGGGATGCTTATATATGACTCCTCCACAAATCGCTTTGACGTTTTGTATGAGGAAGGAAACAGTTATGGAGGCCTGCACTGCGGAACTAAAATGGAGGCCTTGATAAATGACGAATGGATACCCACTCGCATCGAGTACGGAAACGACTGGTATCTCGTAGGAGTGCAGAAGGAATCGTTACCCGGACTTCAAGTAAGAATATAGTAACCACATGCTGCAAGGGCAGTCTCTTGATTAAAGGGGCTGCCTTGTTTTTATATCCAGTCGCAGAAAGGAGGAACCCGTCATGCCGAAATGCCTGTTCAGATACCAATGGGTTAAGTTGCCCAGGGCTCATTTGCCGGTCGGCAAGGGAATCATGGGTTATTGGGCGAAGCTGGCCTCGCGGGCGGCATTTCGCAAGGGCCGGGCAAAATACTGCGGATACACAAACGATGTAATGCCCGGGATGTGGTCCGGTGGCGTGGTCGGCTTGAAGAGCATTCTGGGCGTCAAAAGCCGCACGGAGGCTCTGAAAATCATGAATACGCTCAGCCGGTTCGGGTATATCCGTTACACGCTTGACGAGAAAACAAAGAAGCTGGAATATGCCGTCACCGATTGGGTCGTAAAATGCTCCGGCACCGAATGCATGAGCGGAACAGTCTATGCAACAGACGGCTATGGCTTTCTCTGCCTTCCCCGCAACATCACGCAGCGCCTTGCGGATCAGCGTTATACATTCGGCGAATCAGATGTATGGCTGGACCTCTGGTGCCACACGGTTTGGCAGGAGACCGGCAATGCGTTTTCCTGTCTGGCGCCTGCCGTTCAATTCGGGAGACTTGGCGCCGCTTTGACATTGGAAGCCTTGGGACGGCGCTGGGGCTGGGAAAAGACAAAGGTGTGGAGATTTTTTCAGAAGAATGGGGATGCCTTCGCTCTGCACCGTCTGCCGGGCTCCTACGGCTGCCTCATTTTCAATAGACTGTATCCGCTGGATACAGAGGCTTCGCTGCCCACCGGCGCAGAAATTGAACGCATTATTGAGAAAATGCGTATTTGCGCAGGAAATGCGCATATTGGAGGCTCGGACAATGCACGCCTGAACAAGATGATCCTTTGGTATAGCCGCAGGATCATTATCATGAGAACCACTGATTATGCCGAACAGGTATCAAAAAATCGCGTTGCACTTTCGTCCCCTATAATACGCGCGTATATTTCTCTGTGTTGGAATTGTCAGAACTGTATCTATGACTGCAGAGGTGTAAGTAGTAGACTACGCCGCATAGATGCGAACCACATCCGCGGGCCATGTGCTTACGCGGATCTTTTCTTACACTCACGAAACCGGAAAGGAGAATCGACATGAGCAAAATCGAAAGCAGTGCCGGAAAGGCGCTTTATGAACAGCAGGAAACCAAGCTGTCGCAGCAGTCCGCCGCATTTATTGAACTCTTAACAAAGCGCGGCATTCTGGGAGATTCGTCTATCGATGATGACAGAGTCCGCCAAGCCAAAAAGGAGAAAAAGAAAAGCATGTATCATAACACGCTTCTCCTGCTGCAGCACTACCGAACCATTCTCTGGACGCTGGAATGCTTCCCATCCAGCGTAGCAGAGGAGCTGGATCGCCCTCTGAAGGATCTGGATACGCTGCTGGATCGGATCGACCTGGAACTTGGGATGAACAATCGAAAGCTGGAAGACCGGATGGAGAGTGTACGCCGCTCCCGCCTGCTGGTTGACCGGCTCAACGATGCGGTCAGTATATTGAAAGCCAAACCGGTCAACGGGCACAAGATGTACGACATCATCTACATGACCTTTCTCGGGCCGGACAAGCTGATGCACGAAGAGCTTCTGTACCGTCTGGACATCTCTGCCCGGCACTATTACCGGCTCCGCACGCAGGCAATCAATATCATTGCCCTGCGTCTATGGTCTGCCCCTGCCGGCGAGGTGGATTCCTGGCTGGAGGTTCTTTCTATTTTGGAAAACTGGTAAGTGCGCCTGATCTGGCATAGTAGATGGCACAGAAAAAGGCGGAGAAAATGGCACGGTTCGCGCCGATGACATGTAAATGCAAACATGCTATACTGTTAGCGTCCGATAGTAGGAGCACACCATAAAGGCGCCGTTTCTGCGAGGCAGTTCAGCCTCCGAGAGCGGTGCCTTTTTATGTGCCGAATTGAAAAACAGGAGGTAAAAGCATGTCAAAGCAACTTGTATCAGGTAAGCATCGGCTCAGAAATACCTACTGGTCGTTAGTGGGCGCCGCGTCGGCAACGATCCTCTCCGTCCAGCCCGTAATGGCTGAAACAATCTGGGATCGCTTTTCCACGATCATGCGGGACATCTACGGACAACTGGTCGGGATCAGTACCATTGTCGCCGTGACAGTGGCGGCCATTGCGTTGTTGGTGCGGATGGTCAGCCGGAACCAGCGCGCGGTGGACGAGGCTACCAGCTGGCTCAAACGAGTCGTTGTGACCTGGATTATTCTTAACACACTCGGCTTTATCGTAGCATACCTGCAGCCGTTGATTGCCGGCGGGCAGTACACAGGCTAATGATCAACAGTTCGGGATCAGACAGGAGGTGAATGACTATCTTAGACTGGATTTTTGAAGGGATCGTGACCTGGATCTCCAGTATTGCCTCGCAGATCATGGACGCGGTTTCCGGCCTCTTTCTCAATGCGTTGGGAACAGACATGGTGACCATGGAGGAGTATTTCCCCTTCATCACCAAGGCTTTTGACGTTATGCAGTACACAGCCTGGGCAGTCCTTTTTCTCATTGTGGTCTGGCAGCTGTTCCGTGCGTTCGGAGGACCCATTACAGAAGCCGAAAACCCATGGCAATTAGTTGTGCGTGGCGCGATTTTCGCGCTGCTGATCGGATACGCAAAACCAATTTTCATGCTGGCGCTCGACATTGCCAGAGCGCCGTATACGGCACTGATGGATGTAAGCATGACGGCGGAGGAATTCACCTTTGCCGGTGTGGAGCAGGTGCTGAGCAACGGACTGCTGACAATCGTTTCAACCGTGACGGTTGTCGGGCCCATACTGGTTCTGATCCTGCTGATCGCGCTCGGATGGAACTACTTCAAGCTGCTGCTGGAGGCGGTCGAACGGTATATCGTGGTCGGTGTGCTGTGCTATACCTCCCCGCTGGCATTCTGCATGGGCGGCTCCAAGGCGACCAATCAGGTCTTTAAAAGCTGGTGCAGGATGGTAGGCTCGCAGCTTCTTTTGCTGGTCATGAACGTGTGGTTTATCCGGGGATTTAACTCCTCGGTAGGCCAGTATATCGGAAACGGCGGCGCGCTGAGTACAGGGCAGGGATCTATCTTTCTATGGCTGTTCTGCGCCCTGGCATTCCTAAAGACCGCGCAGAAATTCGACAGCTATATGGCCGCTATGGGACTTAATGTAGCGCAGACCGGTTCCAGCATGGGCATGGAGCTGCTGATGGCCGCAAGGGTGATCAGCGGCGTGGGACACAGCGCAAAGAGCGCAGGCAGCGTGTTCGGCAGGGGCGGGTCGACTGCAACCGGAACCGGGGCCGCGGCCAGCGGCTTTGCATCCGGCTTTGCCAGCAGATTCAAGGGTAACAGCTATGTCCGTGACGCCGTCGTTGATGGCGGCACGCGCATGGGCATGGGTGGCGGCGTCGGCTTTGTCGGGCGCGTTTTTGGCGGTGTAGCTGCCAGAAACGGTGCGATGCTTACGGGAGAATCCATCTCCTCCGTAGCAGCGCGTCCCGCAGAAGCAGCCGGCACCATTGCCGGTGATATCGCCGACCGCAGCCTTGGCAACTACATGCCTCAGCTTGCGGGCCATACACTCAAGGGAACCCAGATCAGCGGCGGACACATCAGCACGACGGCGACCGGCACAGACGGCAAGGTCAGCAGTGTGGAGATGTTCAATACGGCGCAGTTTGAAAAACCCGCCGCTCCGCACTCCGTTGTAACTGCCTCTGACGGCAGCACCTGGTATCAGATGGCCAGCGGCAAGGGCCGAAACGCCTTCTACGATGCGCCCGGGTTTACCGGCAGCCCCGCCGAATCCGAACAGGTTGCAGCAGCCTTCCCCGGCGCTGCTGAAGGTACAGTCCTTCGCAACACGGGCGATGGCATCATGGAAGCCGGCAGCGAGAGCGGAAACAGCCTATGGTACAACAGCGCGTATTACAATGAGCCCGATGCACCGCACACTGTCATGCAGGAGGCAAACGGCGTAGACTGGTACGCTATGCAGCAGCACGCGGAAGCGCCTGCCTTTGAAGAGGACGTCAGAGGGCAGCAGTGGATCGCCATCCATGGAGACCCCGCCGTGGAACGCAAGCCGGTGTTCGAGGACGGAAAGCCCGTCTACGACGGTGAAAACGTCCGCACGGTGTCCGTGGAGTCGGTTCGATAAACTGGACGATAGAATCCAACAAGCGAATAAGAGAGGTGTTGAGTGTATCATCCAAGTTCATTGGGGAAAAGAATTCCTACCTTATGGCTGTTAACGATGCAATGGAGGATACGGGACTTGGATCTAACCGCCGAATGGCCGAGGAGGACAGCGAATACAAACGCCTTGCCACGCAGGCCGAACATTTTGACAATGTATAGGTAAGCCGCTTTTACAGACTGCTGTCCTACGGTATGCTAATTCGCGCCCATGAATATGAGCTTGAGCGTGAACATACTGCTGAGGCGGAAGTAGCTCTGCTTGCGGGTAAGGCCGTGGCGGAGGTACTGCATAAGCAACTTTCCGATGAGCTTGAACAAAAGCTCAACTATTCGGTTATACCTATACGCAAGCTTATCAATATTCAGCTTGAATGTGGCTTGAAAGCGGCACAGATTATACATGACCGCTGATTCTGAAAAAATGTTTGTAACAGACCTCGCATTTGTATGGGTGTCCGGTTAAAAGCGCACGGAAACCAAAGCGAGCGCAATTAGTCCAGATGGAGGCATGGCATCCTCTAGAGCCGCTACTTGAAGCTGAACTGAACCTTTTGGGCAGTTCCCGTTCATCTCATGGCTGATGGTGGACAGGCTTCGCTCATGGATATCGGCATTTTTCCTGAAAATCAGCCCTTCTGTCCAAAGCTGTTGTAGATTTTTCCTCTTTTTATGCGCTTTGCTCTTTTGAAAAAATGTTCAGAGCCGATCGGTTATCCAGAGAATTGTGCATATTATGATATCCGTTCGCGGACAGCTATAACCGCTCCGTTACCGACAGGAATCGCTCGATCAGCTCCCTTTCTCCGGAGGCAGTTCTGTAAACGGCAAAATTCTGCACGGGCGGAAGGCTTTCGTCGGTTACAATAACCTCCCGAAGCGCGCCGGAGCGCAGCTCGGCCTCGACCATTCCCCTCGGGAGCAGCGCAAACCTGCCGGAGCTTCTGATCAGCGGTATGGCGCAGGAGGCAATATCCACGCTCAGCTGCGCCTGGTGCGGGGGCGGGAACAGGCGCAGCCGCGTGGGCGCGTAAAGAAAATTGGAGTCCACCATATCGAGCGTTTGCAATTCCGCGCCGCTTATCCCGTGCGGACAGGCGGCGTTGCTGCTTCCCGTAACGAGGATGACCTCCTCCTCGCCCAGAGATTCGCAGGTGTACTCCGGATATTCGATGGGCGAATGGGTAAAGGCAACATCCAATGCGGACTTCAACAGCAAGCCGATCAGCTGTCCGGAATGGGCGAGCCTTACCTTGACGGAGCAGCCGGGATTTTCCCCTGCAAAGCCGTCTATCTGTGCGCCAAGGCGCAGGTCGTAATAGGCGTAGGTACAGCCGATCAAAAGATGCGATGCATATTGGGAACTCCGTTTGAGTCTTTCCGCCGCCTGCTCCCGAAGGTTCAGCATCTGCTCGGCATAGGGGCGGAACGCCCTGCCCTCGCCGGTCAGCGCCACGCCGCCGCTGCGGTGAAACAGCGTTTGCCCCAATTCCTTTTCAAGCTCAAATATGCGCTTGCTCACGGCGGATTGGGAGATAATAAGCCGCTGCGCACAGCGGGAGAAATTCTTCGTTTCCGCCAGAGCAAGAAAGGTTTCAAGCTGTTCCGTGTTCATGGACGCCCCCTCCGATTCTTATATAGAATAGAAACGATTCGGATAATTCGTTTTATCTATTGTACCAAACGTGGTAGAATTGTCAACAGAAATACCTGCGGGACGAAGGAGAGGATACAATGCTGCTGAAGCAAAAAAGCTATGACCTGACAGAAGGCCCTGTCCGTAAAATGCTTGTGCTATTCGTGCTGCCCATCATTGCCGGAAGCCTGTTTCAGCAGCTCTATACCACGGCTGACGCTGCAATCGTCGGCCGGTTTGCCGGAAAGCAGGCGCTTGCCGCCATCGACGCGGTATATAACCTCATCCGGCTACCCACGGTTTTTTTTACGGGCCTGGCTTCGGCGGCGACAATACTCATATCGCAGCACTATGGGGCAAAGAAAAGCGAAGCATTGGCTGAAACGGCCCATACGGCGGTGCTGTTCAGCTTCTTTGCGGGACTGCTGCTGACGCTTCTGGGCGTGCTGCTTGCGCCCGCCTGCATACGGCTGCTGAATGTGCCGGAGGATATCTACCCCATGACGCTGCGCTATACGCAGATATATTTTTCCGGCATGGCCGCCTCCATGGTTTACAATATCGGTGCGGGGATATTCAGAGCGGTCGGAGATTCTAAAACGCCGTTCGTATTTCTGCTCATCGCCAACGGCGTGAATGTGGCGCTTGATTTTCTGTTCGTGGCGGTATTCAGGTGGGGCGTTGCGGGCGTGGCGCTGACCACGGTTTTTTCTCAGCTTTTGAGCGCTGCGCTCATGCTGTCCGCCCTCACTCGCACAAACCTCCCCTGCAAAATCAGCCTGAACAGGCTGCGCATCCGCAGACAGAGCCTTGCCCAGATTTTGAAAAAAGGCTTGCCCATCGCGGTACAGTCCACGCTGTATCCGCTGGCCAATATGCTGGTGCAGTCAAGGATCAATCCCTTCGGCACGGACAGCATCGCGGCCTGGGCCGTATGCGGCAAGCTGGATTTTCTCGTCTGGCTCATTGCGGACGCCTTCTGCGACGCGGCGGCCACGTTTGTTGCGCAGAATTACGGCGCACGGCGGTATGACCGGGGGCGCAGGGGAGTAAAAACAGCGCTCCTGATGTCGATCGGGGTCATAGGCCTGCTGAGCGTCGGGCTGTATCTGTGGAATGTGCCGCTGGCGCATATATTCGTACAGGACGCAGGCGTTATTGCCATCAGCGCCCGTATCATGGCGGTGCTTGCCCCGCTCTATATTCTATACGTCCCGGGCGGCGTGCTGCCCGGAGCCGTCAGGGGCACGGGCGACACCTTCCGTCCCATGCTCATGACGCTGGCAGGCTGCTGCGTCACCCGCGTGATATGGGTATTGCTCATAGCGCCGCTGCGCCCGACGCTCATGATGGTGCTGCTCTGCTACCCCGTATCCTGGGCGATTACCTCGCTGATGTTCATATTGTACCGCGTATTTTATGAAAAAGCGCCGCAGGCTCCTGCGCCTGTAAGCTGCGAAGGGCCTTTGCCGAAAAATGATCCGCAAAATCTCTGTTAAGCCCCATTTACCCTCTTGACAGGGCAAGAACCCTTGATTTATACTAAACGCGAAGAATAATTCTTATTCTTGTAAGGAGGGGCTGCAATGTCTAAATACGCAGAGGAGATATTGGCCGCCGTAACGGAGCTTCAGCGGCACCCTACGGCGGAGCAGTTGTTCATGGCGATGAAGAAAGATCATCCCAACATCGCCATGGGCACCGTATACAAGCATCTGAACGCCTTGGCGGAGGAGGGC